>Ga0123355_10017855_pt1 | contig 11226 bp, 11 predicted proteins | sample TergutEmb28metaG_3_FD_89872 | JGI IMG/M metagenome (GOLD analysis project Ga0123355, IMG submission 89872) | Embiratermes neotenicus P1 segment gut microbial communities from Petit-Saut dam, French Guiana - Emb289 P1 | ecosystem: Host-associated > Arthropoda: Insects > Digestive system > Gut ...
ATTTTGTTGTTCTTTCTGTTGTTTTTTTGGTTTGTGAGAGGGATGATGGTTTTGGGGAGGAAAGGGTTTTAGGAGGGTGTGGTGGGAGGGGGGGGGGGGGGGGGGGGGGGGCACATTAGCGTTGTCACTGTAATTATCGCAGCTCATTATGCACAGTTGACCTCTGACTGGAGTGAAATTTGTAATTCTGTCTACGACAAGGAGCAGATAAAAAGATGTTGCTGTGTGTTACTGTGGCTAAGCAAGAAGTGTTGCTTCTTATTTTCCAGCAGCAATTTTAAGTGACGCTACTACCCAATCAAAATAGTCTCGTCTGCTTTATTTTCTCGCAGCGCTTTCAAGTGATGCTACTACCTAATCAGAATACATGTAGTCTGTTTTGTTTTCGAGCAGCACTTTGAAATGTCGCCACTACCCGATCAAAATACATCTAGTCTGCTTTATTGGAGCAGCGCTTGTAATTTGCGCTAGTACCCAGTTAGCATGCATGTCTGTTTCATTTTCGAACAGCAGTTTTTAAGTCTTGCTATGCCCATTCAAAAAACATGTCGCCATTTTCATTTGCCAGAAACACAGATTTATCGTGAGATGCATGGTAACTAATCTTATGTAGCAGAGTCCTGGTTGAGAAGCTAACCGTCGTGCCGACAGCCAAAGATGTTCTCACCTTTCTGTAGAATGCGAAGGTTCATTATTGCGTTTACTTTCGGCTCGCCATTTAACCCTGTGTTTAACTGTTTAGTACATTCCTCATCTTCATGTCCTATTTACATATAATGTATTAATATTGTCATCTATCGCAAACTTAGTTCTCCTAAGTAGACTCTTCCACTCTATGTTTGATACTGAGCTACGCATAAATTTTTAGGGGCGTTCGCAAAATTGCGAAACGCGACTATCATCTTCGTCATATCTGTCCGTCTGTCCGCACGGAACAGCTCGGCTTCCCCTGGATAGATTTTCATGAAATTTGATATTTGAGTACTTTTTCCGAAAATCAGAGTCCACGTTTCATTAAAATCGGACAAGAACATTGGGCACTTTACATGAAGACCAATGTACATTTTGATTCTATCTCGCTCATTTCTTCTTAGTATAAAAAATGTTTCAGGCAAAAGTTGCAGAGAAAATGAAAACACAATTTTTGCGTTCAATAACTTTTTTTTTTTTTAAATCGTGCAGTTTGTGAGATAAGGTGTAAAAATGCTGTCTTATGGTCTTAATGCCTTATTGTCATCTGCGGGCCGGCCGCAGGTGACAATAAGGCGCACGCGAATTGCATTCTGGATGCCTAAGCCTACAAACACACTTTCGGAGTATGTAATAATTATTCCTTTTCTTCTGCAACAATGGCTACACAAACGCACCTCAGTGTTACGTTATACGTACAGTGCCTCTCCTGTTATTTCTCACTTGCTGGCTTTGCACGTCCCGCCCATGAATCCTCCTGGAACTGAGCATTCCAATACTGCTTGGTGAAGAATACCAATTATTAAGCTCATTATGTAAAAAGGTAAAGTGTTCCCGTTACAGGCCCGGTGTGGCCCAGAGCGTGGGTAGAGGTATAGCTCTACTCTTCCATGACTGCGGCGCTAGAAGGGGGTGAGTGGTCAGCAGCACGCCTCGGCCGCACTTTACCCCCGTGAAAGACCCGGTACCCATTTTACAGGAGGCTGGGGGTGGGCCCCAGGGCCGGTCTGGACGGGCGGAAAATTTCGTCCCCACCGGGATTCGATCCTGAACTGTCCAGCCCGTAGTCAGTCGCTATACCGACTGAACTACCGGGCCCACGCGTTTTGTATATTACATTAAAATCAACCACCAAAACAAAACCTATAACACCGTTTTATTAAACGCCAGTCTTTAACATATTCAGGACATGTCTGGACCAGACATTGGTTCTTTTTCAAGGTGTGTCCTCTTTATCAACATACAAAATTAAACATATTTTTAGTAGTTGTATGGGCTATGTGTCTGGTATTATTTTTATAAAATTAAAATTAAAATTGAATTATCAAATATATTCTTGATCTATTGCAGTCAAACAATACGTGCAAATACTGAGTTTGATCGTGTTATCTCTATGTGCTTGTATGGGCCATTGCCGTTCGTATAGCTGTTAATATATAGTTGTATATCAAGACAGTTGGGTTGCCTGTACATTACACGTTAATTCTTGCCTAAAACTGGATGTAGTTGATGCCAAATGCCTACTTCGTGTGACTTTGTAAGTCTCTTTGGTTCTGTAATCAATTTATTAGTATTAAGGTCTTAATTATGCGTTTCTCTTCAGCCGTCTGTTACGACATCCGTCCAAATGTTCTCTAAAACACTTTTTTTTTTTTCAAATACATGAATTGTAAATATATTTTGTAGGGAGATAGACGAGAAGTGTTCCGTACGCACTCAAGAGTTTTCACACATTGCCTTCAATATGCGTACGCTGGGGTGATGTGCCTGCAGACCTCCAGCGCGATAAGGAATGGGGGGGGGAGGGGGGGGGTGCTCTTGTCAGCTCTTGAGACAGTTTGTTGTGCGCTTATCCAACACTCCGCCATGCGCCACATTCGCCTCACACGCACGACTGTGCATGAAGGTGTGTGGGGTAAAGAAATTAGTCTTCCCTGTTCACACCATGACAGCATAAGGGGGAGCAGAGGCATAGATCCACTTATTCATAACATCGGCACTGCATGAAGGTGATCGGTTATAACATCACGTCCCGGCCACATTACCCCCGAGAAACAACCCCGGTAGCCATGGCATATGAGTCTGGGTGGGCCTCAGAAGGGGTCTGGACGTTTTGGAGAAGAGAAAAATTTCTTGCCTCCGCAGGGATCCGATACCCTGGTCGTCTAGCCCACAGTCTAGTCTCTACGAGTCTACCGACTACTTTGCTCCGATTGCACAAAGATACTTGGGGTACTGGACGTAAATCTTGGCCCCGCGTGCCTCCGGTCCCTAACAGGTGAATGGACATTTGGTTGGGTGGGTTTGGAGCCACTCTTGGATGTTGTTGCGAAGATTAGAGTGTCTGATCCTGCCGGGACTCGAACTTTTAGCTAGTGACGTAGTTGACTCTCTTATCCGTCTTCGTCTTGCAGTGTGGGGAGTGTTTTAATCAGGAAATGACACATACGCCCCATCTGGGCGGACCGTTCGCGTCGTGCCGTATCCTTCAGCTTGTTGTTTTGCCTACGCCCTTGTTGTGTAAGTTCTAACAGCTGATACTGAAACACGTCGCTCTGCATAGCAATTAGTCACCTTCCCAGTGCAAACGTTCGTCCACCTCATTGTTTTCGCAGAACGCTGGACATCGTTTACCTTGAGAAACTGGCCTGCAGGATGTGAGGTCTTGTGGTCTCGTAGATATGCGCGTACGTAGTACAGGAACCAACTGTTTCCTTTATTAAGGTGATGACTGACGCCCCAACCAACCAACTAACGAAACACCTAGCCAACCAGAAAGCGAACTGAAGGTGGAGGCTTTTTTGAATTGACATGTAATTCGCCAGCTGGGGACTGCTGAAACCATCGCGAGGTCGCTTGGCTGAATGGCTTCATGTGTTGATATTAATGGCTGGTAGTAGGATTTCCAATTAGGTTTTTGCGTTGGGAAAAAGAAATTTGGGTTTGTGAATGTCTGGGTAGAAAACCCAGAAGAGCTGGGTTAGCAGAATGTTGCGCTTGGAGGAAATGACATTGCCTGAAGGCCTGCGTGAATAGTGGAGAAGGACCGTGTCTCGCCTAATTTAAACATTGGCAGTTTGCCGTAAACTGAGGCCCTCACATGAGCTGTTAAGCCGTTCTATTGCGCAGGCAGTTCGTCATCGGCCACTCATTGCGGAGGTCCGAGTTCGATCTGAGGCCAGTGCGTGTCGAATTCGTGGACTTACAGGCACTAGGACAAAGTCTTTCACCGCGAACTTTGGGCAGTATCATTCTCCCGGTGTTTCATGCTCAACATGTCATGCATCTACCACCGACACTAACTGGCACCGTCCTTGAAACATTTCGTACAAACGCTGGCAGTTGTCTGCTCCCTGAAAAAGGGGCGTGTGTACTGGTCCTGCCGGAAAAGACCAATAACTACATTTTGGGAGTTTTCGCGGAGGTGGCATGTTATATTATTTCAGGGAGTGGATGAGAGGTTTCCATGCAAGCAAGGCCATCTTCCCTGTTCCGGTTGTTTAAAATGGCCCTATACCAGTGGCCTCCTTGATGCGGTCCCATGTATGCCTACTGGTGGAGAGAATGCAGGTGTTCTGTTGCTGGATCAGTGTACGTTGTTAACGCCTTTATGCAAATTTGTGGATGTGTTACAGCTCGTGATATTTATCCGCGTGCTGGATTCTTTGACAGTCTGTCTTCGGTTAGTCGTAGAGTTACGAGTAAGGTTGCCCATGTATACTAAGCTATTAACTAATTCAGAGCCAGGTTAGCTCAGTCGGAATAGCGACTGTGTTACATGCTGGACGGTCCAGGGTTCGAATCCCGATAGGGGCGAGAGATTTTTCTCTTCTTCTGAACGTCCAGACAATGTAGGCTCCTATTCAATGGCTACCGGGTTTTTCCCCAGGGATAAAGCAGCCGGGGCGTGAAGTTAACTACTCCCATCCAGTTCCGAGGCTGAGAATGTAACTCTGCTCCACCTGTGTGATTTTATGGGGTGGACAGGGAAGGTTTTACCCTTATCTTGAAGGTTCATCATCAGGTTAACCTCATATCTCCTTTTTGGCCTTCTCACTGGGCATTTTGTGAGGTTTCCCCAGTGTTTTACCATAAAAAAGGCTTCAGCAGATGACAGTCAACCAGACAATAGGAGGGTATAATGGGCTGGACAAGTAGCACGTATGACAAAGATGTGAACTGCATACAGAATGGTCATGAGTAGACACCACTGGGCATAGGTGTCAAAGGGATGATAATATTAGACAGGATAGGAGTGTTGCGACTGGAATCATGTGTCTCAGAACAGGACTTTTTGTGAACATACCTTCAGGTTCTGTGAAAATAAAAATGTCATGACTTGCTGAGCGACTGTCAGTTCCTCAAAGATCGCTGCACCTGATTTGATGCTTGCACCATTACTAATTATCTGTTTCCTGATTAATGCCCACCACTAGTATGATGAACCCAGCAACATCGTGTGCCAATAAAGTATCCTTTTACTGAAAAATATTTATTACTCGGAATCTTGAACAAAGAATTTTATAATATTACAGCATTATTTTACATTTCCCCTTTATATATTCTTATACAGTCTGAGAGTGTGAGACACATGTTTAGCTGAGGTAGGTTTTAAATAATTGTTGTGTTTGATGGATATTTATTAGTACCTTTACTCACAAATACGACAGGATGAACCACATCAAATGAAGATGTGTATACTGTGTGTCATGTTTTGGGAACAAACTTTGAAAATTAATTAGCCCTCTGTGAAAGTAGTGAATTTTTTTACTTCACATTTGGACAGATGTATAGTACATTTGCCACACATGTGTGGAAGAAAGTTTTATGAAACAAGGATACAGACTGCACATTTACCAATCACTGTTCTTGGTTGTTTATTCCAGCCCTAATGTCTGTGTTGAACGTGAGGAGATTGATGAAAGCCAACATCGCAACCGCACAGGTGAAAATTCTGGTACAGACAGCGATGAGGAAGGCGGGAGTATATTCGGCTCTTTCCAGTTTTCCAGTTGCCAGCAAACAGACGTAAAATATACGTGTACAACCAAGTAAGTACCCACATTCCCACTTAGTGAACAGTAAGTATTACATTCATCGAAGTTAGTTTTGAACCTTGGCAGGCAGACTACTTCTATATCTGTTCACTTTTCCATGCTTTTGAGTTCTCCATTCATAAAACACACATAAATTCACAAAATACTCAGGACTATTGAGTCACCATTTGTTCTGATACACATAATGACCCAGATGGTTCCATTTGAATTTGGTGTCTTCTACTTGAGGTAATGTGGCCATAACAATTGATTTTATGTATATGATTAACAGCTTATGTTATTACTAATTAATATGTTAGTAATCTAAAAAATTTAACTGTTTGATTACTTCTCTGTGCAGTTAGTATAATGTATGCAATGGATCAAATGAATGCAGCCTTTATATAAAAGTTTTGTTCAGGTTATGTAATACATATTTCTTTATGCGATATTCCTCTACAAACTTCTGGTAAAGTGAATTAATTCTGTTATTACTGTACAGGGCATTTCTGTGTTGGGAAGTTTGTATTTGTTACATGTGACATTTTTGTTAACTCCTAAAGTCATTGTCATTATATTGACATTTTGACCTTATATTCTTATGCAGTGGTCACAATTGTAGGGTGAACCATTTTTTGAATACCAGTCCATTAAAACAAATATTTACCTCAACATTGTGAATATCTACATCCTTATTTTGTTATATATGGTTTAGATGCTTTTAGTAGTTCAGGTACCTAGTAACACATAGAGACAGTGAACTCCCACTTAACCAGCATAAAATACTGTTCAAAATTCTATACATCACTACCCTTCAAATATCACAATTAAAACATAACTAGGTTATTAAACTCATTGTTTTCAATTTTTTATTTCTTAATAATTAAAGCAGTTAAGCTGGAGCCAGTTAAGGGCACATCAGTTAAGGGAGTCTACTAAAAAATTTATATCCTGTAACATAGTGTGTTAGAAATGGGTGCTGATGTAGTAACTTAAATGGAAGTTTGAAATACATGTTTGAATATGAAAGAAGAGTGCTATTCATAATCTGCAACTTGTCATTTATCAACTACCACTAGGAATACTGGGAAGGAAATTTTACTACGGTCCTCACAAATTCAAATTAGGGTAATATTATGAATCAGAGAGTAACTTAACAACACTGACAGCTTGTAATAATTTAGTAAATACTGTTATTGAGACAAAATTCTGCATTTTATGAAGTTGTGTAATATTTGTGTGAGATTCGTATTTGTATCTACTGAAATGTGCAAAGCCAGAAGCCTTGAAGAAGTTAAGCAATAGGAGAGTACCTTTGGATGAATGGTGAATTAACTCTTTTATCTTTGTTTGCAGGATTCGTAACCATGGTATTCGCAAGACATTCATTGTGAAATACCAGTGCTGTCATGGCTTTAGACGAGTTGAAGGGAAACCAGGTTGCACAGAAGGTAACTAATATAGAAACATGTTTAATACCTTGATTTGCCCTGTTAAGGACCTGTAGTACAAACGAATAGACAGAAAAGTCTTGGACCAATAGTCTATTCTTAAACATTATATCAGATTGCACCAAATTATGGTTTAAATAGTTATTTACATTGAATTTAAAATAGTACATATAGAATCAAAATGCAACCATGCACACTCACTTGCAACTTTGCAAGGTTAGTACAAGTGGTTGTAGAAACCTCAGAAATTAATGACAGTAAATTGTTGTAGTACAGAAAATTCAACTGTTGTGTAATTTTCTGCCAAAACATTCCAGGATCACCTTTGTCTGAGGATTACTTATGCATATGTTTTGGTCTGAGGTATTCATTCTTTCAGTATATGACACTGTGTCTGTAGGTATTTGGTTCTGGGTGTTTTGAAACTGTCATTATAAATATGATGGATTAAATGTACATTGAATGAGACCTATGAAATGTGAGGTGCATGTAGGTATTAGTAGTAACAAGACATTTTACACTGATTGTTCTGCAGTCCACCTGAAGAGCTTACTGGAAACTGCGGCCGATGTAGGAGCAAAGGATTTTGTCCAGCTTGTGCGCACTACTGGTCTGGAAGAAAGGACACTTGCCAGCAATATGACCCTCTTTGTTCCATCAGATGATGCTGTTCGTGACTTTACTGATAATTTGCAGGAAGCAGTAAGTATATTGCGGATAAAAATTTTTAAGTTTGCACTTTGAATGTTTCTCAGATGATGGTCTTCTGGATGTAAGAGCCGAAAGAATTATAATTTGAAATATATTGTTATTTATTGAGAATTGCTTCATTCCAGTATGTGTTGGGCCATGATATTTTCCCCTTTTTTGTACTCATCACGTTTTATATAAATTACATAGGCTGCAGTGTGACATGGCATTCTTTTTGGGAAAGATTTTTAATGGATTTACAAACAAAACATGTGGTTACTTCTACCTTCTGATACATAACCATGCAACATGTATACATAACTGTAGCATTATAACTATAGTTTACAAGCCTCATTAAGGAAGTGTTAGCTACTAAAATGTGGAAACAAACAGCAAGCCTGAAGAGTTACCAGTTTAAATAAATGAACTTCAATCTAAATTCTCTTCAAATCAGGACAGGATTTTTTATTTAATTTTTCCTTACCACTGACTAAATTACTTTTATTTTGAACACTGATTATGATTAAATATGAAAGTAGTCTGTATTAATGTAAATCTATTTCTTTATACCTGTGAATCTTTTCAGTCTCAATAATTGTAAACCAAACACACTTGTAGTTTATATGTTCACATAGTGCATCGGCATAACTTGTGGGGTGCTAGGGGAGGCAAATGCCCCTCCAATATTTTTTCTACCTAAGAATACTTTTCTGGCTACTGAGTTGAGGACAGACAAATAAAAAAATAAGAATAGTTTCTCAGTGATTATTTGGGCTGTGTAAAGATAAAAAAAAAATTGCATTTTATGGGTCGCAGAACAGAGGTATCTGAGTCACGCATTTACAAAGGCAGACAGGCACTGTCAATTTTTTGTTCTCTTTGCCTAAGGTCATTGTGTACCAAGGACTAGTTCAAACGAATTTTCCCACTCTTTCTAACCTGCCTGTTTCATAAATTGACGTCCCTAATAACCATGGCTAAATTTGCTCCCCCCCCCCTCCAAGTACTACTAGCCAAGTTCCGCCTATGACACAGTGTGTGATAATTAATCACTGTTGGTCTGAATTTCTTCATCGGGTGGATAAAAAATATGTATTTCTGGGAAAAAGCTCTTATGTGAACTGCTGGGATGTTTTTCACCCACACAGCTGAGGGTTGACAAGGGAAAGGCGAGACTGATGATGCTGTTTCATCATTACTTTCCTTGGCAGAAATATTTAAATGCTAGTGGTATCTGGTGATGGCACGGGTTTTTCTGGCTTATTGTGGACATTTAAATTGCCACCAAGCATATACACGGAGAACATGCTAGACCATTCATCAGCACATTTTAGAAACCAGCATAAGTTGACTTAAGATGGTAAAGTAAAGAACAAAAAGGAAAGAGTTCATTACTGCCATATTTTTTAAAATTTTTAACCTCACAGATATGAACTCTGTTAGAAACTGACAACAGTGACAGTAGTATGTAGCTTAAGAAAGAAATATTTATATAAGTAGCAAAGCTTTAAACAGCTGTTCAAGAGAGGTGCTTGTTATGTGTGAGTATTTGCACACTGTGAATGCTGTAATCCCACCTGAAAAGTCTTGGAAAATATATACAGTTTGGAAAATTCTTGAGGATCTACTACATAGAAAAAAGATAAGTGCTGCTAGGGCCTTACATTGATGCAAATTTTATGTAGATAGTTCAGGACAGACATGTGACACAGGTTGCAGATCATTCCTTCTGCAGGTAGGAACACACATCTGTAGCCATTCATTTAGCAATACAGTGAAGATGGTTATTCTACTTTACATGAAGATTCATCTTTCATGTACCTGGTTTTGAAGTTTTGCAAGAGTATCACATTTAAGCCTTGTTTCAGAATCAGGTGGAGTTTTATGTTCCATCCGCTTCTGCACGCAGGCGACGTGCAACTGGCGTGGAGGGCACCACAATGAGAGACATTGTTCAGGGCCACATGGTTCCTGGTATTTATGACATGAGTGAACTCGTGAATGAACAGGTACAGATATGAGGTTGTGAAGTATATTAGAAAGAGTTCATTTTTCAAGAATTGTCTCTCTCTCTCTCTCTCTCTCTCTCTATATATATATATATATATATATATTTATGTTTATATGTGCAGACAGATCAGCGTCATTGTTTTGCTACTTCATCACCTTTATAGCATCTGCGACAATTATTTGGATGATGACAAACAATACAACTTTTGGCACTGAGCTGGTCACACTTAGATTACTAGCACATTCCTCTCATATGCAAGATGGAATGCATAGTGAAATGAATTGAATGGGAATAGTGCCACATTCTTTTTAGGGAATTTCTATCTGTATAATGTTTGGGCATATTCAAACATATGCATGTAGGACATAAATCAAAAATTAGTAGACTGATTTATTTTATTCATGCTATCTGGTAACAGGGAAATTTTGTAGTTGCAAGTACTATGTTTGTGGGTTGAATTATATGCTTCTTCTCAAGATATGTGTTAAGTTTTTAGGCAAAAGAGTATACATGTTTTAAATGTTGTGTGAAGCTTTAGAAGTTTGTGCAGAATTGTATGAGTCATGTTGTGGGGGTGTGTTGAGGTCATAACCATCTATTGAAGCTTTTTGAAGAGGTTCAAAAATAACAAAGAATTGTGAATGTTGATGAATGAAATGGACAGTCAATATGTTTGGTATGCGTGCAGGTGCTGAGCATGTAAATGATATTCTTTTATGGGATATAAGGGATGTAATATTAATAGTGCAACAGAAAGTTGTTGCAAAATAAAATGGTACTATTATATAGTATATTATACTGGTGATAAATATTGGTATTTGTTTAGTATGACTTATAGACGGGATCAGAACAAACAGTGGAAGTCTCCCAGTTTTCAGAGATTGAAAGAGGTGCATACACATCTATTGATTAGTGAAGAAAATTTTGATTTATTTCTTGACATCCAAGATATTGTTCAAGCTTAATTTATTTTTAAGGGTAATACCTGAAACAAGATATTCTATTCTTTGATGTTTTGCTGACTGTGCATCTCAGTATAATCTTAGTAACTGACTAGTAACTGACCAACTTAATGTACAAATTCTTGTTTTATAATAAGTTTATTATATTATAGTCCTCTCTCAACCTGTGCACCGGATGGCCACCTACAGTGTGATGATACCAGATGTTGTATAATACAATTTTGACATCCTGATGATGAACACATTAGTATTTGTATTTTATTGCGTTCCATAAATCCAAGTTTCAAGTTTCAAGTTTTATTATACATTCTGTTAATCCATACAAGGTCAAGCAACCTATAGGATGTAGAATTTGTCTTTATAATACAACATTGAGTAACATGTAA
>Ga0123355_10017856_pt1 | contig 11225 bp, 8 predicted proteins | sample TergutEmb28metaG_3_FD_89872 | JGI IMG/M metagenome (GOLD analysis project Ga0123355, IMG submission 89872) | Embiratermes neotenicus P1 segment gut microbial communities from Petit-Saut dam, French Guiana - Emb289 P1 | ecosystem: Host-associated > Arthropoda: Insects > Digestive system > Gut ...
GCCGAACGTTTCCGTGGTGTAGTGATCGGTGGACCAGAACGTGTTCGGATTCCCGTCGAAGGTCAGACCAGTCTGGTTGGGATTGTCCAGCCCGTGACCGGTCACGTTCATCCACACCTGCACAGCCGTGATGGCGATCGGCGCCGGGTTGGCGACGGTCCCCGAAACCTGAGAGGACGACGAGGGCGGCGCGCCGGCATTCGGCGAGTGGGTGGTGTCGTTCAGCAACACATACGCCACCACGGCGCCCGCCAGCAGCAGGGCGCCGACCGCCGACCCGGACAACCAGTGCCGCCGCCGGATCCGCCTCCGCCGTCGGGGAGGCCCGGGTGCGAGCGGCGGCGCCTCCGGCGCGAGCACCCCGGTGGCCGACGATGCGGAGGACTCGAAGCGGGTGACCCCATTCGAGCCCGCCGGAGGGAACCCCCGTGCCGTGCCGCCGGAGTGATCCGTCCGGACAAAGGACCCACCCTGACCGACACCACCACTCAGGGCGTTCGCCGGGGCCGCGCCAAACGGCGAGCGGATTCCGGCCGGGGAGGGGGTGCCGGAGGACGGGACACGCCCCGCCGCAGTGGGCGTGGAACCTGACCCGTCGCCGTCCGCTCGACCCGGCGTGACCACCGGGCGGGGAGCGTAGGTGCGACCGTCGGAGGGAGGGGGCGGCGGCGGGGACACCGGGAAGGCGGGACGAGGCGGCGAGGGATCGCCGGGTCGCAACGGGATGCGGGCGAGGGCCTGGCGCAGCGCCACGGCGGAGGGAATCCGGGCGGCCGGGTCCTTGGCCAGGAGGTCCGCCACCAGCTGGTCCAGCTCGGGGGGAATGTCCGGCCGGATGGACGAGACCCGCGGGGCCTGCAGGCGGACGTGGGCGACGGCCGTCGCCATGTCGGTGGGGCCCTCGAACGGCACCCGGCAGGTCAGCATCTCGAACAGGACGACCCCGAGCGAGTACAGATCGGCCCGGGCATCGGGCTCCTGGCCCTCCACCTGCTCGGGGCTCAGGTACTTGGGCGTGCCGAGGACCATCCCGGTGCGGGTCAGGTCGAGGCCGATCCCTTCCGTCGCCTTGGCGATCCCGAAGTCGGTGACCTTGGCCCGGGGCGGACCTGAGTCCTCCTCAACGAGGAGGACATTCGCCGGCTTGATATCCCGGTGCACCAGGCCGGCCCGATGGGCATGCGCCAGGGCATCCGCGATCTGGCCCGCCACATCGACGGCCATAGGAGGATCCATTGGCCCACGCTCCGTGAGCAGCTGACGCAGCGTGTGCCCGCGCACCAGCTCCATCACGATCCACGCCGTGCCGTTGTCGCTCCCCGTGTCGTAGGTGGCGACTACCCCGGGATGGCTGAGGCGTGCAGCGGAAATAGCCTCCCGGCGGAACCGTTCCACCAGGTTGCGGTCGCTCGCCAGGTGGGGGAGGAGGATCTTGACCGCAACGGGCCGGGAGAGGACGTCGTCGTAGCCCTCCCAGACCTCGGCCATTCCGCCCTTGGCGATGGGCCGGATCAGCCGGTAGCGGCCGCCGAGCACGCGATCGACCCGCATCGGGGCGAAAGCATCAGGACCCGGCACAGAGCGTCAGCCTACCGATCGCGTTCGCGCGGATCGCATCACGAAGTTCGGCTTCTCTTATCCTGCCGGCAGCCATGCCGCCCCGACCGCGCCCGGTCCCGCGTGGCTGCCGATCACCGGCCCGATCTCCCCGATGAGCGTGGGCTCGGTGGCCTTCACATCGGAGAGCATCTCGACAAACCGGTCGAGATCGGGGGCATCGCCCCCGAACACGGCAAGGCGGGAGAGCGGACCAGCGGCGCGGACCTTGGACGCCAGGTATTCGAGCGACCTGCTCCTCGTGCGCTGCTTGGACTCCTCCTCGACGATCCCGCCCCGCACCTCGATCACGGGCTTGATCGACAGGAGCGACCCGACCAGGGCGGCCGCGCCGCCAATCCGCCCGCCTTTCTTCAGATTCTCGAGAGTGTCGATCACGCCGTAGACCTTCATCCGAGCCACCGCTTCCTCCGCGGCGGCCACGACCTCGTCGAGCGAACCCCCTGCCGCGGCCCGCCGGGCCGCCTCGATGACGACGAGACCTTGGCCCATCGTAACGCTGAAGGAGTCGACGACCCGTACCTCGAGCGTCCCCTCGAGGGAGCGGGCGGCCTGGCGCGCGGCCTCGATCGTGGCCGAGAGCCGGGAAGAGAGGTTGACGCAGACGACGCCCTCCGAAGCCTCCTCCCCGAGCCTGCGAAACTCCTGCTCGAACGCGCCGGGCGAGGGGGCGGAGGTCTCGGGCAGCGTCGGCGACGTCGCCGATCGCAGCCAGAACTCCTTGGTGGACAGCTCCGTCCGGTCGGTCAACTCATCCTCGCCGAATCGGATGCGCAAGGGGACGAGACCGATCCCGAGGTCGGCAACAAGCTCGTCTGGCAGGTCACACGCGCTATCGGTGACCACTCGGACTGCGGGCATTCGTTCCCCTTTTGTGGCAGATCATCGTCGGCCGAACTTGCTGTTACCGGTTGTAGGTCGGACCCTCACCCCCGCGCGATGGTGACACAGGCGGGTCGCCACCCCGAGCCTCGGTCTCGGCGCCCGGAATCGCGACCGGCGCCGGGGTCGGGTAGACGGGGGCCGGCCGCGAGAAGAACTCGGCGAAGACATCCTCGGGATCGGACGACTCGGCGGCCCCCTGCACCGATAGTCCTTTGCCCGAACCTTCGTCGATCAAACCGTCCCGATCATGGTCGGCGTTGACATCCACAAGCTTCTTGGCCCGCCGGCCGTGGCGGAGGTTTCGGAACCACCAATAGCCGAGGCCCGCGGCGGCCAGGATGATCAGGATCACCCCGACCCCCGACACGGCCGTCGAGCGCACCGTGTCCCGGTTGGCGGCGAAGACCAGGCTGCCGTCGGGAGACGTGAGCGCAACATTCAGCGTGAACACCCCGCTGGTACGGGCCTCGACCGGCACCTTGACGGTGGTGACCGCCGACGTCAGGCTGAGCTGGCAGGTCTCGGCCGACTGCGTCGAGCTCGTGCAGTAGCCGCCGGTGGGGGAGAAGGGCTCGAACTTCAGCTTGTCGCTCGAGAGCCGGAGCTGCACGTGCGGGTGCAGCGAGGCGGGGTCGGTCAGGATCGTCAGCGGCAGAGCGCCTTTTCGGGCGGTCAGGGTGATCGACGTCCCGCCCGGCAGCGAGATTCCCTTGTCGAGCGGCGTGGCTGCGGCGACCACGGGCCCGAGCACGTCACTGCGCTGCGCGGTGGTGAGCTGCGACGACTCCGAGAGGAGGATGCGCCGGGCCATTTCCTGCGTGGTGGCGGTGGACTGGGGCAGCACGGCCCCGAAACCTTGAACCACACCCCTTGCCAGCCTGATCGTGCCGGCATCGCTGAGCGGTATAGGCGACGCCGATGGGATCAGGACGCGGACCGTCGTGTGCGCCGAGATGAGCGGGACGGCGGCGAAGAGTTTCTCGGCGGTGACCGCCTTGAGCAACGGGTTGCCCTGCAGTCCCGCGAGGAACGTATCGAGGAACGCGGGGGAGGGCCTCCATCCGATCGGGGGCAGGATCGCCACCCCGCGCACGCGCGACGGTGTCTCCAACTGGATCATCGCCAGCTCTGCGAGCAGTTGGTTCGCCGCCAGCACCTGGTCTCCGGAGTTGGAGAAATGAGCGCTCAGCTGTTGATCGGCCGCCTCGACCGACAACGTCCGCCCGCCGCCTGCCAGCTCGGCGGGCGCAGCGACGGTAAAGGTCTGCACCCCGCCCGGGAGGGGGCGCAGGTCAGAGTCCGGGACGATGAATCGCTCGGCACCGCGTGCCTCGAGCACCTCGAGCGTGGCGGCATCGAGGGGCCCGTTGACCACCCAGGTATCGGTGGCGGGAGCTTTCCCGAGATCCGCTTTGAGGGAGGCGGCGCCGCCGGCGAACTGCTGGTCGATCTCGTTGGTCAACCCGGCGGCCGACAGGCCGGCGAGCGACGTCTTCACCCAGGTGGCGGGCAGGAGCTCGTCGTCACCCGCCACCAACCGGGAGAGTCCGGACAACGTCGATGCCGCCAGCGCCGCCTGGCTGTCCGGCGCGGAGAGCTGCGTGCCGCGGGCCAGGGCCAGGGCGTCTGCGGTTTGAGGGGTGACGGCCAGACTCAGGGGCACGTCCGGGTGGCGGCGAAGGGCAGCCACCTCTGCGGCCATCGCGGAGACGACCGACGGATCGAGGGAACCGGCGGCCGCCTGCAGGCTGGCCGTCGTGGCCGTCGAGGTCAGGGGCGCGGAGGAGGGGATCGGCGGCGGTGCTCCCAGGTGCAGCGAGAGCGACACGTTCAGCTGGGGGAAATCGGTCTGCTTCGAGGTCCCGGCGGCAAAGAGCAGGTAGGTGGTCAGCGTGCGCACCGTGTCATCGCGGCTGTCGAGCAGCCGGACCTGCACCGGAAACAGGGCGCTCTGCGACCGGTCGACCTGGAAATTCGGGAAGTCGGGATTGACGGAATTGCCGTCGACCGGGACGGCAAGGGTGACGCCCCCGCCGCTGTCGACCGGCAGTTGGTCGAGCGCGACCGGCGTGGAGCGCCAGGGTTGACCGAACACCCGACCCTTGAGCGACTCACTGAACGCGGTGCGGGTGGTGAGACCCGGGAAGATGTCGAGGCGAAGCTGATCCGTCGTCGGGGCGCTCGAACGGATGGCGAGGTGGACTTGCCAGGACCCGCCGGCGACCACATCGGTCGACTGGCCGAGGAGGCGAAGCTGATCGGGCCCGGTCTGGACCCCGGGATCGACCTTGGGACCCGAGGGCACCGACGGGCCGGTCACGATGGGGACGTCGACGCCGGCGGCCGGGACCCCGGGCTCCGCGACGGCGGCCTGGGGGAGGAGGGCCTGCGGGGAAGCGGCGACGAACAGGCCGGCAGCGGCGGCCAGGACGACGCGCCGGGGAGCCGTCCACCTCGGAAAAGGACTCACGCCAGCCCCGTGGAGAGGACGGAGAGCCCGATCGGTTCCTCGACGAATCCGAGGCCCAGGTAGAGCGCGAGGGCTCCCTCGTTGTCGGTCTGCGTGTTGACCACCGCCCGTTGCACGCCGTGCCCTCGCATCCAGTGGAGCCCATCGAGCATCAGGCGGGTCCCGATGCCCGAACGCCGGAGCGTCGGCTCGACGGCGAGGCGCTGGACGAACCCGCGGGTTCCCGAACGGCCACACACGGCATAGCCGGCAACCCGGCCGTCGGCGCGGTCCGTCGCTCCCTTCGGCGCGTCGACCAGCGCCGCCCGAAAACGGGTGGAGGGGGTGGCGGCGATGGCCTCGGCGAGGCTCTGGGCGTCGAACCGCCAGAAGGGCGCAAAGGCAGCGTTGTCAACGGCGAGCACACCGTCGCGCCGGTGCCGCCCGCGAACGAGCTTCGGCCCCGGGGGTATGTCGGGCAAGCCGGCGGTCAGGTCGATGCCGAGCAGGCGGAGGCGCTCCTGCTCGGCGAAGCCGACGGCCAGGAACCCGGTCTGCTCGGCGGGGGAGAGCGCCGCGGTGATCACCCGGGTGAAGCCCTGGTCGGCCAGGGTGCGCAGACAGCGGCGCAAAAACTCGGCCGACGGCGCCGGGGTCGCCGGCAGGGGCGCCAGGAACGCCACCTGGTCGTCCCCTCGCCAGCGGCTCGCCCGGACGCGTTCCCGGCCCCAGCGCAGCACATCGGTGGCCGGGGCACTCATCGGCCGGCCGAGTTCGGTGTGGCACCCGCTTCCGGCGCCCTCCGACGCCCGAGCGTGCGTATTCTTGCGCCCCTCACGACACAGGAAGGCTACTGCGGGGAGGCCCCGGTGACCGGGCGAGGGGTGGGTGGCGAATGTCGCAGCGGGCACCCGCTGAGCACGCCGCCGGGGGGTGGCCGGGGGTGGCGGGGCGGTGGCGGGGCGGGTGATACGGCGGCCCCGTCGGGCGGGAGATCACCGGAACTCTGCTCGGGCGTGACGGCGCTCCCGTAGGCTGGTACGCCGTGATCCCGGACCGTCTCCGCCCGCTCGTCACCCAGACGAGCGCGCTCGCCGAGCGCTTCAGCGCTGCCGGCGCCCGCCTCTACCTGGTGGGCGGGGTGGTCCGCGACGCCGTCCTCGGCCGGGACGACCCCACCGGGGATCTCGACTTCACGACCGACGCCGTCCCCGACCGCATCGAGGAGATCGTCTCGGGATGGGCCGACGCCGTATGGACCACCGGGAAGCGATTCGGGACGATCGGCATCCAGGTCTCGGGGGACAAGGTGGGCGACCCGGGGGGCCAACCCAGGGTGATGGAGATCACCACCCATCGGGCCGAGGCATACCATGCCGACTCCCGCAAACCCGATGTCGTGTTTGCCGACGCGGTCGAGGCCGACCTCTCCCGGCGCGACTTCACCGTCAACGCCATGGCTCTCTCGGTACCGGACCTGGCGCTCATCGATCCCTTCGATGGGCTCGGTGACCTGGCGGCCGGCCGGCTGCGGACTCCCTTGTCTCCCGAGGAGTCGTTCAGCGACGACCCGCTCCGGATGCTGCGCGCCGCCCGGTTCATCGCCGGCTACGGGCTGGAGCCCGACGCCGAACTGGTGGCGGCGGTCACCGCCCTCGCCGACCGGCTGGAGATCGTCTCCGAGGAGCGGATCCAGGCCGAGCTCGACAAGCTCCTGGTCGTGGAGGCTCCGGGCGCCGGCCTGTGGTTCCTCGTTCGCACCGGGCTCGCCGAGGAATTCCTGCCCGAGCTGCCGGCGCTCGCACTCGAACAGGACCCCATCCACCGGCACAAGGACGTGCTGGCGCACACGATCGCCGTCGTGGAGAAGACCTCTCCCGATCGGATCCTCCGGCTCGCCGCCCTGTTCCACGACGTCGGCAAGCCGAAGACCCGGTCCTTCGGTCCGAACGGGGCGGTGTCGTTCCATCACCACGAGATGGTCGGGGCCCGGATGACCCGCGACCGGATGCGCGCCCTCAAATATTCGAAGGAGGACGTCGACCGGGTGAGCCGGCTGGTCGAGCTCCACCTCCGATTTCACACCTACAAGCTCGGCTGGACCGATTCGGCCGTCCGGCGGTACGTCCGCGACGCAGGGGACCTGCTCGACCGTCTGAACGAGCTGACCCGCTCCGACTGCACCACCCGGAACGCAGCGCGCGCCCGGGCGTTGTCGAAGCGGATGGATGCGCTCGAGGTCCGCATCGCCGAACTGAAGGAACAGGAGGAGCTGGACGCCATTCGCCCCGACCTCGACGGCAAAGCCGTCATGGCGCGTCTCGGGATCCCTCCGGGGCCGACGGTCGGTAAAGCGCTCGCCTATCTCCTCGAACTGCGGCTCGAAGAAGGGCCGCTCGGCACCGAGGAAGCCGAGCACCGGCTGGACCAGTGGTGGAAGGCCCGGCGGGCCGAAGCCTGAGGATCAGGGTGCCGGCCGGGCCTCTATCGGATCAGGCGCCGGCGGCGAAGTCCTCCACCATCCGGTGTGCCTCGTCGTCGTGGTACTGCACCGCAGGCGACTTCATGAAGTACGCCGAGGCGGACTCGACGGGCCCGCCCTGACCGCGGTCCTTGGCCAACTTGGCACACCGCAGGGCGTCGATGATCACGCCGGCGGAGTTGGGCGAGTCCCAGACCTCGAGCTTGAGCTCGATGTTCAGGGGCACATCGCCGAAGTTCCGTCCCTCGAGTCGGATGTAGGCCCACTTGCGGTCGTCCAACCAGGCCACGTGATCGGACGGGCCGATGTGGACGTCGTGGGCGTTGATTCCGTGATCGATCTGGCTCGTGACCGACTGCGTCTTCGAGATCTTCTTCGACTCCAGACGCTCCCGCTCGAGCATGTTCTTGAAGTCCATGTTCCCACCGACGTTGAGCTGGTAGGTCCGGTCCAGGACGAGCCCACGGTCCTCGTAGAGCCGGGCGAGGATCCGGTGGACGATGGTCGCGCCGACCTGGCTCTTGATGTCGTCGCCGACGATCGGCACGCCGGCATCGGTGAACTTCTTGGCCCATACGGGGTCGCTGGCGATGAAGACCGGGATGGCGTTCACGAACGCAACCTTGGCGTCGATGCAGGCCTGCGCATAGTGCTTCTGCGCCACCTCCGAGCCCACCGGCAGGTAGGCGATCAGGACGTCCGCCGCCGAGGCGCGCAGCTCCTCGGCCACATCGACAGGCTCCAGCGGCGACTCTTCGATCGTTTCCCGGTAGTACTTGCCCAGCCCGTCGAAGGTCGGGCCCCGGTGCACGGTGACGCCGATGTCCCCGACGGAGGCGAAGCGAATGGTGTTGTTCTGCCCCGCGAAGATCGCCTTGCCCAGGTCGAGACCGACCTTTGCGGCGTCGACATCGAAGGCGGCGACGAACTCCACGTCACCGACGTGGTAGCCGCCCAACTCGACGTGCATCAGGCCGGGGACCGTCTCTGCCGGATCGGCGTTGCGGTAGTACTCAACTCCCTGGACAAGGGAGCTCGCGCAGTTACCGATTCCGGCAATGGCGACCTTGATCTTGCTCATACGGTGCTGTTCTCCTCATCAGTGCGGGGCCGGATACCCGACAGGCTCGGCCGGTAGATCCCCGCGTTGGTCGGTGCCGGCGTGCCGGCACGGGTGGTTGTGGTGCTGCTGGATGTGGTGCTGGGTGCCTCGGGTCCGCCCGATGATCCGGGGCCCGGAAGCGGTGTGGCGGATTCGACCGCCGCTTCGCGTTCGGCGCGCAGGAGGCGGTCGATCCACGAGAGGTCGTGCTCGGTGGCCTCCCGGTCGTGCTCGAGCAGGCTTCGGGCGTAGCTGTCCAGCCGGTCCCGGCTGTTGCGGATCCTGGTCGAGAGGCGACCGAGTCGGTCATCGAGGGTTGCCCGCCGGCGCTCGAGCATTCCGATACGGGCTCCGGGCGGCAGGTACCGGGCGAAGGCCAGACGGAGGTTGAACTGCCGCTCGTCTTCCGCAGTCGTGCTCTCGGTGCCGAGCAACTCGGCGAACATCTGCTCGCCTCGTGCGGTGATCCCATAGACCTTGCGACCCCGGGTTGCCTTGGTCGGCGGACGCCGAGCCCGGAAGGCCGCCAGCTCACCTCCCAGTGAGCCGGTGAGGGGGATCGGCTTCCCGGCCGAGGGGTCTTCGATGACGACGACCGCGCCCGCCCGCTGTAGGCGGCCGAGCGCCGGGTAGAGCGAACCGAAGGAGACCCCGCTGCGTGTGCCGCCGAGGGTGTCCACCAGGCGCTTCTTCAGCTCGTAGCCGTGAAGCTGCTGCTCTTTCAAGAGCCCGAGGATGGCCAACTCCAACACGAGAGACACTCTAGGCGATGTATCGGCCCGATACATCGCGGGCTCCGGTCCCGGATCGGGGCCCAGATCGGACTTGGAGAATCGCTCGGCCGACGGAGACGGCCGGCGCGGGTATCGTGCGTGCCGTGACAGGCTTTCGACCGGAGTCCCTGAGGGGCGCCTATGTGACCGGTGAGGTGGCCGGCCACGTCGATTACCGCCTGGCGCGCAACTCCGTGGTGAGCGAGTTCCGCAAGGGTCGTCTCTCCCGCCTCGATCTCTGCGACGCCCAACCCGAGCTCCTTCGGGCGGCTACCAACGTGGGCGAGGAGTCCCGCGAGGACTGCCCGATCTGCGAGGAATCCAAGGTCCGGCTGGTCTCCTACGTCTTCGGCCGGCGGCTTCCGCCGAGCGGCCGGTGCGTGACCACCAAGGCGGAGCTGGCGCGACTCACCCAGCTCTCCGGCGACCTGACCTGCTACGTGGTCGAGGTCTGCCCGAACTGCTCCTGGAACCACCTGGCGCAGACCTTCTCGTTGGGCGGCCGGCGGCCGACGGCGAAGGAAAGCCAGTAGGCAGACCTCCGCTCCTTTGACGGTTGGCCTGTGGGGCTGGCGTCTGGCGCCACCAACCGTCGTGAGAGGGCCCACCTCGGTAGCCTGAGGGACGCCGCCGGCAGCCGTGGGGCGCTGGACGGCTCTGGAGGTGCAGGAACGTGTCCACTGAGGTAACCGTCCCCCGGATCCGCGGTGCCAAAGGCAGCGGCGAACGGTTGGTCATGTTGACCGCATATGACGCACCGGGAGCCCGGATCGCCGCACAGGCCGGCGTCGACCTGATCCTCGTGGGCGACTCGATGGCGATGGTGGTGCTGGGCTACGACGACACCCTCCAGGTCGACGTCGACGACATGGCTCATCACACCGCTGCGGTTCGCCGGGGCCTTCGCGACACCGGACACCGACCGCTCGTCGTCGCGGACATGCCGTGGCTGAGCTATCACACCGGCACCGCCGACGCCGTCCGCAACGCCGCCGCCTTGATCCGCGCCGGCGCCCAGGCCGTCAAGCTGGAGGGCGGCGGCAAGAGGACGGCGGTCATCGAAGCACTGGTGGACGCCGAGATCCCGGTCGTGGGCCACCTGGGACTGACCCCCCAGTCGCTGCACGCGTTCGGGGGGTTCAAGGTCCAGGCCCGCGCACTCGAGGGAGTCCGCCAGCTCCTCGACGACGCCCGGGCGGTCACGGCCGCAGGATGCTTCGCGGTCGTGCTCGAGGGCCTTCCCTCGGAGGTGGCCGCGCTCGTGACCGACACGGTGGAGATACCGACCATCGGGATCGGAGCCGGGGTCGACTGCGATGGGCAGGTGCTCGTCTTCCATGACCTGCTCGGGTTCGAGGACCGTATCACCCCGCGGTTCGTCCGCCGGTACGCCCGACTCGGCGACGATGCCGTCCAGGCGGTGAGCGCCTGGGCGGCAGACGTGCGCAGCCGGAACTTCCCCGGGCCTTCCGAGAGCTACCACCTGAGCGCGGCGGTGGCAGCAGAGCTCGCGGACGCAGGGGCGACGCTCGAACTGCCGGCAAGGGATCGCGACGACATCGCGGGCCGGCGGTCTGCCGGCGAGGCGGCCCGAGCCAGCTAGAGACCCGACGATTCCGCGGAATCGGCGGGTGTTGGTGGCGCAGGCGGGCGAGCGGGGTACCGAGCGTGTCGCCGGCAAGGGTGATGGTCGATGGCACTTTGTGACTGATTTCCGTCCATGTGCTTGGCAACCGACGCCATTTGACCACTTCCTGCTCACATGGACGCTGATCGAGCACATGGACGCGCATCGCTCACAAATCCCACTGAGCCCGCCGCCACAACCCACCCGCCTACACGCACCGAACCCAGACCCGTCCGGCCCGCCCCTCCGACCCGCAACCCCCTCCCGAAATCGCCCGGGCTATCCCCCGA
>Ga0123355_10017857_pt1 | contig 11225 bp, 7 predicted proteins | sample TergutEmb28metaG_3_FD_89872 | JGI IMG/M metagenome (GOLD analysis project Ga0123355, IMG submission 89872) | Embiratermes neotenicus P1 segment gut microbial communities from Petit-Saut dam, French Guiana - Emb289 P1 | ecosystem: Host-associated > Arthropoda: Insects > Digestive system > Gut ...
GTTTTTTGAAGCTAGGAGCTTTTCGAATGGCAGTGCGCCGGTACGAACCATAAGGGGCTGGCAGTTTATATCACTTTTAGAATTTGCGCGAGGTACAGGAGGGTTCTAATGTATAAAATTGAAAGCAAAACTGATTTTAGCTCAGGTATTGTGTTAACTATAACGATGCCGATTGAAGAAGCTGACAAAAAAGCGTTATACACAATTTTGAATGATAAGCCAGATTTTATTTTGCCATTTAATCATAAGGTTGTAGATGGGCAGATTGAATTGAGTTACACAGTTGGCAATAGAAGCAAAATTGCATATATATCAGGTACGCGCAATACTTCTGATTATGCTGATTTGTGGTTCAGCATATTTAATCCTCTTGCCGAATGCGGTGATTGGTTCTTAAATCCTTTCTCATTTGTGTTTGATCCAGAATACCTTTATTACGATAAAAGTAGTAAAAAAGTCAGCTATGTATATATACCATCGATGCACAAGGTGTCGGATGGCGATGATTTAAGGCGCATGGTAAAAAAAATTATAGATAAAAATCCTGTTACGGATCTTAATTTAGAAAATATGGTATTGCGTGCGATGCAAGAGTTTAACCCGAGTGCATTCATGCAAATGATAAAAAACTATAGGATAAGTCCTGAAAGTGAAGTTGCCGCAAGTTATGAACAACCATTGTTTTCGCCTATCGTGCAAGCTCAAAAACCAACGGCGGTTATGCCGTCTGCATATGAAAGTCCGGTTGTATCCAACGTGCCAATGCCGCAAGTGCAGAGATCGCCGGATGATATATCAATAAATCTGGACGCACAACCTGTTGAAAAGAAGAAAAAAGGTGGCTTCTTTGGTTTCGGGGGATCAAAAGAACCGAAAGAACCGAAAGAAAAGAAGGAAAAACCACCAAAAGAGAAGAAGCCAGGTTTTTTCAGCAGGAAAAAGAATGAACCGAAAGAAATTGTAGGTGGTGCCGCTGTAATGCCAATGCGACAGGCACAAGCACATATCCCATACACACCACCTAACGAATCATATATAAATGATAACGCAACCCAATTGGACGAATTTATAACAGGTGCAACTAGGTTGCGTTATGTTGGAAATGCTGGGCATCCTTCGGCTATAAATGTAAATATAACACAAGGAGATGTGTTTACTATTGGTCGCTTTGATGCAACTATTGGCGTAAAACAATCGAACTTTGAGTTTGATAGAAAAACAAAGGCGGTCAGCCGCCGTCATGCGGCAATAGAGCTGCGCCAAGATGGGTATTACTTGGTAGATTTAGATTCGTCGGGTAAAACATTTGTCAATGGTCACAAAATACCTCCTAATGTGCCATTTAAGCTAGAACGCGGTTTCCGCGTATCTTTCGGTCACTTAGGTGCGGATTATGCGTGGGAAGAGTAGGCGAATTCATGGAAGCTTATGTTTTGTTTACTCAAGCCATTCTTAAAAATTATGAAAGCGAGTGTTTGATGATGAGAAAGATATCAATAGTATTTGTGATGATGTTAGCTGTGATGTTGTTTACATCGGTGGAAGCTTATGCACATAATGAGTTTTGGCGTGGTGACCCGGGAGAGCGGGAAGAGGCTATTTATGTACCAACTACTATTGCTCCACAAATTGAAACGATAAACCCATTAAGCCCACAAGCTTTAAATAGAGTAACAAACACTGCTACTGCTGTACAGGCTGTTCGTAATGTACTAATTAGCATGACATCTGAAGAGTTAGAAACCGGATTATTGGAAATGTTTGCAGAGCAAGCCATAGGTCGAGCGGCTTCTCAAACAGTATCAGGCAGCAGCATTGCATTAAATCAAACGACGATAGCGCCGTTGCAAACTACAGCAATAAATACTCGTGATGCCATATACGCTATGTTTAGAGAAGAAGGCTATACATCTCGGCGCGATTTAAGTGCAAATGTATCTTTCGTTTCTACCAATGCTCAAAGTACAGAAATTTTGGTAGAACCTTCTGTGAATCAAGCAGAGGTGCAGCATGTACGAATCCGTACTCCGCAGTATGAGTTAGCTTTTCCGCCAAACTTTACTGCAAGTGAAGTGACTAATGCTCCTCTAACTGTGACTGTAACGACAGGGAATTCATACACAGTTAACTTTAGCCGTCCTGTAGAAGATACATTACGCCTTTCAGTAGCACCTTTGCAAGGTGACAGAAGCAACCAAACCCTGATGAATTCTGCCAGAGGACCGATGGTTACGAGGTATAATCCTGCTACGGGGTTGCTTGATGCACGCATCAGAGCGAGTGATACGTACGTAGTAGTAAGAAATCGCGTAGATTTTGGGGATATCCAGCATCTTTCAAGTGAAATGCAAGAAGCTATACGGATATTAGCATCCCAAGGTGTAATAACAGGTACAGGAGCGGAACAATTCAGCCCTGATAATTCTATCAATCGCGCTCAGGTAGCAGCTCTTACCATGCGTATGTTGGGACGTTTAGATCCAAATGCAGACGGTAATTTTGTTGATGTACAACGTAACGATTGGTTCTTCGGTGCAGCAGGTTCTGCTAATAGGCATGGCATTATGACAGGTACAGAAGCTAACCGATTTTCGCCAACTTTAGTAATCCCTCGCGATCAATTGACGGTTATATCGGCTCGCATACTAAGCGGCGAGATGGGATATCGTAATCCAGCTAACCCAAGTCAGTTCCTGCAAGTTTTTGCGGACAGAAATGACTTTGCTGACTGGAGTTTGCCGTATATAGCATTAGCCGCCAGAGAAAATATGGTGATTTTTAGAGCAGATGGAAGATTTATGCCAAGAGCATCTATGACTCGTGGGGATGTTGCACTGGCATTGCATCGTCTGTACCTGCGTATGTGGTAGGGGGAGCATAGGTGTATCAAGATCAAATTTTATTTGCAATAGGAATAGGGGCAGCGGTATTATTTGCGCTGCTCCTGGTTTATTTGGTTGTCTCACACAAACGAGGACAGCTCTTTAGAAGGATTGTGGAGCAGGAGACAGTGCCGTTTGATGCGCTGAGTTCCACTATGCAGATGACACAACCTACTGCAGAGATGAAAACGACAGAGGAAAGTGTCCATACTATTCTTACTGAAGTGGAGTACGCTGATAATAATTTTGCTACTACAGTATTAACCGACGATGTGCATAGCTCAGACCTCATTGCAAGAACAAATACAACTAGTACGGTGACACTAAAGCCTGTTAGCGATTTTGATGCCTCTGTTTTGAAAGGGCACTATACTTTGCGTGGAGAACTAGAAGGTGGCGGTATGGGGCGCATATTTTTAGCGCGCAAGGATAATGTAGGAAATGATTGGATTGTCAAGTATGTGCCTCAATCAATTGGAGAACTCACTAATGAAGCAGATATCTTAAAAAGTCTCAATCACATTTCGTTACCACAAATTATTGACGTTTTTAACGATGAAAATGGGCTATACATAGTAGAAAGTTACATAGCGGGTGTTAGTCTGAAACATGTGCTTAAACCCTCTAAAATTGATACAGGCGTAAGGAGTGTAGCTATTCCTGAATTTCAGCTTCTGGATTGGGCGGAGCAGCTTGCGCAAGTAATATCGTACTTACATACGAGAGAGCAGCCAGTATTCCATTTCGACTTAAAACCATCAAATATTATGGTAACGTACAGTAACAAATTGGTGCTTATAGACTTTGGTATTTCAAGGCGGCAGTCGGAAGTTTCTGAAGCTAGGGGTGCTACTTACAGCTATGCTGCGCCAGAACAATTAAAAACGCTGCCAAGGGATGAAAAACGCAAAAAGTTTTTAGAATCACGCTTTGGAGCCCTGCCTGAAGAGCGTAAGGGTTGGTCTTTAGATGGGCGAACAGATATTTACAGTCTTGGGGTTGTTTTGTTCGAAATAGCGGTTGGTGAGCCCCCAAGGATTGATAATCGCACTTTGCTCAAAAAGCATCTTTCAAGAGGTATGTGTGATATTATCAACAAATGTCTTGAGATTGATCCAGCTAACCGATATCAGTCAATAGAAGAGCTCATGGATGATTTGCTTTACCAGAAGAGTCATGGGAAGCAAAAAATTGCTACAATGCTTTTGAAACGTAGAATAGCTAAGGTTGCGACTGTTGTTTTAGTGCCTATTGCTACTTTTTCCTTTGCTTCTAGTATGCTTGTAAGGGCAGCCGAAGAAGCCGCTCATATGTATGTAAATCCGGAATTTCTTATGGTATCTGTGCTGCAATCCAGTGAGGTTCAGGTTACAAGGGTATTTCCAGAGATAGACAATTTTTTGTTGAGATTATTTGTCGACAATGGCGAAAAGCATATAGTGAACCCAAATCAGCTTAGATGGGAAGTAATGGCAAGCAACGTAGCTCAAGTAGATGGAAACCGTATACTGGGCTTAAACATAGGTGAAACCTTCGTTCACGGGCAATATCGCATGCAAGACATTACAATGCAGGTTAACGTTGTGGAGCCTATGGACGGATATGTGGATATATCCATGCGCTATCGTTACGGACATATAATGCAATTGTTTGCAGGGACAAGTTATCGTGACAAGATAGACGGAGATTTAGGAAATGCGGAATTTATTTCACCTGAAAGCATGGATATGACAAATAATAGCACTATTTATTTTGCTGATTCAGGTTGGTTACGGCGTATTCAGGCTGGAGCAGTCGAGACGGTTGATATTGGTCCAATGCATCTGCGAGCTAATTTAGTGCGCACATATCATGACGATTTATATATCCTTACCCACATTTGGCAGGAGAATGATGAGCACTTCTATGGTATCATGCGTTATACAGCCAATGGGACAGAGATGCTATACACTGCCAGCGCGCAGTTTACATCAATACGCGACTTAACCATTACAGATGAACTAATTTACTTTATTGAGCGTAATGATGGTGTTGGTGCTACATATTTGCGTACCATTGATAGATTCAACCATGATAGCGTGCATACTTTGATGGAGCTTCCAGCTGGAACAAGTGCTTTAGCTTTTAGCGATGGTAGAATTTACATGGCGGATGAAACTGAAGGTACTCTGATGCTTTATGAAGACGAGCAGCTTGTACATCTAGCAGGTATACCTGGTGAACGAGCTTTTATCGACGGTCCAGCACCTCTATTTTATAGACCAACTAGCATTCGTTACTACAACGGTGCTCTTTATGTGTGGGATTTTAATGTGCTGCGGAAAGTTTATTTAGAGGAAGGTGCGGTTAGGGAAGCTGTCTCTCTGGTTGGTGTTGCCAGTCCTAATTTTTCAATGGATTTTGAATTACAAGAACGAGCAGAACGCATTGTACTGCCTTATAGCCTCCTTACGGAGTTTGTGTTTTTGGATAATGCAGTACTTTTGACTGATCCAAGGCGGGGAATTATTTGGCGATTTGAATAATTTATTTGCGAATATATAATTAAGAGTAGAGGTGGTGCGGATTGTTGTGAGTAAAAAGCATACTCTTATTTGCATACTTGTAACTTTGGCAGTTTTGTTTTTAGCTGGCGCGGGTATGTTTGCCACACAGCAATCCGCCGAAACGCCAGAATGTCTCATAAGTCTTGGAGATAGATTTCTTCTTGAACAAAATTACGAGCAAGCACTTGTGAAATTTCTTAGAGTTATCGAGATTGAGCCGATGAACCCGCGCGGTTATACCGGCGCGGCAGAAGCGTATCTAGGTTTGGGGCAACTATATGAAGCTGTAGCGATTCTACAGCTTGGATTAGAGCGCACTGGAGCTGATGAAATTAGAGATATGCTGAATATGTTAATATCAGAGCTTGCGCTGGATGAATCTGATGATATGCCGGATAGGATAGATTTAGACTATTATGAGAGCAACTCAGATTTGACAGAGGATCAGCGCGCATTAATTCACGAACTTGTATATGCATTACTAAATGAAAATTATATTACTGCTGCTGAGATTGTTAATAGCAATATATATCAACAATTAGTTGTAATGTCAGAGGATGAAGGAAGGCTCATATATCAATATATGCAGACAAACATTGCAATATTTCCACATGGTCGTGTTTATATAGGTGATTTATACGATGGATTACGGATTGGAGATGGTTTATGGTTTCGCGGTAGAGTCGACTCATTAATATACATTTGTTATGTAGGTCAATGGGAAAATGATATGCCAAATGGGTATGGAATACTTTTTATACACTCGGATGAAGGTTCTGTCCGGGAATACAGGGGCACATTTCAAGATGGACTTTTTCATGGGTTGTTTTTAAACTTGTGGAGGGGTCAAAATCGTTGTTGCGATAACTCGGCTATTCCACTTACCTATGTACTAGGAGTTTTGCAACTTGACATGAGCGAAATGCGTCATCGGGACGGTCGTGATTTATACTTGTCTGGAAGTTGTGAAAGCTGTGGAGCATTAATATTCTCTGAGCCTAATCAGAGTAATGTGCGCCGTGTATTCGGCTTTTGATTGAAATTGTTATTATTGCTGCAAGTGGTAAAATTTGAGGAGATTGTTGTGAGTATTAAGATCAAGGCATATTCTTCAATGGGATAGCGGCGTGATTATGAACTATCAAATAGATGAACAAGGCAGGGCGTATATTTTGGAAGAAGATGGGAAATATGCATGTTTACATCCGCGATCATAGGCGTAGGCATCGAGCAATAGAAGTTAATGTTATAAATTGACGTCACAAAACGAATAGGCGGCGATTCCTTATATGAATGGATTTTTACCCATACTAGATGACCAAACATACCGTATTGAGTCTGAAATTGGCTCTGGTGGTGGCGGTGTTGTATATAAAGCATGGCACACGCGTCTGCAAAAATACGTTATCTTAAAGCGCATAAAAGACGGTAAGCTATTGAATCCGGACTATCAGCGCATTGAGGTTGACATACTTAAAAACTTAAAGCACAGCAATTTACCGCAGCTTTACGACTTTATCTCTGACAAAAGTGGTGTATACACTGTTATGGAGTTTATTCCAGGACGGAGTTTTGCGGACTTGCTAAAGTATGGTGAACGTTTCTCGCAGCAGGATGTAATACGATGGGCGGCGCAGCTAAGTTCTGCGCTTACATATTTGCATAGCCAAAATCCACCTGTTCTGCATAGCGATATTAAGCCGGCGAATATCATGCTTACGCCTGATGGCGACATATGTTTGATTGATTTCAACGTGTCGCTTGTACTTGAAGGTGACAGCGCAGCAATGATTGGCATTAGCCATGGATATGCCTCGCCGGAGCAGTATGGTCCGGTTGGGCTTCCGCTATCCCAACAAATAGTGACGGGCGATAACCAACCAATCGCCCAGGTGCAAGCCAGCAGAGACACAACTGCGACTGACCTTGAAGCCACATATCTGGTAGACCAAGATGAAGCGGATTTGACCAATATAAGTAACACAGGAACATCCAAGTATGTTGAGACAGTGCTGAAGGCGACAGACTATGCCAAAATGGAGCATTGCAATCGAAGTGTAATTGAGTCTGCACATTTGCAGACCATAGATAGAAATGATGTTTCAGCACAAAATATGGCTTCTTCTGAGAAACAGCGTATGAAAATTCGAATGGATACGCGCTCGGATATATATAGCTTAGGTGCAACACTATATCATTTGTTAACTGATGAAAAGCCAGCTATTGCAACAGGAGATATTAAGCCGCTTAGTTCTTTTGGCTTATCTCTTAGCGAAGCTACTATTTTTATAGTAGAAAAATGCATGGAGCGAAACCCAAAAGATAGGTTTCAAGCATCGGCAGACCTGCATGAAGCTGTAGCGGATATTCGCAAATTGGACAGCCGATGGAAAAGGTTGAATGTACAGAAAAATATTGCAGTTACTTTGCTGACTGTAATGTTTATTTTGTCAGGAGTTTCTATCATGTTTGGGTGGCAGCGTATGAACATAGAAAATGTGGTGCATTACAATGAGCTTGTTCATTCTATTGTGTCAATATCTGATAAAGCTATATATCTTGAGGCAGTTGAATTATTCCCGAATAAAATGGATGCCCGTTATGCATGGGCAATGGCGTTATTTTCTGCGGGTTTGTACGAAGATGCCGTAGCCTATATAGATGGAGTCATGGCACGTGTTCTGGCTCAAACGTGGGATGACCAAAGTATCCGGCGTATCGGAGATATATTCTTTATACAAGGCAACAGTTATTTCGAATTGGGCGATTACCGCAATGCAGCAGCTTCACTTGTGTCTGCAATTAATAATAATCCAGGCAATCCTGAATTTTACCGTGATTATGCGATAGCTCTGGCACGTATTGGATATGTAGATAGAGCCGCTGAACTATTGGAAGAAATACGGGTGATGCAAATTGGCAATGATTCTATAAGCTTGCTACGCGGCGAAATTGCATATGCACGGCAAAACTACAGCACTGCCGTTGTTTATTTCAGAGAAGTTGTAAATGCAACGAGAGACACTTATATTCGGCAAAGGGCATTCTTTTTCAGTAACAGAGCCTACCAAAGAGTGCCAGAACGTATTGATGAACGTATTGCTTTGATGAGAGAGGCTGTTACAGAACTATCACTATCGCATCAAACTTTGGCTATAGAGCAGCTTGCGGATGCGTTGGTTCACGCAGGGCAGATGGGTATAAACAGTGATGCTAACTTTAGGGAGGCTATTTCGCTATTCCAAGATTTGCAGCTCCGTGGAAATAGGACATATACCGTTTATCAAAACATTGGCTTGCTCTATCAAGAGCTAGGTGATTTTGATACCGCTCGCGCTGTATATACAGAAATGATAACATTATTTCCAGACAGATACGAAGCTCCTATGCGCTTAGCTTTTCTGGCTTTAGCGGAACAGGCGCTTTTGCCCAATGAAGAGCGGGAATATGAAGAAACGGCTGTATGGTACGAGCGAGCGCGCGAATTGTATAGCCAGCGTCCACAACGTGCCGTTGATAGTATGGAAATGCTGATGCTAATTAGTTTGATGAATGAGCTGCGTCAAAGCGGCTGGTTGGATTAGGAGGAACAAACAATGGATTGGACTATGGGGAGTATGTTGTTTTATGGTGGAATTATTGGAGTAGTTGCGACTTTAGTTATTACGATTATAACTATATTTATTCTTAGTAAAAGCCGCACAAGACTTAAGACTAAACTTGATAGCGAATATGGTAAAAAGTAGGGAGTAAGCACTTATGGATAATAAAAAGCAGATTGTAGTAAGTGTTTGTTTAGTTGTGTTGGCACTGATAATAGCAGGTGGCATTATTTTTAGTATAAATCGTGAGACCGCCGATAATCCGGAGCACTTTATTACACTTGGAGAAAGATATTTAACTGAGCTTAATTTTGAACAAGCAATTGTTCAATTTGCAAGAGTAATTGAGATTGAACCCATGAATATACGAGCCTATCTTGGTGTTGCGGAGGCATATCTACATCTTGATCAGATAGATAACTCTGCAAATGTCTTAATCAACGGAATTGATGCTACTAATAATGAAAATCTTGCATGGGCGTTGGTTGGTGTGCAGATATCTGTGGTGGAAGGTTTTATAGCTATAGCAGAAGCTCTTGAATCAGAAGGGCTATTTGACAGAGCCTTAGAGCTTTTGTACCGTGCCTATCAGCTAACGGGTGATGATATACTTGGGCGAAAGTTGGGTATTGTTGAGGCTAGTAAGCTTGAGTTTAGGGATAATTACGCAATTGTGTGGCAAGATACAGCTTTTGAACAGATCATCCGCCAATATTTAGGAAGGTCTAGCGGAGATATCTACTATTATGATGTTAAACTCATTGAGGAGATTCTTGTGTGGGGTGAATTTATTTCTACGCCAGATGTGCCATTCAGTTTAACCTCACATTCGATTAACAGCTTTAGGCTTAGCGACGGGAGAGAGGGTGAGCAAACGGGTCAAGTAAAGTCATTACTTGATTTGGAACACTTTACAAGTTTACAAAGATTAACTGTGGCATTTCAAGTTGACTTGGATATATCCGCTCTTGGTGATACACAAAATATAGACAACTTACGCAGAATTGAGCTCTTAAACTTAGTTGGCAATGGTATTACGGATATATCCGTGGTTTCAAATCTGTATTCTCTAAGGCATTTGCAACTAGCACGCAACAATATTGTAGATATATCACCTATATCAATGCTGATTGAATTGCAGTCAGTTGGTCTTAACAATAACCAGCAGCTATCTTCAGCCGAGCCCCTTAGAGGGCTAAGGAGGCTTAGGACGGTAAACATTAGTCACATTGAGAATATCGATTTGAGTGTTTTTGTGGGTTTGCCTGAGCTTAGAAATATGAATTTGGTTAATGTTGGCAGCGTTGATTATGGCACCTTACCACTGCTTAGTTTGGATTACTTAGAAGTAACAGCAAATGACTCAAACTTTCCGATTATACTCCAAATATCAACCCTTACACGCTTACGGTTGCATGGAGAGGGCAGACGTAATGTTGAAACACAAGAGCATATTCAGGGATTAACTAATATTTTGGGTATAGGCTTGCTTACGAATCTTATTAGCTTGGATTTGTTAGCGCATAATCTGCAAGACATTTCGCCTCTTATATCTCTTCCTATTGAGAGATTAGAGCTCTCGCTGAGAGATGATATAGACTTAAGCCCGCTAATAACTATGCCGAATTTAGAAAGCATTCTAATAGCTCATGGGATAAATGATGACTTATTTGAGCGGGTTACATCACTGCTGCCTCATGTGGAGGTTACGAGACGGTAGGCTAGAGTAAGTGAAAATTCTGAGAACTAAACACAGAGAACATCAACAATGATGTTTGCAGTATCTTTTTTAAATCTGTGAATCGAAATCTTTTTATACAGTTTTATAGGGGAGAAAAATGAAAATGAAAATAAAACGGATTTTGCTTGTCTTATTTTTGGTTACTGTATTTGCGTCCTGCACACAGCCGGAACGCTCCTTTTCTGCTGTTGAATTGCTTAACCTTGGCGAGAGATATTTGCTTGAGTTGAATTTTGAACAAGCACTTGTGCAATTTATGGGTGTTATTGAGATAGAACCTATGAAACCACGTGGATATACAGGGGCTGCAGAAGCACATATAGGGCTAGGGCAGCTTGACGAGGCTGTAGCAATTTTGCAGCTTGGCTTAGAACGTACTGGCGATGTTGAGATTAAGGATATGTTTGATGAACTACTGTATCAGCTTTTGTATGCTCTGCTGTATGGAGTGACA
>Ga0123355_10017858_pt1 | contig 11225 bp, 5 predicted proteins | sample TergutEmb28metaG_3_FD_89872 | JGI IMG/M metagenome (GOLD analysis project Ga0123355, IMG submission 89872) | Embiratermes neotenicus P1 segment gut microbial communities from Petit-Saut dam, French Guiana - Emb289 P1 | ecosystem: Host-associated > Arthropoda: Insects > Digestive system > Gut ...
ACACTCTCCCGAAGTCTGGCACATTCCTCCTGGGACACCCTGTATATATATATATATATATATATATGCATGTATGTCCGCATATTACACACGTACTGTGATAAGTTCATTTTTTCTGACATTTCATAGCGCAGCAGTGATGGATGTTAGGACTGAAATGGACCATCACAGAGAAAATGTGTCTGCTTTTCAATTTTTTGCGTATAGTGTACGGCTAATATTTTTCTTCGTGATCGACTATTTGCCTTAAAATAACAAAACTTTATTTTGATCTGGACTGCAGCCTCTGACATTTGTATTTTCACGGCGATGAGTGTGAAGAACACTGACTTCTGGTAAGTGATGCCGTAAAGTCTGGTATAAATTTACATATCTTTCGGAGGAATGTGTTGCGTCCATCTTCACGAATAAAGTGAGCTCATTCGCCTGAAACATCTGTAAATTTCTAACGTTCACGGTGTCACACCCCAGAATACACTATTTTTTCACAAATACTTGGCTGCGTGTAGAAAATCAGCGTTACTAACTTATGGACAGTACCAGGAAACTTACTGTCTTGTTGTGTGGCTGTGTTACTAAGGTTCCCTTTGCCGAGGATGTTATGTGAACTACCGCCTCTATGGCGTTCACTTGTTACGCCTGTCGCGTGTATTGTCGCTTAACCCAGTCATTAGATTCACGTCATCATTATTTCTCACTTTGAGGACGTCGCCTCTTGTTCGAACAACGCGCAGTTTCTGAGGCCATCATTACGCGATGTATCACAATCAAAGTGGCGTTTTCTTGTTGTTGCAAGTAGCACATGTGTTCCCGCTGCTTGCCTGTTCGGTGTGCGCACAGTTGAGGGTGTTCTACTTGCTGACACGTAAATCTTATTGTTTAATAAGTACATGACTGGATGTGGGTTTCGGAATTTGCGAAGGAAGAAACTTCAAACACCACGCGCGAAAACATGTGGGAACAAATAGCCCCTGTGAATGTATGAGAATGTTTAAACCGTGTTGGTAAAGCAGAAGAGTACCTGTTGAAATTGCAGTGGGATATTGTTCAACTCACTCTTAAATTGGACAAGTAAATAAATAAACAGGCATGAATTTGTTGAACATATTTAATTTCGCCTACTTTGGGATTCATGAAATGCGTGTTTATTGCAGTACAGTTTTAATGGAGAGCACAGGGTTGTCACGGAAAGCATATTTCACTCCGCCTTGTTTACGAGTGTTATATTTAATTTTCTCTCTCACCAAACTACACACGCATTAAACTACTTACAACATTGTTCTTTCTTTCTTTTTTTTTTTAACAAAATACATAGAAACACATTCCGTTGGTAACGTAACTAACGGCGACTGTGCTGGTATGTTTTGGTTTGAAGACTGACCTCGTGGTACGCCTTTGTGTACTGAACACCGTGCGTTTTATACTGTATTTCAAGTTAAATGAAGATATACGCCTCAGTAAGGTTGACAGACATTGAAATATGAATTGTGGGCTCTGACAACCTTAGCACTTTCCCGTTCTCGTCTCTAAATTTATAGTTGTAGTTGGTAACATTTCTTGACTTAGAATTATGACTGGGAGTCTAGACACAACGTCTAGTGTTCGCGTCCAGGACTGTCTCGTGTTCGATAACTTATGTGGAATCTTCTTACACGACTGTATGGTTTTTTTAGTGTTGACCTAGGAGTGTGTATTATTCAACACAAAGTGTATTTTCAGTTCTTTACACTTCAGTGGGTACAAAGCGGTACAGATTATGCACAGTGACTGGAAAGAATTCAAAAACGATGTTGATAGGCACAGAAAAAGTTTACTGGTACAAGTGAAAAGATGATTTAAGGAAAATATATTAAGAGTAGTACAATAAGAGCAAAATTTTTTTGGGTGTTTTATATTTGTTATTTATTTATTCCTAGATGTAGAATAGAACGTCTTCAGAATGAGGTTACTGTTTCGTGCGAGAGGTCAATTCTTCGAGCCATAATACTTATTCTTATGGACTACGAACGACAACTGTGATTGTTTAAAATATCCGCGTATTTTGCAGTATGATTGAGCTACTGGTGTTTATGATGAGGAGGATTAGTCACTGACGTATAATTAGATTTAAATTGTAATAAAACACAGCAAGAACACAAAATAGAGATGTTGAACGCAGAGGTTAATGGTGTTTGCAAAATAAGCATTTTGGAAGTTATGAAGTTTTCGAGTAGGCACGAGGTAAAATATTAAGTCAAAGAAAATTGTTTCGATACACATTTTGCTTGTAGCCGATCACTTTTAGTATAGTTGTTTATTAGGATTGCTGGCGTCCGTTACGGACGGTTCACGGCATGCGTTGTAAGTTAATCTGTCAGCGTATATTCGGGACCGTTGGTGATAGGTAGGAGGGGAGAGATTTAAATGAGAAAACGTTAGGAGCTGATAACGGACGCTAGCAGTCCAGCAAGGAAATCAGTCGCGCACGAGTGTGGTGTAGCTGGGAGTACAAGTGACTGTCTTATTTTGATAAAATATGATTTAGTTGTTTAACTTGATACAGCACTACTTTTTTTTCATTTTATCTATAATAAATTGAATAAATAAAATAAGTAAAAAAAGAAAAAATTAAAACTATATGTGATTCGGTGAACCAAACCCGTTTCCCGAAAGATGATCGCCTACCAGACTGAGCACGTCGGGACAATAAAGTTACGAAGGGTGATCGTGTAGATGCTGTATTTGGAGTGCGAAATGTTACTTGAGAGCATACATAGCCACCGAGGAGGACTCGGGTGATAACTGGAAGTGAGACTGAAGAGGAGTGATTGCAAGTCAAAAGACACAGCTATGGAATGAAGCATAATTTCTTCAAGAGTGACTGCCACGTACGAAGGAGGGGAGTAGATCGACGGTTCAAACGTCGTGTAAATGATGAAATATTGTAGATCGCAGAACAAAGATTACTGCATGCTGCTTAATTTTGCAATGAGATGAAAACTGTAGGCTTAATAACGGTCGAAACAGAAGTGTGTGCGCGGTCGAACTTAAGCCGTTTCAACTTCTGCAGAAGTCTGCTCCGCACTGCGTTCCTTTTACTTTGTAATTCTAAATAAAGAACAGTAACGCATAAAATCGTGTACACCGATTTTGTTCAAAGGACTATACAACAGTTCTATGTTTTCTGTGTAATAATGGTGGGGAGGACCGCAGAGCATGTATCCGTGGGGCGTGACGTTATAAGAGAATAACCATGACGTCAGCACTGGATGAAACGTGCAAGGGCTGCTAAAGGCAACACCACGGGTCAGCACACAGGGAAATATGTCACCATTTCGTTACGCCTTTCTATACGGAGGGGGCCAATATCTAAATCAAGGAGGGAATGAAAGAATTTTTGTTGTTAGAACATGAGTTGCGCAAATGTTCTGCTGATGAAAAGGAATGTACGTACCATTTTTGTTCAGTACTGGATCGGCGCTCTATGCAAAATATGTTCCCATATTGGATTATCATCTCAGATACTTTGGGCCTACATTGTTCATTTCTTAATTCAAGTCCCCATTAACGCCTGTATATTAACTTATGAAAAATACTTTTATAATTTTAACGTATTTAATATTCGACTTACAAAATTAATTGTAATTTATCAAGTCAATCTTGGAGAATTACGGAATTTTAAGGGTGTACCAAAAATTTTACGACATGTCTGGAGCGGTAAAGATAAAGGTTTTAGTGTGTCACAGCCTTAGAAGGTTCATCAGTAATTAAACATAATCAATATTAACATGTAATATTGCATAGGTCATATTGACAAGCTGAGTGATCAGTGTCAGAGTAGTTCAGTCTGTGGCCGTGGGTTCGAATCCCTCTCGGAGAATTGGTAGATTTATTTGGGTTTCATGTGTTACCGTTTGATTTCTTCCAGACGGTCGATCCCACAACCATTGATGAATTCAGAAGACAAAGAAAGAAAGAAAGAAAAAAAGGCAACGATTTTATATGTTCATTTCCACGTTAATACTCTGGTCTTTTAATGAAAAAGGTAATTCGCTCGTTATTTAGTATTTAATTCGTCTCAAGGTCACTAGTCACTTTATGGGTCAGTCGTAAGAGTTCTAAATGAAGGTTGTAAGACTTCGGACTCAAACGTCCATTTCCTGACAACTTGACGGAAACATCAAAATTCTTCATATGCTGGAACGTCATGGATAACATTTTTTTTCTTCGTTATTATGTTGCCTGTTTTATTGACGAATTCTTGGACTGTTCTACAATTCATTGCCATAGCATTAGGTGTGTGGCGTTACATGGTAGTATTCTTGTGATTGTGAGTTTTAAAGAATGCTGAAGAAAGTGGTTTTGACTTATTTTCAAGTACTTAACGTACAATTCTGGGAGAAGCAAAATAAATTAACCAAAACCCAGTCAGAAGAAAAGCTGTCCGAGTATAATGCGAAAGGGAAATAATTGGATTCGAAGGGGAAAGGGTAATCACAGAACGTCGTCCTTCGGATCAAAGTCTTTGGAATTGATCCCGGAAGTATTTTTATGTTTTTACTTACGTTACGCCCCTTTTGTCAAGTGGTGTGTAAAACTGTGCATACTGCTGCATTATTCCACTACATGACACGTGTAGAAATAGCTGAACTAGTGCAGACAAAATGTCAGTGAATCAAACTGAAAAGCAAATAAAACTGTATTACTATTACGAATTAAAGAACATACTCACAAAAAAGAAGTAACTCCTCGATTGCGAACCCCTCCCGAAAAACGCGCATAATAGGTTCTCTGTCGATAGCTTTCCCATAAACGTCAAGCTTGGCATATAAAAATAACAAACGTAGATTACACCTATTGCTTGTCATCAGTCATCATACATCAACGCCCGTGACACTTCCCGTATGCCGCCATTTGCATTATCTGAATGCAACTAACATTGCCGCTCATAGGAAGAACTAGCAGAAACTCACCTCCTGCACACTGCCTAATATAATGGTCTATTAGCCGCACCCTTTTTCATAACTATTTCCTAAGTTTGACAAGTCATATATTTGAAATATGTAACGGTGTGCATCAAAGTACCATGGCCCAAGAAAATACTGTCATGTGTTCAGCTTCTCTGCTTACATTTTTCCATTATTCTCAGTAAATATTTAAACGATTTAAAGCGTTATTTTCTCAGTAACGTAAAAATGAGATTAATTTGCAACTCGTACTCGCTTAGGTTACGATCATAGTATATATATATATATATATATATATATATATGCTTCAGCGTCATTCGTTTTAAAAGAGTTCACGAATTTGCGTAGAGTTTAATATTGGCAGTATATCACCGAACATTGTAGCACTTTTGTGGGCCTGCTTATAACGGATATAGGGAGCAAGTCCTTTATTAAGAGTCAAAATTGTACATTTAGAGCATAGGTCAGAAATGTTTAAATTGTTGGTTTGGTTTATGATGGAGGAGAAACTGTAGAGCGTGAGCACTACAGCTTACAGGAATAGAAAGTTTTATGGCGGGTATAGCAAGCTAACAATTTCGACAGTCGTCAGTGTTAAATGTATGGGGTAAGAAAGGTTGAAAGTTAGGAAGGACTGACTTTGAAAACCGTAACAGCTTTTAGGACACTTTAAATCGTGCGGGGAAGATTTACAATGTTAGGCACGCTTGGACTTTAAAGAAATTAGTGAGACGTATGAAAGAGTTCACACGGGCGGCAACAATGGAAACCAATGGGGTTAACGTATTCAAAATTCTGACCTTTGGACTTGAAAGGGAGCAGCGAAATTTAACATTTGACCAATCGGGTACAGTAAGAAATTTTAGGAAGGGATGAACTTAAAACTTGCATGTTTTGGGAAAACCTAACGAAAAGAGAGTCTGGTTTATAACTTGGAAGTGACAAGTCCTACTCGCGCACTAAAGCTAGCAGTGGATACATTTTCAAAGGCGCGTCCATATGCAGCAATCTGTATATGTCAACATAAGGAATTAAAATAAACAACATCAACAGTGACCAGTGTTAATAATATCACCGCCCCGCCACTTAGACCACTTAGATTCCTTGAGAAAAAGATATGCCTACCGATTGAATAGCTGGGTGGGTTTTATGCTGCTGCTGCTGCTGCTGCTGCTGCTGCTGTTGCCGCCGCCGCCGCCGCCGCCGCCGCCGCCGCCGCCGCCGCTGCTGCTGCTGCTCCTCCTCCTCCTCCTCCTCTAAACCTCACTCGTAAACAACATTTTTTCATGAAAAGTTCTCACTTAGTACTTACTAGAAGATGATTGGTTCCTACACTAGACCATGAGCCAGTTTTCATTATATTATGAATCTGCAGCCTTTAAATATAACATCAGCGACACACTGCACTGGAAAAGCCAGTTTTATGGGCCATGCCCGTAACTCGTCACGCCATGTGTAATAAAACGTTTTATCAGTTAAATGTGTCGATGTTTCACACGTTCACCTAAACTGCGCACACATGTGTACGTTTATGCTCCTGAATCACAATAAAATTTTATAATTATTCTCATTGTAAGTGAGTCACAGTTTGATATGAGAGCTGTTCAGTGCCGCAACATGTATGCACAGGATTAGGCAGTCTGATATACGTCCGTGCAGTGTGTGACATAACGGAGATGAAATATCTTTATTGCCTCGATAATGGAATTGTCTGTGCCTATCACTTCAGTCCCCACCTCCGTGCTGCAGTTCGCAGATGCTGTGTACTGTTACGGAGATTCCCACCCCATTGTGGCGGTGGTTTTTATCTGCCCGTTATTTGTTTTCACTTATCCGCATGCATGACTGTACATACTCGACGTTTCAGGCTCAGAGAAATGCAGTAATAACAACCCACCCACCCCTTCAATTAATCGTTTTATATTTCATCAAAATGTAATCGAAGAGGAATATCGCTGTATTCTAAACGTAATATATATCGTATTCTTTCCAATCTAAAACTAAATGCTACAGGAGTGTATTTGTATGGTAGGGAAATGTAATTAGAAGCCTGAAGTAAAGTAATCCTGTTTTACGTAGTTATGGTTAAGCGGCGACGCGTAGATTTCAGTAGTATAAAAATACATGTAAGTGACATTTCATAGAAAGTCAGTATTATTATTTTTATGTTCCTCATACCGTGCGTGCTTTTACAATCAATATATCAGCTTACAAATGCATTTGATACTTGTCATTAACTGTATTTTATTCATTACTTTTGTTGGTTGATATATTCAGTGTTACGATGTCTGCATGTTAGCTCCTTACTCATATGGTATCTTATTTTGCTCTAACCCTCTCAAGACCAGTGTTTACTTTATGTACTACTAGGTTTAACACTCAGAAATTCTACATTCCGCCCATAAATTGCATTTGTGTGTTTGGTATGGATCTCAGAATAAGGTTGATTTCCGACGGGTAATGTTGACACGAAATTCTTACGCCTGTTGTATATGTACAGGTATTTCTCTTTGAAAAAATTTTTGGAACTTGTGGAAGCACCGTTTGAAGTCGTACTGTCCACTCTGAATTATTGTCAAAGACAGAAGGAAGTCAGAACAGGTGTTATTCCTGACTTGCTGCCAAATTAAGTGTATTTTGAAGAATTATTCGGTAATTTCCTGTGGCCTGAAACTTATCGACTACACAAAAATCATGGATTTCTTAAACAGCATTTTAATAGCATTGTCTTTATCAAGATGCAGGAGACGTAGAATACGGCTACACACAGCACTGCCCAGGCTGAAACTATGGCTTCCAAACTCTTTTCGCTGAGCACCGTAGATGTTGTGGTGTTCTTTATGGAACACCATGAAAATTGGATTCTTATATGCCATCATTCGTTATTGCGGACAGTGTTTCTGGAGGAAAGTACGGGTATGTCATATGTTACTGTGGAGGCGACCGGACGGATGACGTTTGTGTAAGAATTTTCGAGAAGATAGAGAGTCGAGAAAGCTCTGTCCATTTACTTTATTTTACTGCGACCTCGGAAAATGACAGTCATTACTCGATTTATGGACGAACACCTCGCTCCATCTCCAAGAATACAGCCTACAACATGTACTAAGACACGTGGACCACGTAGAGAACTGGCGAGAGTTTATCATTATACGTGCTATTACTTGAGAAGCCTGTCATGGAACTGACAGCTGATTACTGATTTCCGACAAGTATAAAATAATATACTTAATTTATAAAGCAACATATTCATACGGTATATCGCTTTAAATAAAACAAGAAGAATTTGTTTCCGTTAATTTTGATCGTGTTTTTGACATAACTCCATATAATAACACTTACAAATTAAGTCTAACTAAAAGTTTAGCATTTTTCGACCACAACCCAGGATTTCTTATTGTAGTGGCTCTTCTGTCAGTACTGGAGCAGGCACCGAGTTCACGTATTTGTTCTGAGGAGTGTTTCGGGAGTCACATATTGGCCGAGGTAGTAACAGCGCAGGAAGGAACCCCACCCCCAAGCACTGTTCTCTATATGTACGAAGCAAATTCTTTTGTTAAAGTAGTCGCTTGTTGGAAATTTTATCGCACGGAATGAACGCTTTGGGAGGAATTTATAATGTCTATTTCTTTAATTTTCAGTATTCACTGGCTTTTTTCCCCTCACTACTTCCCTCCCCACGTAGTCCATTACATTCGGATTGCAATACGTGATTCTCCGGGGACAGAGTTTTAGCAAAACTTTATTCTGTCTTGGGTTTTGGGGATTTACAGCTCAGCTATTTTCCATTCTAATCTTCCTTGTTCCCTATACGTACTGTTGCTGCTGCAGTAACCCTTCTCGATGTGCCAACTTTTAAAATCAGGCAAAATGCTCTGCAGAGTGGTTAGTATAATATATACTGCATGAAGTTGGCTGAGGCCATAAATATCTTTCCGAAGCAACGCAGCAGAAAACATTTCAAAGCCTTCGTAAAGCTTCGGGATTGAATATTATCACCGATGTAGGGAAGGCGCTTTTCCTATGCTCCTATTTTATGTTGTGCTGTCCATCAACCGTAATCAGCGTTAAAACACGAATGTTATATCACAGCGATAAGAACCTGTGCAAAAGGTGGGAGGGGTTAGTTAACATGTTCGTAACGAGTCTGAATTTATCTAGACCAACGAAATTAATACACAGCTAAATATTTGAGAACAGGACTTGTGTGTAAATCTGGCGTAACATTTCGCGTAACGAATGGTACGTATATTAGTCTGTGTCTGTTCAGTTGCCACTCATAACGACTTTTTAAATGTACAGGGGGTTTCATAATGTACTCCGGGATTACAAAAATTTATTATAGGAAAACCGTAGGACAACTATTTACGAACCCTGTACAGATAGAAGGAACAACTCAAAAAAAATTTCCCCATTTAGTTTTTTCATCGTATTTCACATCTCTGCCGCTAGGCGATGCGAGTGTATGTAGTGAGAAAATGGCCGCTCCGGGGGTGAAGTCGTTTTATGTGTTGGAATATCACACGAGTAAGTCTGTGGTTACTGTGCAACGTGCATTTCATGCAAAGTATCCGTCCCACCATTGCCACGTGACCTCGCTGTCCTAAACGCACGGATCATTACAGCAGTGAAGAATATCGATGCACCCATGTTGACGCGTGTGTGGCAAGAACGTGAATATCGTATCAATGTGTGCCGTGTCACCCATGGTGCACACATCGAACATCTCTAGCTGTCAAAAAAAAAAAAACTTTTTCAGTTTTCCTGTGGCTGTGAACCGTTCCATTAAGGTAGGTCCTTTGGTTCTCTTGTTATAAATGTTTGTAATCACGGAGAACATTATGAAACACCCTGTATATTCGTGTTTGACAGATTAGTATTCCTTCTGCTTTCTTCGTATTATTATTATTATTATTATTATTTAACACAAAGGGATGAATCACCCTGAAATTACAAAAAAGGTACTGCCCTTACTCAAGCAAATGCAGCTGACCGGCAGGGCGTGCAAGAGTCCCTTAACACTCGCGACGGCAGTCAAAAAACAAAAGTATCCCTGTATGGCGTGCTTTTTTTTTAAGTTTATAGCAAGCCTGCAGTCAAAGTTAATGCGAAAGTCTAACCGCACAGAACACTACACAAAATGACTGTATTACTTAACGCGCAAAAAACACGACTGCCCTTCAACCCAGTGTATTTTTAACCGGAATATATCGGTTACTGGTCGCAAGGCACCGTCGCCTTTTCCAAACGCAAACCACAGCCAAGGTAAACTGCAAATTCCACAATCAGTATTCGTGCCTTGTAAAAGATTTGAGGCGGTCATTAAGAGCCCAGTTGAATTCTGACTGTAACTTTCTGCCTGCTCTCAGGAACATAATTAAAAATTGTACCTAATTCTTTCACAGATATTTGTTTACTAGTAGCATACCTCTATATTGCATCATTATCAACAGTACTATATATTGTATTGTTTACCTCTAGGGTGTCGAAAAATGTAGCTGATTGAGTCATTATTTTATAAAGTTATGTTTTAATGCTTGTCAGTTTTCTCTTATTTGTTTTCTTTCTTTTTGTCTTTCTCACTTTCTTTCTTTCTTTCTTAGTCTGACCTCTTCTGCATTCTCATTCTACGTGTAGGGGGTATCGTTGTGTCTGATCATAATCAGTGACTCGCACGCACAAACACACACACACACATCGGTAGGACGCCTCTCGACGAGGGTTCGGTCCGTCTTGGCATTAATACGTTTTACGTCTTGTCTACGAGTATTTGTAAATGTATACTTAACTCCCCTGCCCCTGCGTGTGATTAATTATTTTTTTTAAATCTTTACTTTCAAAGTGTTAACAACTGAAAAAAAATTCTTTCTTCTTCCTCATTTTACCGTTATTTAAAATTTGTCATCTGTCCCCGTATTAGATATGTCCATGTATAATAGGCATATTGTTTTCTTGCCGTTCCCCAAGTATACCTTAGTTTGTTATTTTGTTACACGTCACTTGATCGTTTTTCACATTAACAACCTCAACGTCTTGAATAGCTCATAGATTACACATACAGGGTGTCCCAGGAGGAATGTGCCAGACTTCGGGAGAGTGTTCCTTAGGTCAAACTATACCAATATAATCCAAAACACCTATATCCAAATTTCAATAGTTACGGAGATATTGGCCAGAGAAAAGTGTGGATTTCTTTGGTGTCTGCGTACTATACTCTGTCCGTGACGTGATCCGCTTGACCTTCACCGCGACAATCCTGCAGTAGCCTGCAGCTCACAG
>Ga0123355_10017859_pt1 | contig 11225 bp, 6 predicted proteins | sample TergutEmb28metaG_3_FD_89872 | JGI IMG/M metagenome (GOLD analysis project Ga0123355, IMG submission 89872) | Embiratermes neotenicus P1 segment gut microbial communities from Petit-Saut dam, French Guiana - Emb289 P1 | ecosystem: Host-associated > Arthropoda: Insects > Digestive system > Gut ...
ATAGTAACAAGAAATGTAACATGTACCCTTTACCCTCTTAATGATTACGTATACAAGGATATAAAACACAATCAAATTGAAACACAATAAAATACAAGGATTTGCCCCTTCGTGCTTGAACACAATCTGTTCTTAAAGGCTGTCCAAAGAGCCAGATATTTCACTGTCTTGAAATCTATCTTAGTAGCTTGAAATTTAATAACAAAAAAAAAGTACCATATGCCTTTCAACATTCCTTACTACAGATTTGTTGTAAAAATTTGTAAATGTCAGTGACAATTTTCTCAAACTGCACTAAACTTTCAATGCCAATTCCCTGGACCTATAACACACATCACACTCACAAAAAATATTATAAAACCACACGATATCCCAACAACTACTTGAGACACAAAACTGCTGAATCATGAAGGGCTAATACAGTTGTACTGGTATCCTGAAGCCATGGAAAGAAGACCCTAGGGCTGATAAGAACAAATGTACCTGACATTTCCCCCTTTCTTCCAATTCACGCATGAACTTTACACCACTTCTGGCCTATGGCAACCAGTCTATAATGCTTGTTGAGAGTCAAGATTACTACCAACATCCAAGTGAAGATTAACACATTGGAACAAATGTGGAAAGCATCAAACCATGAGACCTCCTTCTACGGCCTCAGTAAAACTGCTGCACAAATCATCAGTATTGTTATTCTGTGGTCATGTGCTACAAGTTCAAACTGAGCACAAAGACAAAGAGTCCCTTGAAACCAACACATGAACACTTTCAGCTCAGTGTTGGTGCAACTTACAAACTGGATGAGTAATTCACTTACTGCAAGTGTAAGAGTGGATTCTGCATTGGCAATAAACACGAAGATGTCTGCGTCTAATCAATGTCTCTTGATCCCCTCATTTAACTTCAATGACCTATCAGTTCCAGGAGAGTCAACAAAAACAACATCATGTTTCAGAAGCAGACACTTCTCTTTAGGCCAGTAGATATGCACCAACTGACTCTTCCCCAACTTTTCCTCACACAAGGCATTAGCAAGTTGTCCAACAGACTGAAACACACAAGAAGGAATAACGCATTCCTCTGAATAAATGACAGCAATTCAACACATCAAGAAATTTTCTATCACTTCATGCAGACTTCGCCATAATACAGTACAATCCCAATTTACAGTTTCTCTGTTTAAAATTCTTCACCATTTAATATGTTAATCTTTGTGGTCTCAGTCAAAACTCCACTTAAACAATGTAAATTTCCTAATATTTTATTTCTAAATTTGAGCCAAGGCATGAGAGAGTGAGTGAGTGAGTGGGTGAGTGAGTGAGTGAGTGAGTGAGTGAGTGAGTGAGTGAGTGAGCGAGCAAGTGAGTGTGTGAACAGAATGTGTTGATCACTTTCTGTTCAGTGGTTTGTGAATGGTGTGGATCCATTATTTCACAAACCTGGAAATGCAGTCAGGTGTGAACCACACAACTTCAACTGTGAGAAAAAACATAACTTCAGTGATGTTTGCTGTCACTACTTTTACTCCATACTGCTTTTAAAATACAAATGCAAAATGCAAAAGTGTCTATTGGCTTCATCATGTGTGTCTGCCTGTCTGTCTCTGTCTGTATATCCAGATGGAACATCTTGGCTTCTCATGAAATTTGATACATACTTTTCAAAAACTGCCAAGAAAATTCAAGTTGCATTAACATCTAACAAGAATAATGGATACCTTACATGAAGGTGTTCTTACATTTATGATAAAAATCTCGCTTTCTTCTCCTGAGAAGAAGAATAGTTTCAAACAAAAATTGTAGAGAAAAACAAAACACGAATTTTGTGTTCAATAACCTTTTCCCAGAAAACCATGCCATTTATGAGATAATGTGGAAATATATGGCAGATCTGGGTAGGCCACAGATTCCCATATAATACGGTGCATGTGCTTTGCATGCTGGATAATTAAGGCTATAGACACATACTCAGAATTCATTATGATTATTGCTTGTCCACTGCAACAATAGTTACTAGAAGGCTCTTCTATGTTATGTTACATGCACATTGCCCATCTTGCTAAATGTAAGGTGCTGTCCCACTTCACAGTGCTATACTCAACATGACCACACTTACGCCTACTGTGAGACCTATCAACTGGGTTATATCCTCCTTCCACTTCATTCACCCTGAAGGTTGAGACTACACTGCACTCTGAAACAGCGCAACTACATGTGACGTGGCTAAACTCCCAAACATTGAAATTACACATCAGATACAGAACACATTAACCTAATGTCAAGAACAGTGTGTCTGGTTGTTATTCTTCTAGTGAACAATACAGGGTGAGAAACACATTTTGCATTTCACCTGAGGAAGGAGAACGCCTGTCTACGAACTAAGGATGAAGACCGCATCTCTCCACACTACACAAATTTCATGTCTCATATTCTATATCACAGAGCATGAATAAAGAACGTTGATGAAAATGCACCACTGTCATCAGATTAAAGCAGATATTAGTATTGGAAATATAGGTAAACTATTACCTTGACATTCTGTTTTTTAGTGGAACCCTCTGTGACCAGATATGACTCCTCACTATCTGATCCTTCCACTTGCACGAAACAATTTGTTGTATGCCCATAACCACTTGGAAGAATTTTTTCATGTAACATTGCATTGATCACAGAGCTTTTGCCGTTGCTCGTCCTGTAAACAAAGAAATGGTTAAGTTCTTTTAGAGTAATCAGTAGCCAACAAGTAAAGTCCACAAAAGAAATACTACATCTCACAACTGTTCAAATTGATATTGGTTCATCAGTGCTGAAATATATAAAATAAAGTCCCAATTTAAGGTGTCTCGATTTAAGATTTTCCGTTGGGTTTGTTCATTTGTTCTTGCCATGGCCAAAATCCCACATAAATAATGTAAAATTGTTCTCGATTTGGGTTTCCCCCACATTTACAACATGAAAATTCGATCCCTTCCCCCACTGCTTCTATTTTCTTCATTACATCTTCACACTTTATGTGTCTGTTCCTAAGTAGAGACTGAAACTTGTCATATTTCATGACATCAATATGTCCTTCATATCCTGTTATTATTCCAATACCTATCTGACCCATCAGAATTTTCTGTAGCTCACATATATATATATATATATATATATATATATATATATATCTGATGTGTTACAATTAGAAGAAGCTCAGGAAAAACATGGTTTCAGCATATTACCTTCCAAAGAATGCCACCTTCATGTGGTCCCGGGTCAGAATATTTCGTATGGCCGTCACCTTGGCAATGTAGCCTTTCACCTGAACTGCATCTTCAGGCTTCACAATGGTTCCATCTTGCTGTACACCTACATCAGTTAACATGATGCAACAATTAATATCTATATGTAGTATGTGTAATATGGATTGAATAATAATCTAGAGTGGTGAAATTACAAGTACAAAATTCTAACAGTCTTAACACACTAAAGAAACTATTACACTTCCAACACTTAGTAGTCATTCTGAGTCAATCTGAATCAATTTCCATTACTTTCAAGTGTGGTTAAGAGGGACCTTATATTAGATGATGCTACAGCTGACCCTACCTCACCAAGTTCACACATCTACCATCTTATTATTATTAAATACAAGTAATTGAATATGACACTGAACTAATCTCTGTTGGCACAACATTTCAAACCAAGCTTCACAGAAATCAATCTACTGGTTAAAAGGTTGAAAGGGCGAGACACTCTAGCAACATGATAATGTCAAGATGTTATTTTCTTTCCCAAGAAATCAGTGTAGTCTAAATATTGTAATCTCACCTAATCCATCAAACCATACTGTTCAGTAAATATGAAGCACTGAAAATGTATGCAGTATGAAGTTATACTGTTGATACAGCTGTTCTCAAAAAGTGTCCATTCATTTGCTATGTATGTATGTATCTACACAAACCAAGTTGACAAAAACATGTGTAAAGATGTCTGCCTACAGTAACTTTCTGTAGAATGAATGGATAATATTCTGGAAACCAGGAAGTTTCATACAAGCTTCATCTTTAGCAGACAGTTTTAAATTCCAGCTGTATCTCTTGACAGTCTGAATTTCTGTGGCTTAACATGGACATACGGTGGACATTTAAATTTCTACCAACTATGCAAAGAAGTCAGCACATGGCATGGTAGGGCACTCTCCTGTACTTTTCAGACAGCAGCACATGGTCCCATAGAATGATGAAGGTTAGAGTAAAGCATTGGTTGCAGAGCATCTGTACAACTAAACAAATCTAAGATAGGTCTTCTGGACAACCAGCTGTGTCAAAATGGAAATTCATATATAGCTCATGGCTGTGCTTATCTGGACAAAAATTAAATTAATGTTATAAAATGTTATTAACAGTGAAGTCTGCCAGGAAGTTCTAAGTATGAAACAGCAAGTGGTGAGTAAATAATACTTGACTTGTACTCTTTGTTTCCTGTCCAGTAATTCTGCACTTTAAAATGATAAGCTGAATACCACAAAGGAAACAAATGGCAGATTTCTGTCATCTGGTTTGTGCACCGACATTTCAGGTACAACTTCCTCCACCTTCAGTGCACAATTAACAAAGAGCAACAAATATAACAGAAAACTAAAACTCCAACTTGCCCTGACCTGTTCAGGTCAGTTTCCCTTTGTACTTACTTTGCATCCATGTGACAGTATCATGGACATAATTTTCTATCTTCACGAAGAAGTTATTGATCTTCTTCTTTGCTCTGACAAAGATCTGAAGTGGAGAGGAATCAGAGACTGAACGAGCATCGCCCATTTGTCCAACAGCCAGGGATGATCCCCAGATCCCAGGATCATCCCCACCCATTACTGAGATCGTGGGGTTTAAATAGGCAGCCATAATAATACAACACCAGCAGGTGACTAGGTGCTCAGGTGCTCATGCAGGGATACAAAACTGAAAGAACATCAACAAATCAAAAACAAATGAGTACACAAAAACAAGCAAACAACCTCATTAAAGTTTGTGTTGGAAACACAGGCAAAACATGTACAGTCTTGTGTTCATTAAAATCCAGATACATATGTAACAAAATGACAAAAGTTTGTCTTCTTCTTTCATTTAATACTATGTCCCTTGTAATATTACATGGCATCAAAAAAACTACCAATCATCTGGGAAACAGATGTGCACAACCACTCCTTTAGTAGTCACCTTCTCTCTGCACAGCCATCACTTGTATTCTGACTCTTGATCCGTCTATATCCATCTATATCTTTGCAGCCAGGAGGTGTAGAGGTGGTCATCTTAAATCCCCACCAACCTTGAATATCCGCTCCAAAACAAGGAGGTATATATCTGCGGATGGTAAGTGGAAACAGAATGGAGACGAACAGTTTGTGGCCTTCTTGAAAGTAGGCACTGTCTCATTACTTGCATGCTGGTTCTAATAAAAGAGGCATGCCAGTATCTGATACAAAATATATACTAAACTTTCAAATTTGTCTTATATGAGAATCTGTTGTGGGCTATTAAATTAAGCCATACTGATTGCACAAGTTATGTAATATGATTCAGTGATTACATACATGCATGACAAACTCTGAATGAAGCAGATCATAGACTACCTGAAGGTATTTGCCTGGAGGAACTGACAATGCCATCAAAATGACTGGTAGCACTGTGGACAAGAGAATGTGAAGGTATTTACCTGGACAGAGTGACAAAGCTGGCAGAATAGCTGGTACTGTGGATAACACAACTTGAAGGTATTTGGCTAAAGAATTGACAAACCAATCAGAATGGCTGGTAGCACCATGGACAAGTCAACTTGAAGAAACAGACGATCTGTCAGACGAGCAGGTACTTATGCCAAGACAACTATGTGTTTTATCCATTGGGACAAACAAATCTCGGTTACTTAATTATTGCAGACATAATGTACAACATTCTCATGAAACTGAGAAAACCCCCCAAAAAACAGTTCTCCTAGTTACTACATAGTAGTAATTTCAGGACAGGCAAACATTCACACAGTGTATTTCTAATAAAAATTGGCCTCAAATAAGAACCCCATTTGGAAGACCTAGACACAGATAGCAGGAAAATATTCAACTAAATCTTAAAACAATATGGTGTGATGACATACTTTAGTCATACAACTCAGAACAGGGACCAGTGGAAGGTTCCTGCAAACCTGGCAATGAAAACTGTGTGGTATATGACTTTCACGTATATTATTTTGAGAAAATTAATAGGAAAGAATATTCATCCCAGAAGTTGCACTTTTATATGTGGCAGGTTGTGCTCAGATTGTCCAGAAAGTGTTATGCATTCAAAGAAGCAATGACAAACATCAGTTAAATGCCAATCCACGTCTAGTAACACTGTGTATAATATGCAATTACACTCAATATTAACTTCATCCAGCGCTTAAGACTAAAACCCTTTCAACCCTTTCAGTAGCATTTATATGAAAATATGGAGACCTTATTTACAGAGTAACATATGTTTAGAAACAGCATCCAAAATTTAATCCCACTAATATCTGCGTTCACATCCCAAAAACCTGTCCTTTAAACATCCTTCTTGTTCTCCCATTTTTCTTGTTTCTACAAAATGTCACCAAAACTTCTGGTTTCCAAACCACGGCCATGTGTCCAGTCTGCATTTGTCTCCATAAATTACACATTCTACTTACAGACCATACTGAATACGAAACACTGCAGCCGTGATGGCTGCTGATACACTTCACTGCATAATTTCTGATGGAATAAACTTTATTAGAAAATCTGATTCATTTACAATGGTCCAGGGATTGAATCTAAGTCTAGGCCAGATTTTCTGCACCTGTCCAGACTGGCCCTGGAGCCAACCCAGCCTCTTGTACATTGGGTACTGGTTATCTTTCCCAGGAGTAAAGTGGCCAGTGTGTGGCATTGATCACCCACCCCTGTCCAGAACCAAGAGTACAGTTACACTTCTACATATTTTTTCCTATTCAAACCCAACTTGTTCGCATATAAGAATCATACGGTTTAACACTGCCAGAATATGTCCGTCACTGGACATTCATTATCCAGACATCTCAGCCTAACTGGCATGATCATAGACTACTATCTTTTAAGTTTCGTATTCCATAATCATGTAATGTAGACCAACAAAATTCACCTTCGTTATGCTTAACTCAATTTTAATTTTCACAATATCTTTTATATTTACAGGTTTCAAAACACAGGGTTCATCATAAGGACGGCAGTTGTAACAAGTACAGGAACAGTATAATATATGTCTACATGTATGGGTTCAAAACATGTACATATAGACAATATTGTGAAAAAAAAAAATAAAATCAAGTTTAACAAAGGTGCATTTTATTGGTCTATATTACACAATTATTGCAATGCACAGTACAACAAACATAAAAATCTCTACTCCGTGTAACAACAAACTCTCACAACTGAAAAGTCCAAATATGTTGTTTGTTTCCAACCTGACCTCAGCTATAAGCATACATCCCCCCTGTCCTGATTCAGCCAGAATAATTTCCATAACTCAACCACAATCATACTGTCTCACTACACTTACTCAACCAAAATCACATTCTGGTGCAGAGAGAGGGTGGGGCAAGTGATACAGTCACCACTGGCAGCAGAGTACAAGCAATGGCGAAATTGGCAGCAAAATTAATATTTTAAATAAAAAAAAATCGGTGTTCAGCAAATTTTAAATTATCGAGACAATCAAGAGGAAATTCAATAAATAGTTGTGTTTTTTTTAAGTTCACAATTTCAATCAGGGATGGCCATTGCCAGTGATTGCCACACATGTAAAAAAAAACCTAGCTACACCACTCATCATACTGTCCCCCAATCCCAGCTCAATTAAAATCATACTGTCCTAACAAAGCCAAAACTGTACTGCCCCACTACACAACAATGTTATCAGGCTCAGGACAAGTTCCAACAGTGGGCTTTTATAATGACAACGATAAAGGAAAAGAAATTTTTGACTGTCAACTGTTTCTTCATGGACTATCACATATTGTCGATTATACTATGATCATGTGGGATGCGGTAGGATTGTTCTGAACACAACCACAATATCACACATATATAACAATATTTATTAACGTTCATAGTTGGTTGTACAGTTCGGCGCAGGCCTAATGGTCGCACTATAGCGCAGGCCTGCAGCAGGGCGTGCAGTGAGAGAGCTATGCCGATTAATGAATGACTGGTACGCCCGGTAGATGTCTCTGCGGCGATGTGGAGGAGCGTCCGATCAGCCACGGGTGTTGCTGTCCGCCTGATGCGCGGCTGGTCCCGAGCGGAAGACCACGGTGGACCTCGGCAGAGTGTGGTCGGTGCAGTTGCCGGAGACGGCTGCTTGCTGTTGCCGGGGAAGGCCGAGTTCACGATGCGGCGTGACCGGGCAGCTACGCGTTGGTCACACTGTCTTGATGGTGCCTTGCAGAGCTACCTTCTTGTTTGTCACTGACAAGTTATTCCCTTTGAATGGACTGCTTACCGATGAATTGCACTCCTCTCTTTCCAAGCCAAGCCAAAGTGTTAACTGGGGAGGGAGACTTGCGCGGAGCGTAAGTCGACGTCCTCCTGTCTGTTAGCCATTCCTGCGTTTGACCGAATTGCTGGGCTCAGTAACAGATTCCTAAATTCTAACAGGGTAATTTGCTAACGCTAACTATTTTGAAGCCAGACTGAGGGCCTTGGCTGACAATGCGAGAGACTAGGGCCTAGGTGGCCCTGGATTAAATATGGGAGGGAAAGACTTTGGCTGGTTGGCTGTCTGGGTTCCGAGCCCAGACTGGCTATGTCGCATGCGACGTTATCAGGTGCTTAGGTGAAGCCGCCGCACTTGGGGGGGAATTGCGGGCCGTGTCCCCACTTTGTATTGAATACCCTGGCATTTGCCTTACAACTGAGGAAAATCACGGAAAATCTCAGTCAGGGTAGCCGAATGGCGCTCGGCTGTTTGGCACCGAATGCGATTCGTTTGTCGAATTGGCCACCGTGAGCGGTCGCCTCAACTGGTCTGCTGTCCCCTGCCGCCCTTGGCTTTCGCGTCAGGAGACAGGGTCAGCCCTCGGGAAGCCTAAGTACCTGCCGAGTTGCCGTAATAGGGGGTTCCCTACATCAGCTAACTTTGAGTCAAAGCTCTCAGTCAGGACTCTGAGGTGGTAGGCTAACAGCGGAACGCCCAGATCCTCGTGAATCTGCCTGTTACTTACGTACCAAGGCGCACCAGTAGCGAGGCAAAGACACTTGGATTCTAATACCTGTAACCTGCGGATATGGGAGCGGACAGCGGACCTCCACGCGGAGCACGCATAGACCATCAGGGGCCGGATGAGCTGCATATATAGCAGGACTCCGTTCCTGACGGATAGATCACTCTTCCTATTCAGGAGGAGGCCCAGCATACCCATCCTTTGGGCAGTCCTCCTCCTGACCTGATCGATGTGAGGCGACCAGGTGAGTCGCGTATCTAGAGTCACCCCAGATAACGAGTGGTGTCGAAAAACTCGATTGGTTCCCCGAACAGTGTTAGTGGTCGGGGCTGATAAAGCGCCGTCCGGCACTCGCGAAGATTATCGGGGTGCTCTTAGTGACATTAATGGCGATTCTCCAGTCAACCAACCACCGTTGAAGGTCGTTAAGGTAAGACTCCAGGTAGCTGACAAGCAGCGTCGGATTGCGGGACGTGACTATGATGGCCGTGTCTTCCACGTAGAGGGCTAACTCTACGTGGTGCGAGTGTGGGGGCATGTCGTTGTCATACAGGCTGAAGAGGACAGGAGAGATCAATCCTCCCTGAGCTACCCAAGCCCGCATGCCTCGGCGAGATAACGTGGCCGTCCGGAGGGACGCTTCGAACGTCCGGTCCTTGAGGTAGGATGAGATGGTATGGACCAAGTAAGACGGGAAGTTGAGGTGCGTTAGCTTGTAGAGGAGGCCATCGATCCATACGGTATAGAAGGCTTTGGCCACGTCGAGGAAAACTGCGCCGGTGAGCCTCTTTTCACCAAAATTCCTGGTAATTCGTTCAACGAGGCGGGCCAGCTGCAGTGACGTGCTATGTTTGGATCCGAACCCAAACTGTTCATCCCTAAGTAGTCCACGTTCGTTTACTACCCGTAAGATCCTAACTAGGAGGATCTTTTCAAAGAGTTTACCTATCGTGTCCAAGAGACTAATGGGCCGATAGGAGGAGGGCAGTGCTGGATCCTTCCCCGGTTTAAGGATAGAGATCACTCGTGCGTGCTTCCACGTTGGAGGAAGGTGATGAATGCGGAGAACCGCGTTGAAGATAAGGACGAGGAGGAAAACCGCTCGCTTGGGAAGATGCTTCAATGCCCTGTTCGGTAAACCGTTCGGGCCCGGAGCCTTGCTGACCTTGAGGCCCCTGATGGCTTCGTGAACCTCGTCAGGGGTTGTTAACTGTGGTTCGCTGGCAGGACTTAAGAAGTAAGACCTCAGCGCCACGTCAACCGTCTCAATAACTGCCGGGACCGAAGGATCGGCCACCGGCTGAAACTGAGCCTCCAGATTGTCTGCAAGGGCTTCGGCTTTCTCAGTCTGAGAGAGCGATTCCCCCTGGGGTGACCAGGGGTGGAGATGAAGTAGGAACTCTCATCACCCGCTTGGTCATCCTCCACAGCGATTGGTCCACAGGATCGAGGGATTCGAGCGTAGCTCTCCACTGGTCGTTCCTCCACTCGTTGAGCTGGCGGGTCACCGACCTCTGCAGGCGGTTAACGCCGGCTTTCAGAGCGGGGTCCCTGGTGATCTGCCACTGCCTCCGCAACCGGTTCTTCAGGCGTATTTCGTCCTGAATACCGGCCGGTATCGGGGGCCGTGAGTCGTCACGTGGGTGACGCTTGGGAGTTGACGCTGCCAGAGCCTTCAGAACGGCGCCGGAGAAGTTCTCAACGCATATGTCGATAGCCATCTCGTTGTGCAATTCCGAATCGAACGGAATTAGTTCTTCCAACTGAGTTTGGAAGCTGGCTCATTCAGTGCGCCTGAAGTCAGGGCGATCCGGTGGGTTGATAAAAGATGAGCGACACGTAGTGTCAATGAGAACCGGAAGGTGGTCCGAGCTAAGTGCGGAGCACGAAGTCAGATACACCGGGAATGAGAGGTTCTTGGTTATCGCGATGTCCAGGACGTCGGGAGTAACCAAGGGGTTGTATGGGTTGGTGGTTGGGGAGTCCGGTCCA
>Ga0123355_10017860_pt1 | contig 11225 bp, 10 predicted proteins | sample TergutEmb28metaG_3_FD_89872 | JGI IMG/M metagenome (GOLD analysis project Ga0123355, IMG submission 89872) | Embiratermes neotenicus P1 segment gut microbial communities from Petit-Saut dam, French Guiana - Emb289 P1 | ecosystem: Host-associated > Arthropoda: Insects > Digestive system > Gut ...
CAAAGAACCCAACTTTCCCAAACAAAGCCAAAAAAAACCTCCCCCCCAAAGGCCCCAAATAAACAAAGAAAACCCCTCCAACCCCCCCCCCCCCCCCCCCCCCACCCCAAATGGAAATAAATAAACGCAGGTCTGTTTACAACTTTTTGTACATTCGACACCGAGGTGCGGGTGACGTCACGGGGTGAGAGACTGACATCTGTGACATGTGTGTATACGCTAAACTAAAAACATACACCACCCACCTGCGTATACCTTAAAGAAAAAACATGCACCACCCACCTGCACATATAGTAAACTAAAAACATACACCACCCACCTGTGTATAAAAGGTAAAGGTAAATTTCACCCTACAACCTGCCACGAAGGCCCAAAGGGGGAGATGAGGTACATCTCTACTCTTTCTTTAACCTCGGCACAAGATGCGGGTGTGTGATCAACGCCATGCCCTGGCCGCTTTACCCCCGGGAAGGACCGGGTACCCATTATATAGAATGCTAAGTAGACCCCAGGGCCGGTCTGGACGGGCGCAGAAAATCTCACCCCCACCGGGATTCGATCCCCAGACCGTCCTGCCCGTAGCGAGTCGCCGGCCCAACCCACCTGTGTAGACCGTGAACTACAAACGCACAACACGTACCTGACGCTCTCCTGTAACTTCGCTGTAGTTCTCATACCGTCCAACTCCTCACCACCACCTTTATCGCCGGCACTGCCTATTCATCCACAATCTGTAATCACGTCACGAACAGCACCAAGGAGTGCTGAACGTTATACTGCTCAATTCTTGCACGCGTTCACAGACGAAGCCAATCAATCCTCTTTATCCATGGCGTAATTTATTTTTTCGCAGATGTATTTCTACACTCTCCAGCTTCTTTGACAGACAGGCTTGAATTTCTTTTATATTACTTCGCACGATGTTTATTTTAATGTCTACACTCGGTACACTTCCCCCTTTATCAAGCCAGATCCTCATGTCACGTTTTGGTATACTGCAGTTACATAGTTTATTTTAACGATACATGCTGACAGAGGGCACAGTTAAACACTACAACCGAGTTCTGCCTTCAGTTAAAAACCAGCTTCACCCACGCCTATTTTTCGTGAATATGTGGGCTCATCTGAAGACGAAGGGGCCTCAAAATTTATCCCAGTGCAAGCTGGCTGTTCAGAAGGCCGTCACAGACTCCAGCTAGCCGCGGTTATTCCACTATATGTGGTTTTGCAGACACAATACCGATCAGCTGACAGGGAAGAAGCACAAGGAAAACCGGTTCAGGTTATATACAAAAGACATTAACTCCATCATGTTACGTCACAAATACGATGACACCTTACAGCGGTAAGGTTAATGTAAGCTGTCAACAGTGCCAAAATTAATGGAATCCACCTTACATATGTTACGTCACGACACTACGGTATTTAGCGGTACCAAGAGTGATGGAATCTGTTACAAGGCCGCACAAAATTCCATGACCGTTTATAGAATTCGCGACCACCATAAGAGATACAGTTCTCCCTAGAACAGCCCATGAAGGCCCAGAAGGGGAAGCTAGATGGGGGGGGTCAATCCCACGCCCCGCCCACTTTATCTCCGAGGACGAGACCCGGTGCCCATTGAACAGAATGTTAAGTGAAGCCCAGGGCCGGTCTGGACGGGTGCTGAAAGCCTTGCCCCCAAAGGGATTCGATCCCCGGAAAGTCCAGCCCGTAGTGAGCCGCGAGTACGAATAACTACTCTCTGGCCTCTCTCCGCGGAGGCCAAGGTTCATTTACAGACCAGTCCACGTAGGATTTGTGGTGGACAACGTGGTAATTGGACAGGTTTTTCTCTGTGTACTTCGGTTTTCCCTGCCAGTATCATTCGACTAATGCTGCCAACTCGTGCACCTATGACCGACACCACGTAATCTTAGTAATTCATAGCATCGTTACGCACTTTTTAAAAAGGAGGGGGTAGCCTGGGCTGGGGCTACCCGCCTACAAACCAATGAACAATTCCACGTTACATTTTTCCATGAGCACCAGCCACCTCTGATCTTAGCATCCGAATGTTTAAAGGTCCCTTAGGCATTCCTGTCTGTTCTTTACTAATGTCAGTTAATCTTGTTTTCGAGAAGGGCATGTTTTGGTTGCCAAGAAAGGCCTCTTTACATTCCCCATATCCCAATTACCATCCTTAAACGACAAACTTATCATCTATACAGTCCTCTCTCTCTCCTTCTCTTCCTCCTTCCCGCTTCATTAATTTCACTCAGCCAGGTACAGCTTCCGAATGATATTCAGTACGTACCCACTTCGAATCTCGACTGGGAACCGTCTATCCTGACTGACATACTTCGTGGTTTCCTCCAGTCCCTCTAACCAAATGCCTGTCTACATCCAGCCGGACCACAACGGCTTACGGCCACGTCCTTTCCTGTTCACTTCTCATCATTCAACGTTTTGACGCCTTACAGTTCAAATTTCTGACAGGGTGGTCAAATAAAATACAACAGTAATAATAATAATAATAATAATAATAATAATACTGAAACACGGCGTGCTGCGCCGACAAACGCCAGGTTCTAGCGGTAAGCAGCCCTCTTAAACTGCAGGTAACTAAATAGCTTATAACACATTCACCGTCGTCATTTCCTGTAATGGCCTTCCCACGTCTATGGCCCTTCTTGAGCGGCTCCTCAGCTAGTCGGTAAGTTTCCCTCCCCCGTTTTGGTAACTCAGCCGTTCATTACCTAGTTCACATGTGCCTTCCATCGGATCCTGAGTCACACAAATCCAGTCCACATACTCCCACTCCATTTCCTTAAGACCTCTTTTTAATATAACCATCTGATGTACTTTTTGGACTCCAAAGTGGTCTATTCCCTTCACGTTTTCAGAGTAATTTCGTAACCAAACATTTGTGGTCTGTTTTCATTAACTGTACATAGCCTGACGCGATAAAAGTGGTCTCTTCCCTTCAGGTTTTCAGAGTAATCTCGTAACCAAACATTTGTGGTCTGTTTTCATTAATTGTACATAGCCCGACGCGACAGACATTTCTTCAAACTGCGTTAATAAACAGTCCTCTCAGTCAGTCAGTCAGTCACAACTTTCAGCGTGACGAAATATGACCAACAGCAGACAGATTATACAACTAACACGCAAGTGCTGCTCAATCCCAGTTAAAAGCTCATACGGCACAGTTTTCAGATTCCAGTTATGCGTTTCGCTCGCAGGAATGGTCTTTACAGGTCGACCTGCTTTGACCCCTGTTCACCTCACGTACGGCGTCTGTTGAACACAGCATGCCTCTTATGTTTCGATTGCTGTATGTTCCAAACCTCGAGTTCAGCAATTAACAATTCTAGGTTCGTTACACGTTTGTTGCAACATTTCAGGCATAATAATGAGTATTAAAAATACAATTCGAATTCAGATGTTACCATCAATCTAGGGTTCCTCTAGGCGGAAAGATGAGAAAGAGCTCCAGATTCAAACACTGTTCACTCCCCGCGACACGTAGAACCGCTTTACAAATCGAATGTTTGACGATGACAGAAGCACTGGAGGGCGTTGTAACTGTCTGCATGTCCACCAAGTGTTGCAACGTGCGGGCCACACAACCTGATACTTTCCGACATCACAGCAGGCCGCACAGTGTTGGCCAGGCATGCTCTAGGTGCCACACTTTTCACCCCACCAAGCATACCACGCCGACTTGCAAGATAGCCTATTTGCGACATTCGCAGTTTCAGCGTCTTCTGCACATTCCTAAGCTTATCAGCCAACGCCACTGCATTTTATGTAAAATGGAAGGCAAACTATGTTTTTTTTAAGGAGAAGCCACTTGATACTGCACCGACCTCAAAATCCTCTTCTAGGAGTCCCATTATTCTCTTACTCTTCGCCATGCAGCTTTAAGCTATATTAAATCTTGCTATCTTCTCCTAGGCGTAGCACGAATTCAGACGATATCAGCTGTTACCACTTTTATTTGTAACGTTCTTACGTATGATGAAGTGAGTCGTGTTTTCATTCTGGGAGTTCGAATCCCTAACCACATTGTCGGGAAAGTTTAGATGCGATCGTAACGCCTCCCCCAAATTTGGTTCGGCAAACAGTAACATTTGTTTACTTAATTTTCGTTCTCCGAAGTCCACTACACATTCCGGCAGTGAAAGCACCTTCACCGTCACCAAGACTGCAGGATGGAAGCTAATCAGCGTACGGAAAAACGTCACACGATTTAACCACTGACGGACCAAAAATAAATGATTGCATGATTGGATTAATCATGTTACAACGCTAAAATCATCTCCACCGGTGAAAAGGGGTTCGAAAATAAGTAATACTACGCAGTCAGTAAGACCTGGGAAGCGGACGGTCGTGGTCTATCACAAACTTGCCCTAGTATTCGCCTGCAAACTGAGGATAATTACGGAAAAAAGAAAAACTCTCTCTTGACACCTGGTAACCTAGCTCAGATCCGAACCTGGCAGCTCCCGAAAATAAGTATGCTACATCAACCTGCAGTTGTAACGATGGATTATGGGTAGTCTGTGTGCAACAACTGCCATTCCTCCACGGTCACCTAACGGCGGAAATAAAATGCTCCCATTGCAGCTGTATCGCAGTCCAAAGAAGAACTCACCTACATAATACAAGGTGGTTCAAATATGACCGGGACTGATGTCGCCAGATTTATACAAAAACAGTCCCGGTCATATTTGAACCACCTTGTATTTATAAATTCGCTCACAATACTAAATAAACTTCCGTAAATAATGTTTATAAATGAGATCCCTACCTCAAAATAAATTGCTCCCTACCTCGAGCAGAAACAAACATTCTCTCCTGAAAACAACAAAACAACTAAAACAACGGCCGTTTATACTGTCGACCAAATAAAAACTTCATAATCATTCAACGGTCAACAAACCGTGTCATCATCAATCACCACAGTGGGCTCTAACAGGAACGTGCTTCATTTCCCTACTGATATTAGGAGCGTCCACAATGCTACATGCACCAGTATCTCCACAGACTTAACGGCTGAATGTAACCTTACCTTTTGCAGCCAACAGACACACTAACAAGGACGTAACAAAAATCGTCTTGACTGAAACGCGTGCCATTCTCACGCCTGCGAATAAAACCGTTTTCACCCCACACACACGCGCGCGCAGAACAAACCAATTCTTTCACCACTGTTTGTATAACACTCCGATATCTCCAGCACGTGAATTGTAGACAGCTCGCGGCAGCCACGTAACGTACTAAACTGCCACCTCGTTCCTAGCACGCACACCCCAGACTGCATACAGCGCACAGAACAGAGTCGTTTTCTTTTCGGACTAGCAAATCGCGCATCCATCTCGCGCACATATGTTACGTCACTCGTACCCCGTCTACCCCTGTAAATGCATCGGTCCCTTAAAACTAATCTGAATTAATGTATTTGTGTACGCAATATAACCACTTCGATGCTATTTTAACTCCTGGTCAAAAGCAGCCTCGGTCGCAGCAATTCATGTGGCAATACAATCCGACACCACACATGCAGCACCAGTTCGATTCCATCACAAACATTCCTAGTAAAAACCTTTCACTTCCAGGGACTTATTCCAAAATTAACCAAATGATATTAAAAACTCGAAGCCATTGCGTCAGAAGCAAAAGGGGCATAATAAAAGTTCCAATACAGGAGATAATACTAGAATTCTGGCCTTCTGGGTTGTGACGTGTCGCTCAGTAAATGGCGACCGACGTTTCGAACTAATGAATCCCCTTGATCTTAGCCCTTCCAACTTCACGACTCGCAAGAAAATAGCGGTTTTGTTTGACGTTGAAAAGGATGGTTATTCTTGATCGGTTTGTCTCCTAAACTCGGAATTCAGTAAATGACGTAATACGTGACAATGTGCTGAAAGCCATAACTGTCACCTTTCATCGGAAGAGAAGGAAGGAAACAATGAGAAAATAAATGAAGAAAGCGAGGAACAGACCGAAACGGAATCAAACATGAAATGACAAAGTAAGTAAATTAGAAAGAATGAAACAGGAAGCTAGATAAACAGAAAGGAAGCCAGCATGCGGTGATGTATGAAAGAAACAAAAGAGACGTTCGACAGGTAAAGCTAAGATGTAAAGACAACACAACGGACTGAAGAAAGAGGGACAAAAGGAATCAAGTATGAGAGAATGGAAGTAAAGCAAAGAGAAAGGAATGAATAGGGAGACCAAGACTGGATAGATGAAAATATGAAAGGATCGAAGGATGAAAGAATGAAAGGAAGAAAGGGGAAGGCAGCAACACAGAAATGACAGAAGGACAAAAAAAGGAGAGAACAAACATGCAAATCCAGCATTTCATTTACAGGTCCGATTTAGCCGACCGGATCACTAACTGTAAATTGCCCGCCATTCAACTACACTTGGATTCGAACTGACGTCACCCCCTGTTTTGTTGCAGCGCCTACGTGAATCACCAACGCTATGATCGTTACCCAGAACAGAGGGGGATGTGTGCGGACAGCATGGGGCAGTTCCGACACAAGCAAAGCGCAATGTCAGTTTTGCAATATCTACATCTTCGGACGGCACACAAAAGTTGCATTACAGACAGATGCGCTATTTCAAATAGCATTATTACGCACTCTCCCCTTTAAACACATTTTAAAAGAAGTGCCTTGAAAGTGAAATTTGCCCAAAGCAGAAGACCATTTCGGAGCATTTCTACGGCCCATAGTGTACAGTGTAAACCAACATTAAAATAACGTCCAATAAACAGATGTCTGGTGCAGAAAGCGACACGAATACAAACATCTAAGGATAAACTGTCTGCTTGAATAGATCGATTCCGGTAATTCTTTCTGTGCAGTAGGCCAATTTTTGTTATTTATCCGACGAGGCACATGCCAATTAAAAACTGGAAACAAATTCGACCGTCAGAGAATAAAAACAAAATAGGCCCTATGATTATATACATCACAGTGTGCGACATAATTAATCCACAAGTAAGGCATGGGTCTGCGGAAGCTCGCTTGCTAGGATTGCGTGTTCGAATCCCATCCGGGGCATGGATTTCTGTCTCTCGTGAGTGTTGTGTGTTGTTAGGTACAGGTCTCTGCGACGGGCCCATTACTCGTGCAGAGGAGTCCTACCGAGAGAGAGAGAGAGAGTGTGTGTGTGTGTGTGTGTCATCGAGTGTAATCCAGTGCAACAAAGAACTTCACACCGAACATACACAACTCAGAACCATAAATTTACATTAACGCTAACTCCTCCATCTTTAGAGACCGAAACGACCAATGTGGTAATGAACATCACAGTCACGAGCTCCTGGTGATGGGCATAGTAATGCCCAAAACATGTTGAGCCTATAAAAAGTACAGTAAAATAATAAGTGGCATCTAGTTGCTTTTTAGTCCTCAATAACCCTATACACCTGCAATGAGTAGGTGGAAGATGTCGGACTAAGAGAGAGAGAGAGAGAGAAAGAAAGAAAGAGAAAGAAAGACAGCAATGCGTTAAACAAAAAGCTGTCTGAAACCAAAAAACAATGTAAATTTAATATCTGATCCCATTGGCATGTCTTATAGTCGAGCTCTATTACGCTACTGATGCAAACTTCCACAGTACGCCTATACGAAAGGCTCGATTAACTGCTTAACAGTCCTAGTTGCAGCAAAGTGACAGTCGTTCAGCTGGTCAACAAGTTTCCTTCCTTTACGAAACTCAGAGCTTCAGTGAAAAACTCGTCCCCGAATCCCAGCCTCAGCCACCGTTACATCCTACTTATTAATATCAATTTTAATACTGTCCATCCATCTTAGCCCTTCTGGACATCAAATGACTGGGTATGCGCTTTTGTTGAAAGCCACTAGCCATGAATTTCAGGGAATTGAATAATGACTTTATATGGGCCTCCGTTTGTCTTCGGAAGACGTAAAAACTACATCTTACTTGCAAGACAAAGGCAGTAATCTGTCAAGTTTTCTATGCCATACTATGTTTAACGTACAGTAAACCCTCCTCGAACACGGAGTCGACAAGACGCGTGAAAATGTATGCGAATTATTACGTTCGGAAAAAGAAAATTTCGATTGTGTGGCGTTTGTTGTAGTAACATACGAAAATGCCTATAGTTTTCAAAAAGTAATAACGGTTTCATTTTTACTTTTATATTTGTGTAACCAACCTGGTTGGTTTCATTCAGGATACGTAACACTGTAAATATTCGGCGCAGCTATCATCACATGATTTTCGTCTCCCAACTTTATCGCCCCACTTCATCTCACCAAACTTCACGTTCATAAATAAATATTACTGCTAAATTTTTTATTTGTCCAACTAATGCACACAAATTATATTAATAATTACCAAACCTTTGGAATTATAAAAGTTGCTCCAACATGTTTCGGTTTACATAAACCACCATCAGAGAGCTACAGCCTGTGCTTATAGAATTCATCCCGTTGTGTGAAAATCATTAAGTTCAATACAAATAACATAGAAATTTCCGTCAACACAACTATACTTATGTAGGTTAAAATTACTACATGTTTCGACCCCTGGGGGTCATCTTCAGGTCGAGCTTAGGAACCTATTTTTACATAACTTTTTTTGCCATATTGTTTTTCATTTCATGGGGATCACTAATGCAAATGAAAAATATGGCAAAAAAAGTGATGTAAAAATAGGTTCCTAAGCTCGACCTGAAGATAACCCCCAGGGGTCGAAACATGTAGTAATTTTAACCTACATAATTATAGTTGTGTTGACGGAAATTTCTATGTTATTTGTAATAAACTTAAGCCTGTGCTTAGCTAAAATTGCATTTCTGGTTCCAGTATACATGTCGTTATAGATATTTTCAGTGTCATGGCCGAAGAAGACCATAACCCCCTAATTTCAACAGAACACCAGCTAAAATTATAGAACCAGAGACAGGAGCCTCAACATGGGCCCTAGGAAGCCATAAATGAACCATAAACATAGGTATATTAACCAAAAAGCGCATATGCGGCCACGACACTGAAAACATCTAACGACATGTATACTGGAACCAGAAATGTAATTTTAGCTAAGCACAGGCTGTAGTTCCCTGATGATGGTTTATGTAAACCGAAACATGTTGGAGCAACTTTTATAATTCTAAATATTTTAAGAATTATTTAATATAATTTGTGTGCATTCGTTGGACAAATAAAGAATTTGATATCAATGCACGGCGCAACCATGAAAAAAATATTACTGTTGTATATTTATTGTTTTATCCTTCATTTACTTACCACGGCCATGTTCCGTATGTGAGTTAATATCATACGACGTGGACTGACCGAACGCGTTTTTTCGTGTCGCGCATCCTCGGCGCTGGGCAAGGGTTCGATGTAATTTTTATTCTTGATCCACGAGAATATATGAAATGGTGTTTCAGAAGAATTATAAATTGAAACTGTCACGAAATATATGCAAAATTAATGAAGTAATTTGGAAGAACATAAAATTCGGAACACAAAACAGAATTCCAAAACAAACCGAGGGGAGAGAAATTTCAGGAAGACCAGTTAACAGATGGCGCATAACTGTTACAGACCACACGGCCTGACAACTGAAGGATTATTATTATTATTATTGTTATTGTTATTATTTATCACTTTATGCAGGGTATTTCAATTACATACTTGAACCATAGTGTTGCAGCTATTCTGTAATTACAATTGATGGTACACGCAATGCTATTTCGCACGTTATATGTTTTGTACTTTTACATTAGTACTCTCCGAAGCGCGGTGCCCAATATGGCTGCTTTCTGTAGTTCCTTGATGTTCCGTTATTATTATTATTATTATTATTATTATTATTATGTTATCTCTCGTCACAGGCCTTTTCTACATGGTACTTCTCTTCATGAACCTACAGTGATCCTCAGCGCTCAGGCTTCAAATTTCAGACTGCAATACTTTCCGTATCATGTGTGATGATCCTAGTATAGCCGTCTTTGGTAGTGAATCTACTGAATGTTTTTCTGGCCAAATTCGTTGTATCTCTATACATAAACCCTTGTATTTTATTTTCTATTTCGTTTTGCATGACATTTCTGTCCCCATGTTTTACTACATCTAACATAAGCATGTTTTCTCTTTTTTGTTTTTAATTATTACATCCGGCCTATTTGCTGTAACTTTTCTGTCAGTATGTACCCCTAGATTCCATAACTCTGTAACACCTTCATGTTCACATACTGGTTTGGGTATCTGTGTGTGTTTGTGTGTGTGCGTGTTTGTGTGCGTGCGTGCGCGCGCGCGCGCATATGTCTGTGTTTCGATAACTAGTGGTTGGCATACTGAGTAATGCATATGTGCACAAACTTTATCTTGTCTCAGTAAGTACTCAGTCTTCGTCAAAATGTGGCATTCTTAGATTAGATGGTCAACAGTTCCTTCACGTCGTTTACGTAACCGCCATTTACTGTCAATTTCTTCCTCCATAATTATATTTTTAAATACTTTGTACTAACTGCTTGGTCTTGAGTTACCTCTACTGTACTTTCTGTTTCTCCCTTAGTGTCTCGAAACTTTAGCCACCGATGTAACTTCTCATTATCCACTAGATTCTCGTCTAAGTTTCGTGGGAATTGTCCGTGCATATTCTTCTCCCGCCATCTTTCTTCTGTCTTCTCTGTCATGCTGTCATTTACTTGTCTTGTTCATCTCTTGAGGCGTCTAGCTGTCTGTAACACTGCTGAGTTGATGTTGTGTTGGCGTGCTCTAACAGTCTGTATTTGTGGATCTTCCTTGCTGTCTACACATTCCACTGGTAATGCCAATGATCCAGTTGCTTGAATTTTATTCTTTGTACTTAATTCTGTATTGAAATCTAATCTCAGTCTCCCCAAGTATTCATTCTTCAACTTTTCTTTCTCATTCTTATGCTCTACGTCGTGGCTCTCTTTTATGCCTAACTACTTATATGCTTTTCTCGGATCCAGTTTTTGAATGTCCTTCTCAAATGTGCTTTCTATATATGTTTTGCTCCGGACCCTAACTTTTTAAACACGTTTTTGCACACTTTTATAATCTATAATTCACAGGTATTTATTACAAAATTTATTTATTTATTATTATTATTACCGATAATGTTAATATACTGGGAGGAAGCATACATACACTAAAGGAAAATGCAGAAGCTTTAGTAGCTGCTACTAGGGAGATTGGACTGGAAGTAAATGCTGA
>Ga0123355_10017861_pt1 | contig 11224 bp, 9 predicted proteins | sample TergutEmb28metaG_3_FD_89872 | JGI IMG/M metagenome (GOLD analysis project Ga0123355, IMG submission 89872) | Embiratermes neotenicus P1 segment gut microbial communities from Petit-Saut dam, French Guiana - Emb289 P1 | ecosystem: Host-associated > Arthropoda: Insects > Digestive system > Gut ...
ACACGTTGATGTAAAATGGCATTCTGTGTTCTTTCCAGAAATAGAAAAACATTTGCCGTATCTTCTTTGGTTTTGAATTTATTCGCTTCTCAAATAGGGGAGTTCTTTCTGCCGCACCCTGTATTTTCTATAGAAATGTATGTATCTTAATGAGGTGTATGTTCTGCAAGATTTGAGGTCCTTACAGCAGTGTTGATGCAGAGTCAAAGTCTTCATGTCTATTTTTTGTTTCATGTAGGCCTGCGTGCTTGTGTGCAGTGAATCATTTAAGGAAATTTATAGAGTTCGGTTTAAACACTGTGTGAAATAAGGGTTTTACTGGACTAGTATGAACCACAGGCACATAACAGCTGTAATCTTTGATCCCACCACCAGATTTCATTGGCCTATATTGCATAGTTACAGAATTGGAACATGTGGGCGGCTGGACTCAGCCTGTGCTGTTTGCATTCACTTCATGAACCCTCTACACACTCTGCATAATAAATTTATTAGGTTAATGGCTTAGTTGCAGATGATGTAGAGAATACTGTAATGTGTTAAACAACTAAGTGCTATGGTGACATACAAATTGTGACAGCTGAATTCTGCTGCTACACCAACAATGAAAGGGTTAATAGTAATATTGAATTATATAAACACTGTAATGTTCTCTTTGATCTTGTAAAAGTACATTAGATAGAAAGTTTTGAAAGAAATGTCCATTACTTGAACCGTTAATAATTGGATAACATTAGTAGATTTGATGTGAATGAGCTGTGACTCAATTTCACTGAACCCCAGATTAACGCACATGTATTGTGAGTGCCAGTTGGACAGCAGTTATGTAGTGTGTTTCTGTTGATTATGTTCCAATGCTAGAGTGAAGTAAATATGAAACTGATAAAAGAAATGAATTTAATTTTCAGAATTAGGCAAATGTGCTTCTAAAATGGAAGTACACTTTACTACCAAAAACTGAAGAACAATTTATTTGTATTGAATTTTTGTACAAACCAAATTTGAAGCACTTACTTGGAGTTGTAAAGATAAATGTTTGGATTTAAGTGACAAGTAGCCGGCACTAGTAACAGTGTAATGCTGGATATTAATTTTGCTGGTACACACAACTCTTTCATAATGCATTAACACATCTAAACAACTGTGCATGGGCTAGAATTGTTTTGTTAAAAGAAAGGACATTTTTCTTTGTTTACCAATTTTTGTGGCTTTAGCAAGTGTATGTAGTGTTACTTTGCTAGCTAGTCTTGCATTAACAACCACTGTAGAAATGTAACACTGAGTAATAAGCATGAAGTTGAAGTTTTATAATGAAGTAGGGGAACTTTTTTTCTTCCAGACTGTCCGCACCTGTGTATGTCATGTTATCTTTGACATGTTTGTTATGATTGGCTGACAGCCAAATCTTCCCACCAGTCTTGTGGTAGTTTTCAATTATACCTGAGTCCAACCTCATAAATCAAACTACTTATTTATTCTTGGCACCTTGTATTGCAATGAATGGATTTGTTCCTTGGTGTGTACTGCATATGTGTTGTGATATAATCTTTTATCAGGTAGAAGCATTGGAATTACAAGTAAAGGATGCAACATCTCTACAGAAAGACTTTGATCTGAAGAAGGAAGAACTGGAAATGGAATTGAAGGCTGCTGTGGACAAGGTACTACAGTCTGACCTGTTTATGACACTCAGGTGTTACACATTGTTCCTGTTTACCAAATGCTAATGTCTGTACTGAATGATCATTACATATTTTATCTTTTTATTATTTATTTATTTATGTATTTATTTTGTGAATTATTCTGCTGTTTTTTTTTGTCAGAAGTCACATTTAGTTCTTCCCATTAATTACATTACATGTTACATAAGACAGAGGAAGCACAAACAGAAAAAAGAATACTTTTTGTCAACAAAATGAATAAATCCTGAAGGAGACTCACAATGCTGAATTTTTGTTTTTACTTTCCAATAATTTTTGTTTATTTGACTCAGTTTGATATTATTGTAATGGGTCCTCTCTGTTCTGAAGACCATAATCTTCTGATAATATACTGTTTTTACTGGACTATGTGCCTGTCATTACCAGCTTGTAACTTCATGATATAGAGAACGCTTTTAGTGTGTATTCATATTCAAGTGATTATTGGCAGTTGTATTTAATAGGTTTGTTGTTGTTTGTGTAAGTGGATTATTCATATGGAAAGTGATTAAGTATTTCATGGGTCATGTTGAATAATGAAAATGATGAAGAAGGGACCAATCACAGTGGTCAAGCAAATCATGAAAATCGTTACACATTTTGTATTGAGATTAGTGAGTATCATATTTAAAATGCAATAATGTTTGAATGCTGATTAGTGTAATGAGTTGAGGTAATTAATGGAAGGTAGAGAAGAACCACAAAGGAATAGCAGATGGCTGAAAATGTGGTCTTATCTGTACATTTACATGGCATCCAGTTTGGAATGTGGGGAGCTTTAAGAATTTGAATTTGGTTACCCAGACAGCATATGTTTCATGGCACTGCCACATTGTGATTCTGAAAGTACTTAAAAACAAATTATTATTATTATTATTATTATTATTATTATTATTATTTAAACAGGTTTGTTTAAAACACTTTATTATCAACATATGCACAAATATATAATTTGTAGATACAATTAGAATTATTATAAAATATTTAAAAATGTTTAAAATTGCTCCAACATATTTCAGATCACAAGGGATCCATCATCGGGGAGCTTTGTCCAGTGCAAACCAGGCACTGTATAAAGCACTCTATAAAGCTCCCTGTTGATGGATCCCTTGTGATCTGAAACACAGAGCAATTTCAAATATTTTTAAATATTTTATAATAATTCTAATTGTATCTACGAATTATATATTTGTGCATCTGTTGGATAATAAAGTGTTTTAATCATCATTGATGCACGGTACAAACATGAAGACAGGTTTGTTTGTTTATTTAAATAATATAAATTTCTTTTACTATGAAAATATATACCGTAGCTAATTGGTGTTTTGTGTTACATGAACTCTGTTCTCCTCATTTGGTTCTTAGTTTGCTGAGTGTGGCTGAGTGTGGTAATGGTATATACAATACTATAAACCCCTGCATTTGGCATGAATTGGTGTTTTGGTTGAGGTGTGTCTAGGCTGGTGGTTAAACTTCATTTTTGGTCTCACTTAAAGTCCCAAATGATAATTGTATGTTTGTTATGATTTATTTTTGTTCTGTTGCAAGAATTTTTGCCATCTGACAGTCACCAGTTAATGTACTTTGACATTTAATTTTCATGTTATTATGTGTTTCGATATATTTCGTAGTGTATGACAGCCTGTTTACTTGCAGATCTGGGTGTTGCGAGATATAATTGGTGAACTTGAGAACCAGTTGGAGGCTAAGTCACAACATGAGGCCACTCTGCTGCAGCAGTTGCATGACTTACAGGTTATAATGGAACAGCAGAGCAAAACTCAACAGGAACTTACAGAGGAGGTGAGTTATTGTTTGATAACACTCTTGTGATGTTTGTGCTGACTGCTTAAAATGAATAGGTGACAGCAGTGTGTCAATCTATCTCTCTGTCTGCATTTTGTTGTGAAAGCTACTCAACAACACACCAAACTGCACATGAACTGTATTTTGGTTTGTATAGGCCCAATATAATGCCTCCTCTGCATGAAACTCAAATTTAACTGTATGCTTCTTGTCAAAAATTATTTTTTTTTTAAGAAACAAGGTTTGTGCTTAATAAATAGGTTGCATTTAGAATAGAATAATAATCGGGTTCAAGCCCTTCCAGGCCCAATGCACCTAGCCCTCAAGACAGACCCTTGTGCCCCATACTCTATATTAAGTTAAAAGGAGCCCTGTTCCTTCAACAAAGTTCCAGATGGCCCCCCATATCTAATTCCCAATTACCTCCGGGTCCAAAAGAAAAGGAACCCAGGTATAAACGGCTGTTACTATGTACAGTTGCCTTCTACCGGAGTTCTACTTAACTGGAGCCCTCAGTAAAATCCTTACTGGAGTCCTCTGTTGCAGAGCTCTCCTTGAACTCTGAATGACTCTCAATCTCAATCCCTCAGGATCGGGAAAACCTCCGGGTCCAGAAAAAGGAACCCAGGTATAATGTCAAAGTTACTATGTATAATTGCCTTCTACCAGAGTTCCACCTGACTGGAGCTCTCCATAAACTCTAAATTACTCTGCAGGATCAGAGAAAAACCTCTGGGTCCAAAAAGAAGGAACCCAGGTATAAATATCGAAGTTACTATGTACAGTTGCATTCTTCCGGAGTTCCACCTTATTGGAGCCGTCTGTAGAATCCTTACTGGAGTCCCCTATTGCAGAGCTCTGCTTAAACTCTGAATTACTCTCAATCTCAGAGTTGTTACTGAAGTCCCCTATTGCGGAGCTGTCCTTAGACTCTGAGTTATTCTAATCTCGATCCCATAGGATCTGGGGAAATATTTGGTCCACCAAGCAGAGCCCCTATACTTGGCAAGGCTAAATACAACTGGAAGGTCGCCCGGTATTCCAGAGGGTGCCGTCGAAGACAGACTCACCCACTGCCATTCATCCCTTTGGCACGGCACTCACACCATAGGAGTGGGGATTGTTTTTCAAGGTTTACTCCTTTAGATCCACTGTTTTCTGCCCAATGGGGTCACCACTCGTAGGATGTGGCTCTTCACCATGCACAGATGGTCTTGGGTGGAGAGAGGCTATAATCCGCATCTACCGCCCCTGGAGAATAGCTAGAGCCCCCCTCAAGCCACCAGTGTCACCCCTCGGCAACCTAGTGACCCCAGTATGGCCCAGCTGACTCCTCGTGACCCCAGGGTTGCATTTAATATCTACAGTGTTTATAGAAATGTTTATGTTACTAGTAGCTTACGATGTAGAAAATCTGCAATCAGTTCAGTATTTTATGTTTTTCCTGTGCCCTTGCAGCATTACTGCAGCTGGGCATTGTTTTTCTTACTTTCAAAGCCTTGTCATGAGTCTGTTCAGGCCAGTCACTTGCAAATCAGTGTCAGGGTCATACATGAATCTGCAGATTATATGATGAATACGTCATGTGTGAGGTTTGAAGTCTTCTGGGATGTGGTGCTGTGTGTTAGGAACCGGTCGCCCATTGACAGTGTCATGTCCAAGAAAATGTAAATCCTCAACAACACTACTGGGAGAACCTCATATCATGGAAGAAATTTGTGATTTATAGCTGAAAACATGTGATGTACGGTATAAAGTTTGTGATCGACTGTGGGCTGCTTTCCTAAGTTCTGTTTACAGTTTTTGAGGGTACCTGAGGATATGAAGGCACTGTGAACATTTCCACATGTTAAGTCAGAAATGTTTCGATGTCTGTGTACAGCTGGACTCCTTGCGATTGGATTCGGGCAAGTCACAGTTGACAGAGCACATCATCTATCTAGAAGAACAACTGCGGAAACATCGGTTGCATGTAGAGCAGTTCCAGTCAAACTCCACAGCTGTGCGGCAGATGAAGGCTCAGGTATGTCATTTGTGTTGTAAGGAACATGTTCTGAAAGTTAATTGTGTTCCACATACACATCTGTGTAGGCCTGCGCAGATACACATACACACAAACAAATATGTGAGTGTGTATGTACATGAATGCACACATGACCACTTTCTTGTTTGTTTGTTTCCCCAGTACTAATGGTATTGCTAATTAAAGATTCTGGGATTTAAAACTGCTGTTTGAATGTGGTGAAGGTTACAAACTGAATGCTGGATATCCAATTGTGTTTCAGCTTAGAGACTTGCAGGCGACAGTGGACAAGAAGACCAAGGATCTTGAGTTATTTCATACCACAGTATCCAGTGCCAGCTGCAGCTCTCCTTCTGAAGATGTGTCAATAAGGTGTGTTTCATTTGCTGTGTCAGTTTTGCACTTCAGGAAGTGTTAGTAAATTCAGGAGAGATCACAGTAATTCTTAGGCCACTTGGTGAGGAGAAACATCTGAAATGTGTATATCTGTTTATATAATATTTCTATTTAACTTGAAGCCACAATGTAACAAAAAATTATTGATCTGGTATACTTTTATGGTGTCATCACGTACTAAGCAAGTGGAAGTTATTCTCTCCCATAAGAACTAGATAATGTATATGGTCAGATTGTTTTTGTTAGAAAGTATAACGTTAAATTATGCAATTCTGTTTACGTACTTCAGCATACAACATATGGTACAGAGTTGCAAAAATTAATTATCAGGAAATAACATTTGATGGAATGAGGTTTGAGGTTCCCATGGCCATGACAATAAAGCTGTCTTCTGGGATGTGACATCATGTAGTCTGGTGGATAGGCTCAGATGTTTTGGAAGAAAATGCTGCTCACACCATCTCAGAAGAATGTTTTCTGCACTGGCATTACTAGTACCTGGGATAGGGTAGCATAGTTGGTATAGCAACTATGCTACATGCTGGATGGACTGGGGATTGAATTCCTGTCCAGACCAGCCTTGGGATCCACCAAGCCTTCTGTACAATGGGTACTGGGTCTCTTTCTGGGCGGTAAAGGACCTGGAGTGTGGCGTTGAAGACTCATCTCTATCTAGCGCTAAGGTTAAATGAAGAGTAGCGCTATACCTGTAATTCCCCTATGGTCTTTACTGGCCTCTTCTAGGGTCAACTTTACCGTTATGCATATTACTTGAAGAATATGTTCAGTTGTTAAATTTCACATTTAGTGTGTATAGAACCATTTCTCATGTACGAGTTATAGCTGGTGAAGTCAGGTCTGACACTGCCTTGTTGGGTGAGAGTATTTCCTGGCATTTTGAACAGTCAGTAGTGTTTTCTTCTCTGGGTCAAGTGACCAAAGAAGTATAGCTCCTGAAGTCCTTATTGCCTCACCACCCTATGCACTAGGTACCTGCTACCTGAAACAACTATACCTACATAATTCACACTTTGTGAATGGCTACTGTCCTTGGACTGCTCGACTGTGAAGTTGAAGGTGCTAAGATCCTTCGAAATGCTGGGGACTATTTGCCCAAAAACACAGCATCATGTCAGAGACAATTGAATCTTTAGCAGCATTTGTACCAGAATCTCAAATTCTGCATAGTTCATTATTTGTGGATTTTTTTAATGCTGTTTTGACTAGTAGTAGGATCATGTGAGGAGTGATTGTGGATGATGAAATGGGAAAGTTGTGGAAGGAAATATTCATATTTTTTTAAGGCATCATCTTGGTGTTTAGTTGTAAGCACGAAGGAAAACCATGAAATCTCTATTACAATAGCCAAACTGTGACTGGTATTTATAGCAGGTACTCTCCAGGCATAAGTTAAATGTGCCTCCATTCAGTGTTAATAGTTGTGAAATAGGAATAATGATAATGTACAAGAATTTATTATTATTACTAACTAATTTCAAGGATCAGAAACTTTCTTCAGAAAGTAATTAGTCAAGAAATTACCAGCATTTTATAGAACCTAAGTGTTCAGTACTGGCTTCACAATGGCCTGCCACTTGCCACTGTCCTCAGCAAGATGAATCCACTCCACACCATCCTATCTTATTTCTGGCAGATTTGTTTTAATAGCGTCCTCCCATCTGCACTTAGGTCTTCCAAGTGGTTTCTTTCTCTTCTACCCAGTATATGCCACACATCCCTTCTACCCAGTATGTGCCACACATCCCTTCTACCCAGTATGTGCCGCACGTCCCTTCTACCCAGTATGTGCCCCACATCCCTTCTACCCAGTATGTGCTGCACGTCCCTCCTACCCGGTATGTGCCGCGTGTCCCTTCTACCCGGTATGTGCCACGCGTCCCTTCTACCCGGTATGTGCCGCGTGCCCCTTCTACCCGGTATGTGCCGCGCGCCCCTTTACCCGGTATGTGTCGCGCGCCCCTTCTACCCGGTATGTGCCTCACGCCCCTTCTACCCAGTATGTGCCGCACGTCCCTTCTACCCAGTATGTGCCACACGTCCCTTCTACCCAGTATGTGCCACACGTCCCTTCTGTCTCTTTCCCCATTTAATCACCCTAATAATATGTGGTGAGACGTACAAATCATGAATCTTTTGATAGTGCAGCTTTCTCCATTCTCCTATTATTTCAATCAGTAATTAGCACACCATTAGGAAATAAATTAGGCAGTTTGTTCACATCATGTTTATTCACATAGGGAGCAGCTGGATGCATCTCGATGTGACACTCCTGAAGAAAGACGCAACAGTCTGTCTCCTGTCTGTTTGCCACTTGATGAGTTACACCGTCTGCAAGACAAGCTTCAGCACCACTCTAGAGCAGAGGAAGTGGCTCTCAAACGTGTACGAGACTTGGAAATGCAGCTAAAGAGGGCCAAGAAGAGTGAGGAGGTAACACATTATTAATTCTTTGGTTTTGGAAGTAAAGTAAAGTCGTACTGACCTGTTTTTAAAACCCTGGGTTTTGGCAAGGTACAATATAATACAGTCTTGCCATATGAGGATTTTTTTCACTTATTGTTGTACTGTTGCAGAAAAATAGCATAGGAACTGATGAAATCATGATGTGAAAGGTAGACTTTAAAATTAGTGCGTCAGATGTGTAGTCTTTCTGAAGTGGCAACTGGTGGTAGTGTTTTCTATATGATTGTCCTTTCCCTTTACACAGACAGTTAAATATGTCTTTAGGTGAACCTGGTTGAACCAGAAACCTATTTCTGATGTAAAATGTCTTCAATTCCAAGAATTGAAGGGAAAACGAACATTATAGACCCTGTGGAATAAAATGGAAAATATTTAGTACAGTAACAGAGAGTTGGAATGAGATTATAACAAAGTAATTGGTCTGATGTGCATTTATTGTCTTTGACAGTTTTATTCACAACTCTCAACCCCCACTTCATTTATGAAATTTAACTAGCAGCTTGAAATTTCCTGCAAGGGTGCAGTACTGAGAAGGTTTTGAATTAAACTGTGACAAAATCTAACACTGGAATCATTCAGGTGCACAAGATTTTGAAACAAAGCCTTCCCTTCCATTGAGGCCTGTTTATGTTTAAATCAAATGGTGTAGGGAATACAAAATGTACTTTGGCATTGCAATCATGGCACCATAAGGGAAGTTTGGGGACTGCCATTGTAAGGTGGAATGCTTTGTAGTTTGCAAGGTGAGTACTGCTGTTGCAGAGGAACCTGCTGCTTCAACCCTTACCTTAACACACTGTGCCTGTGATCTTAGTGTTCAACACTGTGGAAACCGCAGATCTAATTCCAGCAATAATTGAATTAGTAGGTTCTTTCTTGTACTACGCAGTGTGGGACACAGGGGAGACTTACTGCCACTTCATCAGAATAGTTAGAGATCTGCTGTTTAAGACGAGTACCCTGCTGGACACACAGGATGATGGCGAATTTATATTAGTTTCATTGCTGCTGCTGTTGTATTGCAGGAAGTGGCTGCAGAAAGAGATGTCTTACAGGAGCGTGTGGAACAACTGCTCCTCAGGATTTCAGCTCTGAAGTCACGAGTGGATGAACAGCGTCATAAGGATGACAGCCAGTTGAAAGAAGTGACTTTGGAGCTGCAAACAAAAATTTGTGACCAGGATCAAGAAATCACTATACTCCATGAGAAATTAGAGAATAAGGAAAAGGAGGTATGTAATGAAGTGGCACAGTGTATTTTATGTATTTTATTGTGGGCCAATGAAGTGCAGATTGTACATCCGTTTCCCATATCCTGAAGTGCGTTATATTTTGCGTCAAAAGTATACAAAATTAATTTTACATTAGTATTGTGTAAGTTTGAGACAGTCTTTCACACAGAGGATGAACGTGGATGGAGGGTGTGGTGATAAATTTGTCCCTTTGCTTAGCTAAACACTGTCCCGTGAAGGTATGTAGGGGAGTGGAGGTACAGTTCCATGCATTCCTAACTTAAGAGGACAGTGGTGAGCTCTCTTTGCTGGCAGTTGTACCCGTGATCCCTTGGTAGCCACTGAAAAAGAGGCTGGGTGGGCAACAGAGCTGATCTGGAGACTTTGGAGAAGAGAAAAATTTCTTGCCCCTGACAGGAATTGAGCCCTGATTTTTTATTTATCCAGCTCTTAGCCTAGCCATTATTGAGAGTTCACTACCATGGTGCCTGCATTGAGAATGCAATGCAGAGGAGTGTGTTGAATGTAGAAAGGATAAAGTAACGAAGCACTATACCCTCATAAGTTATACATTTTACCTAGTGTTGTTGGGTTGATTAAATCAAATAGGATGAGATGGGTAGAACAGGTAGCACACACAAGGACAGGAGAAATGTTTTTGCAATTGTAGTGTTTGTTTCTCTCATCTGTCTGTATATCTTCAAAGTGGTGTCTGCACATCAGCTTATACAACCAACAAGCAGTCCTGACAAAAGTTTTCTTAGTTCTTCTTGGAGCCTCCAGAGGCTGCTCCATTGATTTTCACCAGATAGCTTCACCATCCTTCTCCGTCCATAATCAGCCTGTCAGCTGGAAATTGTTTTTAAATAATAAAGAAAGAAACGGTCCTATCTTCTCACTGTTGTACTGTTTTGCATACATTTCTGTGTAGTAAATTTATGTAATTGTACCTTTAATACAGATGTCAAGCTCTTGAGGATTCAAGTTGTCTGGGATGTGATGCAGTATTGGTTGTTGTTTGGTCTAGAAATGTTGAGCCAGTGGGGAATTATAGTTGCTGAAGATTCAAGTCTGCTGGAATGTTATGCTGTGACTACTTGTAAATAGTTCCCTACACTTTTTAGGGCTGTGGTGCCTTCAGAACATCAAAAACTGTTCACCCAATGACACAGCATCTCATCCCAGAGGTCTTGAATCTTGAGCAACATTTCTGTGAGAACCTAGATCTTGCAAAGTTAGAGTTTTGTTCAGTATCAGCAGATGTGAGCAGTGTGAGGATTGATAATAGTACCTTCGACAGGGTGGAGGAGTTTAAATATTTGGGAACAACTTTAACAAATCAAAATTCTATTGCAGAAGAAATTAAGAGCAGATTGAAGTCTGGAAATGCTTGCTACCATTCGGTGCAGAATCTTTTGTCTTCTGGGTTGCTATCCAAAAATTTAAAGATCAAGATATATAGAACTGTAATTTTGCCTGTTGTTTTGTATGGGTGTGAAACTTGGCTGTTGACACTGCGGGAGGAAAGGAAGCTGAGGGTGTTTGAGAACAGGGTGTTGAGGAGAATATTTGGACCTAGGAGG
>Ga0123355_10017862_pt1 | contig 11224 bp, 15 predicted proteins | sample TergutEmb28metaG_3_FD_89872 | JGI IMG/M metagenome (GOLD analysis project Ga0123355, IMG submission 89872) | Embiratermes neotenicus P1 segment gut microbial communities from Petit-Saut dam, French Guiana - Emb289 P1 | ecosystem: Host-associated > Arthropoda: Insects > Digestive system > Gut ...
GGCAACCTGGTAAAAGCCGCAGCAGCCCTATGCGGTGGTGGCGGCGGCGGGCGTCCAAACCACGCCCAAGCAGGCGGTAAAGATGCAAGCAAAGTAGACGAGGCGTTAACGCAAGCACTTACTACGATGACAGAAACTTTAAAATAAAAGAATGGCCACGGATTACACGGATAAGAGCTTTGATTTACACGGATTAAAGAAATAGATTTTGCGCCGCAGGCATCTGTGTTAATCCAATCTCTTATCCGTGTAATCCGTGACCCATTCCCTTTAAAAAACGGAGGCACCCTAAAATGGAAAAAGGCAATCTTTCAATTCATAGCGAAAATATTTTGCCAATTATCAAAAAGTGGCTTTATTCCGATATAGATATTTTCGCAAGAGAACTTGTCTCTAACGGCGTAGACGCTATAACAAAACTAAAAAAACTCGCCGACATGGGCGAGACAAACGTAACAGCAGACGAAAACTACGCTGTACATGTATACGTAGACAAAGAAAATAGCCAGCTTATCTTCGAGGATAACGGCATTGGCATGACTGCTGACGAAGTGAAAGAATATATCACGCAAATTGCATTCTCCGGCGCTACTGCATTTATGGAGCAATACAAAGATAAAACAGATTCTGCTGGAGAAATCATTGGGCACTTTGGTTTAGGTTTTTACTCCTCTTTTATGGTAAGCGACAAAGTGCAGATAGATACACTTTCCTACAAAGATGGCGCAACAGCCGTGCGCTGGGAATCCGACGGTGGCATAGAATATTCCATCGGGGAAGGGGACAAGCCCACCCGTGGCACAAAAATTACTCTTTTCCTAAGCGAAGGCGGCAAAGAGTTCCTTGATGTATACAAATTACGGGCCATTCTAGCCAAATACTGCGGTTTTGTACCAGTGTCTGTTTTCGTTCAAGAAATCGAAACTGAAGAAAAAGAAGACGCACCAGAACCGACACCAATAAACGACACAACTCCACTTTGGTTAAAAGCCGCGAAAGACTGTACAGACGAAGAATACAAAGCGTTCTATCACAAAGTTTTCACAGACTTTAACGAGCCACTATTCTGGATTCATCTTAATTTAGATTTTCCTGTTCGCTTAAAAGGCATTCTTTACTTCCCAAAATTAAAGCACGACTTAGAGTACATGGAAGGGCAAGTAAAGTTATTCAACAACCAAGTTTTTGTTGCCGACAACATAAAAGAAGTTATTCCTGAGTACCTGTTGTTACTAAAAGGCGTACTGGATTGCCCAGACCTGCCACTTAACGTATCACGCAGCTTCTTGCAAAACGACAAAAACGTGCGAGATATGGCAAAGCATATCTCGAAAAAAGTGGCAGACAAACTAAACAGCCTATTCAAAAAAGACCGCGAAACATACAACGGCTATTGGGACGACATTGCGCCGTTTATTAAATTCGGCTGCATAAAAGAAAAAGAACTTTACGAGAAAATCAAAGGTAGTGTGTTGTACAAAACTATCGAAGGCAAATACAAAACCCTAGAAGAATTTGCAACCGATAATGCAACCACCACAGAAAAAACCGTATTCTATGTAACCAACGAGCAAATACAGTCTCAATATATACAAATGTTTAAAGACCAAGGGTTAGAGGCTGTGCTGCTTACCACAAACCTAGATGCACCATATATCAGCTACCTAGAAACCTACGAGCCGGATATTAAATTTAGCCGCATAGATGCAGATATTACCGACGCATTAAAGGAATCGGAGGAAATTACGCAACCTGAAGGCTTGGAAGCTGTCATGCGAGAAATTTTAAACAGCGAAAAATTGAAAGTAAGCGTAGAGCCTTTAAAATCTGGAGAAGTTTCCGCCGTTATTCTGCTATCCGAGCAAAGCCGCCGCATGCAAGAAATGAGTAAGATGTTCAGTGGCGGGCAAATGCCGCCGGGTATGTTTGAAGAAGAACTTACTTTTGTATTAAACGGCAACCATTCCGTTGTAAAACTTCTTCTAACCCTACAGAGCGACGAAAACCGCAAAGAGGACGCAAAACTTATAACTGAACATCTATACGACCTTGCTATGCTTAGCCACAAACCACTTTCACCAGAGCAAATGTCGCAATTTATCAAGCGTAGCAACAAAATTTTAGAACTTGGCATAAAATGAAAATAGACTTGCATGTACACACAAGCGAGTATTCCCGTTGTGCCCGCTCCACAGAAAAAGAGCAAATAGAGACGGCAATAGCAAAAGGGCTGGACGGCATTGCTTTAACCGACCACGACAAACAGCGCAGCCCAGAGCGTTTGCGGCAGCTAAACGATAAGTATGCCCCATTCAAAATATTCACAGGCGTAGAAATAAACACTTGTGACTACTTTGAAGACATACTTGTAATTGGTGTGCCTGAAATGTCTAAAAAGAAAAATTCCAACTGGTATTACGCCGATTTACACCGCTTTGTAAAAAAACATAACGGCTTTTTGATACTGCCACACCCCTTCCGTTGGGATGACAGGGTACGCACTCCAGTTGGCAAATATTCGCCAGATGCAATCGAAATTCGCTCCGTAAATATCGACCCATATCTGGAGGGTAAAATACAAGACCTTGCAGATGATTTAGATATTCAATTGGTTGCAACTTCTGATTCTCACCATTGGCAGTACACTGGCTTATATTATATAACCTTAGCCAACCGAGTGGAAACAGATGAAGAATTGGTGCGAGAACTTAAAGCCGCACGGTACGAATTAAGCATTTAAGGTGTAAAGTATTTGGCCTTTATAAAGGGAAAATACTTTATACCTTGGGGATGTCTTGTGGCTTTGTTTAACGAGACATCCCCTCTTTTTGCATAATCAAACATGCAACTTCGTATACTTTACAAAAACTATTCGGAGGAACATGTGAAAAAATTAGTATCTTTAGTATTGTTGATTGTTGTTCTATTTCTTGCCGCTTGCAGTACAGACAGCCTCAGACGCCCTGCCAATGAAGAAGAAATGAGTGCCTACGAGCAAGTAAAACTTATGCTCGCAGGGCTCGAAAATTTCCGTGCCATTGCAACAGTAGAGTATCACTCAAATAAGGGTGTAAACTCCTACGATGTCGTACAACATGCAAAAATAACTGGCGAATATCGTGTAGAAGTAACTGGTCCAGAACATGTTGCGGGCAGTGTAACTGCATCTAACGGGCAGCAAATTGTTCAATTTAACAGCAGGGTAAACGGTCGTGTATCTGTTTTAGTACAAGAAATCCCCGAACGCAGCGAAATTTTTCTCACAACTTTCGCAAAAAACTATTTGAATAGCCCCGAAATATCTGTTAGCGTTGCAGATATGGATGAAGGTTTACGCACAGTTTTAGAGGCACCTGTGCCTGGCAACCATCCATACTTGGCAATTTCTCGCCTGTGGGTAGACAATACAACCTTACTTCCTGTAAAATTAATTATATTTGATCAAGATGGAGCAGAGCGCATCATAGTTACATATCATATCTTTGAAGCGAATGTAGCGTTAGATGCGTCACTGTTTGCATTGTAGGAGTTGTAGACATTGGTATACAAACGAGCTTGGGCAGAAATTAACCTGTCCGCTTTATTACATAATCTTGGTGTGATTCGTAGTAATCTGCATCCAGGAACACGCCTTATGGGCATCATTAAGGCCGATGCGTACGGCCATGGTGCTGTGCCTGTAGCAATAAAATTAATCGAGGGGGGTGTAAAAGAGTTTGGCGTCGCCATTTGCGAAGAAGGAATGGAATTAAGGGAAAGTGGCATACTATCCCCTGTATTAATTATGGGATTCACACCCGATCAGTTGCTTCCGGAAGCTGTAAGAGCAAATTTGGCGCAAACTGTTTTTACAAAATGCGGCGCATTTGCCCTCAACGACGAAGCTGCCAGGCAAGGTAAAAAAGCCACTGTACATATAAAAATAGACACCGGCATGAGCCGCCTCGGTTTTCTGCCAAACGAAGAAAGTATCAAGGATATTTGCGAAATTGCAGAATGCAAAAACCTTGATATAAGAGGCATCTATTCACACCTTGCCACAAGCGACGAGTTGGAAAGTGATTTTATGTTCCAGCAGCTTGCAAGGTTTGAATGGGTGCTAAAAGAGCTTGAAGAAAGAGGCTTAAATATCCCGGAAAAACATATTTCCAACTCCGGAGCTTTTTCGCATATCTATAATTCCGGTGGCACCGAATATAAAGGATTTTTGCTTGATAGCGCAAGAATTGGCATTATGTTATATGGGTATCCACCTTCTGCGGAAATGGGTGAGGTTTGCGCCCCGCTTAATTTGCGCCCCGTCATGCGCTTGATGTCTCGTATAAGCATGGTAAAAGAACTCGAAGCCGGAGTTGGCATAAGTTACGGCCACTTGTACAAAACAACGCAAAAATCAAAAATAGCTGTGCTGCCAATAGGTTATGCAGATGGATACCCCAGACGTTTATCCCAAGGGGGTAAAGTGCTTGTTAACGGCCAATTTGCCAATATAGCAGGCGCCATTTGTATGGACCAATGTATGATAGACATAACGGGCATACCAAACGTAAACCCTTCCGACCCTGTTGTAATGATGGGAGAGCCGGGCATTTGCGCTGATAATTTGGGCGAAATTGTAGGCACCATAAGTTATGAAATATTATGTGGTATTGGTAAAAGAGTACCACGGATATATGTATAGAACATTTTTCTTAGGGTAATAATGCAACAAGTAAAGTGAGGTGAGGCACCAGGTGATACAAGTCAGACGCGGAGACATATTTTATGCAGATTTAAGCCCCGTAATAGGTTCGGAGCAGGGGGGCGTAAGGCCCGTTTTAATAGTACAAAACGATATTGGCAACAAATACAGCCCCACCGTAATTTGTGCCGCCATAACATCTCAAATAAATAAGGCCAAACTACCAACTCATATAGAAATAGAGTCCGTAAGTTCGACCTTAGTAAAAGATTCCGTAATTTTATTAGAGCAAATTCGTACAATAGACAAAAAACGCCTGCGTGAAAAAATTTGCCGTTTGGACGATAAACTTATGAAGCGCATTAACAAAGCAATAATGATAAGCCTGGGGTTAGATACATATTAATAGCCCTATATCAGAAATTTAACATCTATATCCGGGTGAGATTCCGCAAATCGTTCCCGTATTACTACGTACTTTGGAAAATAATCAAATTCGTTAAACACTGTGGCAATAAGCTTAGCGCTGTTGCCTTTTTTTATTATACAAATTAATGCGGGGTTTTCGCCTTCGGCAATTTGAATATCTTCTACCGAATCTTTTAAACCTAGCTCCCAAAGTAAGTCATTCAATAACTTTTTAGCATTTTCAAACATAATGCACCTCCTCTGCTTTTTAGATTATCACAAAAGGTTTGCAAAATAAAGTTTCGTTTGATAAAGTGATTGCTAGAAAGGTTTGAAATGCGAATGGAACGCCTTCGAGTTTGGTACATATTTTCTTACCAAAAGCAACATGGTTGTGCGTGACACTGATATGCTGGTGGATATTAAAGAGCATTCGCCCGTAAGCGTTGGGTTTTCTATTACATGTGCAGGTGATGAGACATGTAAAGTTGTAGAACCAAACGCATCTACGACTACAGAGAGGTTTAAGGCAATTGAACATCTAGCGAAAAGCGGGATAATAACCGGCGTTTTTATGGACCCCGTAATCCCATATATAACAGACACAAAAGAAAACGTGCAGGAAATGGTGAAGAAAGCCAAATACTATGGTGCTAAGTATATGTATATGTCGCCACAGGTTGCAATAGTAGTAATTCTTGTACTTCTGTTTATATGTGTCGGAAATTCCGGGGTAATGTTTTTCGGCCTTCTCGTAAAAATATTCACGTTGCCCGTCCGCCATTGCAGGTCGCCCCAAGGCAAAAAACTGTGGAATATATTTGCGGAAATATGCGAAAAAGAAGGTATGTGCTATTCTATGAGGGTGGCAAACCAAATGATTAGGCATGGTTATGATGTTTAAAGGAGGAAAAGTGAATGCCAGAATTACCGGATTTAGAAGTTTTCAAGGACAATATTTTTAAGAAACTGACATCCAAGCGCTTGATCAGGCTAGTAGTTTTTAGCCCAAAAATTACTACGCCACAGGTGGTGCTTGAGGATGAATTGCTAGGGAGAGAACTACAAAGTATCACCCGCCATGGCAAGGAATTATTGTTTGACTTTGCAGACAAGCGTGTAGTTTCAGCGCATTTAATGCTTAACGGCAATATGTCGATAAGAGAAAACACTTCGGCAAAAAGCGTAATTAACAATAAGGTACTTGCTTTAGTTTTTGAAAACGAAAGTATTGTTTTCCATGATACAGGCAGCATTGGCACGGTGATAAAATACAAGCCATTTCCCGGCAAAGCGCCAGACGCCTTGGGCAGTGATTTTACGTTGGAGTATTTTCTTACCGCTGCTTGCAAAAACTCGTTTGCAAATATAAAGGCATTTCTGATAGACCAAAAAATTATTAAAGGCATAGGCAATGCATACGCCGACGAAATACTTTGGTTTGCTCGAATTTCGCCAAAGTCTGTAACCGGCAAAATCCCAGAAGAGGTCATGGGTAGGCTTTATGAGGCTATTGGCACGGTGTTGCGTAATGCCATAGTTTCTATAAAGGCTATTTCGCCCGATATTATTTCAGGTGAAGAGCGTAGTTTTTTAAGCGTGCATAGTAAGACTAAAAAGAAAACCGACACTGGTTTTCCTATCATTGTAGAGATGATAGCTACTAAAAAAACGTATTTTACAGATGAGCAAGTGGTTTATATGTGAACATAGTGGCACATTGCATGCGCCGCTTTCTAAAATCGCAAAAATAGCCTGTAAAGCGGGATTGAGCGGTTCTAACCAAAACGACAAAAAAAAGGAGTAAATACTATGAAAAAAATAACAACAGCCATCATCGGTTATGGCAACATTGGCAAAGGTGTATACGAGGCCGTTACAACCTCGCCAGATATGGAAATTGCGGGTGTAGTGATACGGGATAAAACCACCGCAAAAGAAAAAGGCGTACCGGAAGGGTTAAAAATAGTAGAAAACATAGACGCGCTTGGCAAAGTAGATGTTGCGTTTTTGTGCATACCATCACGTTCTGTGCCTGCTGTTGCCGCGGAGCTTTTGGCAAAGGGGATAAACACAGTAGATAGCTATGATATACATGGGGATATTTATGATGTGCAGCAACGTTTGGTTAAAAGTGCTAAAGCGGGCAATGCAGTTGCAATAATTGCGGCTGGTTGGGACCCTGGTACGGACTCTGTATTGCGTTGCTTGCTGGAAGCGGCCGCGCCGAAAGGTTTGACATACACAAATTTTGGCCCAGGAATGAGTATGGGGCATACTGTTACTGTAAAGGCAATAGAGGGCGTAAAAAGAGCCCTGTCTATGACAATTCCGCTTGGTACGGGCTTGCACCGTCGCATGGTTTATGTAGAATTGTTTGACAAAAACAACGAAGAAAAAGTAGCCACTGCAATAAAAAACGACCCTACTTTTATTAATGATGAAACACATGTAGTAGTTGTAGAAGATATTGATGCGTTGCAGGATAAAGGACATGGCGTGTACATGGTGCGCAAAGGCGTTTCCGGCACTACGGATAATCAGATTTTTGAATTTACTATGAAAATAAATAACCCGGCGTTGACAGCGCAAGTTATGGTTTCTTGTGGCAGGGCTACCATGCGGCAAGTGCCGGGGTGTTACACTATGATAGAGGTGCCGCCTGTTGATTTGCTGGCTGGGGGTAGGGAGGCTATTGTTCGTAGGTTAGTGTAAGCAAAAGGAGGGAAGGATAAATGGATACATTAAACGTTGAGCAAAAAATGTTTGATACCGCAGTTGAGCTTATTAATAAGCGATACCCAAAAGGCTGGGGTGGTGCAGGCGTTATACGCACTAAAGATGATATGTACTTTACAAGCATTTGGTTGGATACGATAAACGATTCCGTTTCCATTTGTATTGAAACAGGAGCTATGTGCGAAGCATACAAACATGATAGCCGTGTAACACACAGTCTCTGTGTTGTGCGTGATGATGAAAACAGCGAGTATAAAATTTTATCTCCGTGCGGTGTATGCCAAGAACGCTTGAGGTTTTGGGGTGATGAAGTGCTAGTTGGCGTAACTACCCCAGACAACACTCTAAAATTTGCACCGCTATCAGAACTTCAGCCATATCATTGGACTACCTCTGTGCAGGTTGAGAATCTTGAAAATTATGATTATCAGCAAAAGAAACTGAAAATCTAAATGGAGATAAGCAGGATAGGGGATGCATAATGGATTATTACCACGGAACTACCATTGAAGGACTAACACAACTGCTGCCTTTCGATTCAGGCAGCAGTAACCTAAAAGAGCCTGTCGTTTACCTCACAACAAGCAAACAGCTAGCCCTCCATTACATTTGGGATTACAATAGGTGCCCTTACAAAAGCCCAATGCTTGATATTCGTAAAGATGGCTGCTTAGTTTTCCAAGAAATGTACAGCAACGCTCTCGAATATTTGTACAAGGGGTTAAGCGGGTATATTTATCATTGTATAGGCGAGTACGACCACGAAAATGATTCCGGCGTACATACTTGTGCTATATCAAAAAAAACGGTTCCAATATCTGGGTTTGAGTATGTCGACGATGTATACGAAAAAATTTTGTCTTATGAAAAACAAGGAACATTTATCTATGAGCGCTACGAAGACTTGCCACAATGGCGGCATGATATAATACGTGGAAATGTAATCCGTGGGATTAAACACGGCGGATTACTTCAAGATAAAACTTCCGATAGATATAAGTTTTACATGGCAAAATGGCCGCAATATTTAAGAGAAGCCGAAGTATTGCGCGAGCATGGGCTTTTTAACTAGCAGACTAAAATTATAGAAAGGAAACAGAGTATGGAAACTAATCTTGAAAAAATGGATGATTTTTTTAACCAACGTGCTTACTCGTATGATGCTCACATGATTGATGACTTAGGATTGACGGAATTCTATGATGAAATCCAAAAGCTCTTACCATGCAGCAATAGTAAAATGTCGTTTTTAGATTTAGGTTGTGGAACAGGATTAGAAATTGAAAGAATATTAAGTAACGTTCCCAATGCAGAAATAACGGGAATCGATTTGTCAATAGAGATGTTAGAGATCCTGAAACAGAAATTCAACGGTATGATAAATCAATTAAATATTATTTGCGGTTCATATTTTGATGTTGATTTTATTATAGCAAAATATGATTATATTGCCAACAGTATTGAAGATGAGCAGTTTTATCTAGCAGAAAACAAGCGGAGAAGAAGTGAAAATGAAATTAAAGATGGCTTTTATCATTACGACACACCGCTTTTTTTCAAGACAGAAGAAAAATTATTACGTGAAGCAGGGTTTAAAAATGTTACAATAGCAAAAAAATGGGAAAATTCAATCATTTTTTTGTGTAGTAAATAAACAATTAAAGGAGCCCGAAATAAGTAGAAAGTGTAATCTCTAAAAAGAAAGGGATAATAAAATGGAATTCACAGTAAAATTCACATGGTATGATGATGAAAAAATATGGCTAGCAACATCATCTTCTGATGATTTTGCCTTAACCCTAGACCACGGTTCATTCGATGCGTTACTTGAAAGAGTAAAAATTGCTATGCAAGATATAGCAGAAAATGAACTAGGCTACAAAGGTGAAATTAAAATGAAACTAGAAATAGACCGCACAGTTAGCATTGATGTGGAAACTGTAGCATAATGGCGGATTACACAAAACAAGTGTTAGATTTATTATCTGACAGCGGATGCTATTTTCTACGACGTGGGAAAGGTTCGCATAAAATATGGTATAGCCCAATCAGTAAAAGACCATTCACCGTTGTTGACAAAATTGAAAATAGGCATACCGCAAATGGAATTTTAAAAGATGCCGGCATTAAACAGAAAGTGTAGTATTCAAAACTGAAGGCTTTAGCAATTACAATCTAAAAAAAGCGGGTTTCTATCCTCTCAATTTGAGGAAGAAATCCGCTTTTTTGCTATTACATAGCTCTACTTCTTAACCACCGGCGCATAGATATACATAATACCATCCGCAAAATCTTTATCATACACTTCAATGTCTGGATACCTGCTAAACGTCGGGTAATCTTTGCGAATTTGCTCATCTTTCATTGCATAACCCGACTCTGGCAGCCATTTTGTATAGAATGTACGCCAAAACTCGCCCGTATGAAGGATTTCCAAAGTGGTTTTGAAAACGGCATACTCGCTGGCTTCAAATTTGCGCCCAACAAGGCCAGCAGGCAGGTTTTCTAATGTGCTTACCTCTACACAAACATTGTATTTTGCCGTGCCTTCGGCATTTTCACTGTGAGTCATGCCGTAGGCCGCCTCGCCAATTATATTGGGGATGAGCTTGGGTATCTCGAAGTCATTCCTTTTCCACAAATCCCAAGCACTGTCTATTGGGTTGGTGCCGCCATCGTTGTTATAATTGATGTCAACCTCCAGCCCCGCTACAAAAAAGGCATCTTTACTGATGAATCTAACATCCTTAAAGCAATCCATAAGTTCCATAGGTATTATATGCTCCTTCCAAATATTTTTAGGAGGAAATGGCTCGACAGTAGGTTTTAATAGGCGGAATTGTGCCGGCGCAACTCCATAGGCTTGCGAAAAACTTCTTGTAAAACTCTGCTGCGATAAGAATCCCACGTCAAAAGCAATTTCGATAATGCGTTTATCGCTTAGGGTCAATTCCTGTGCTGCACGGTACAGACGATAACGGTTGAGATAATTCCTTACCGTATAGCCTGACAGTATCCGAAACACAGACGAAAAGTATGAAGGTGACAGATGCACTTGCGCCGATATATCGGCAATGGCAATCTGTTCACCGTAATTTTCATGCATAAACTGAGCCGAATCGCAAACCAACTGCTTAATGTCCATGTCAAGACCTCCTTTCATATACTTTTCTGTGGCTGAAATTTTTGATGTGCACGTCAAAGGTTTCAAGCTAAGAAAAGTATGAATACTATTTTAACAAATCAAACGACATTGTTTTGTCCGAAACAACTATGTTGAGCTACAATAGATAGGTAACAAAAAAAGAAAGGAATCTAAGCCGAAGTGATAAAATGGAATCACCACAAGACCATTGTCACAAGGAGAAGAAACCTTTCATGGATATATTAACAGAA
>Ga0123355_10017863_pt1 | contig 11224 bp, 8 predicted proteins | sample TergutEmb28metaG_3_FD_89872 | JGI IMG/M metagenome (GOLD analysis project Ga0123355, IMG submission 89872) | Embiratermes neotenicus P1 segment gut microbial communities from Petit-Saut dam, French Guiana - Emb289 P1 | ecosystem: Host-associated > Arthropoda: Insects > Digestive system > Gut ...
CTGGTCTGCAGCTAGTCAAGAAACTCCCCGCATTTCACGGAACACGAAGGTTCATTACCGCACTCACAAGCGTCCGCCACCTGTCTCTATCCTGGGCCAGCCCAATCCAGTCCATATACACACCTCCCACTTCCTGGAGATCTGTCCTAATATTATCCGCCCATCTCCACCTAGGTCTACTCTGTGGTCTCCTTCCCTCCGGTTCCCCCACCAAGACCCTGTACACCCCCCTCTCCATGCATTATCCACACTCTTATTCAATCTTTGCATGGAGAAGGTTATATAAAATGTGAAAACAAACCCAGGGGGAACATAATTCAATACAAAAGGCAATGCCTCACATATGCAGATGATGGGGTAGTTTTGGGACTTGCAGTCAGATACATTGCAGAAACAGCAGAAGATATGACACAGCATCACACATTAGTTTGACCATAACTGCATCCAGTATCATATACCCGATTAACAGAAAGAAAAATAATGATGTAGCAGAAGAATTTGAAATAAACAGACAGAAATATGCAAATGTAGAAATTTTTAAGTATCTAAGTTCCTTGGTAACAAATGCAAAGAGGCTGAAGCAGAGATAAAAGCAAAAATTATTGCTGATGATAAATGTTACCATGCACTAGGCCATTAACAGAAGAAATGATGTGTATCCCAGTCATTAAAAGTACATCTTTATAAAACAATTATAATGCTGATTGTAACCAATGGTGCTGAATCTTGGACCCTGACAGATAAAATGGAAAGAGTCTCAACGATTATGTGAAAAATGAAAATGCTGAGAAAAATACATACACCAACATAACAAAATGGTTACTGCAGAAAAAAGTTAATCAAGAATCTTAAATTGAATTTCAGTCTCCAACTACTGCATCCATCATTAACCCCTCAGCACAGAGTTATTTAAATTTCTGTTCATACTGGGCTGTTGGATAATTTTCTGCATGGAATTTAAATTTTGAGCTAAACTGTGGAGACTTTATTCAAAAATCGTGTAGTTATGTCAATAATTGTTGGATTTTGATGAAACTTGAGACAAAATATTTCAGACCCTCTGAGCTTTTTGAATGTGCATTGACATCTTGCCTTCAACAGTTAACTTGGTATGGAATGTCTTGAAACAGCCTTCAACACAAAGTGCAGTCTAAAAATCAGGGTACCAAAACACTGTCTTGTTTGTAACACTACGAATCTCTTTGTTGGCCTGGCCTTTTTTTCTGTTGGTTGGATTCTTTCAGGGGAAATGGCTGTCAAGAAGTCACAGCATATTTTTGTCAAAGGAATCACAGCCTTGTGTTTTCCTTTCAATTTCACTCCCATGTTCAATATGTACAGCTTGTACCAGATTGTTGTGTTAGACTGAATTTGTGTGGTAAGGGATGGACTCCATAAAGATTGTCTATTTTGGACTGGCCTGAATTTGCACAGCACATTCATACAACTCTGAATGGTAACACTGAGTAATTTCCTAACCATTTTGATGTACCATATAGTCATTTTCTTTCTTTCCAAAAGATGCCATTGAAGGGGCTGATCTTTGAGATCAACTCTTCCCATGGGTTTGTTGTAATCTATAACTGGTACAGGAATTTCATTTCCCTGTCCATGTGTCATTAACCTTTTTTTTTTTTGTCCCTCCCCCCCCATGAGATTTGAAATCATCCACAACCTGTGGCCCTTTTTCAGCAAAGGCTCCACAAGTAACAACACAACTGCTGCTGTTTTGTTTGTGTTACCTGAAGTAGGTGCTACTTGGAACAGTTGCCAATATAAACTGTAAAAGATCACAAGTACCCTGAACTGGACTTACATAGTTCCTGTGACTTGATCCCAAATTTGGAAGCCTTTAGGGGAATATATCGTCTCAAAGTCCTTCCCTCCATAGCATTAGTGATTCATCTATTGCAATATTCTGCCTGGGTTAAGTACAAATTCTAAAATATTTTGTTGAGATGGCTCAGGATAGACAGATTTTGAAAAGGTTCCTGGTCCATTCCTATATTCTCACTAGTATTGAAATGCACGAAATGGCAGACTGATTAAAACCAGACCATAGAAATAACAGCTAAATATAAGAGTTGCCAAAATAGATTTTTTTTTTTTAAATATTAATATACTGTAGGTTTCTGTATCATTCTCATTAGCAAGAAAAGTACTATCAAAACACACATTTCATCTTTGGTGACAAATTTCCATTCCTGCATCCTGGAATTAAATGGAACCAGACTACAAGGTCACATTTTTTGTACTGCATTAAGCATTTGTTTCATGCACTATTAGTTCTGCCAGTTCATCACTAGAAAACATTTTGAGCACTTTAGCACAATGAGTTTCATTTTGGGTTTCATTTTGAGGACAACAATTCCCAATAAACTATTCCCTTTGCCCTACATAGTTTGTCATTTCCTCCCATGTATATGTTGTACTTGAAGCATTAGGAGGGCTGGGTGCTGTAAAACCCTGCACAATGTCACCTTCGTTAACCCTACATTCCAATGTAATTACTTTGCCTACAGCCAAATTATTGATTCCACTTGAGTCATCCATTTGAACTAGAATTATTTGGATCAGAATACGGAAGTTCTTCTAACAAAGCTTGTTCAGTTTCTTCCTTAAATAAACCTTTGATACTTGTACCATCACTGCACCACACTGCAGCCTCAAATAAAACTGAAACACAGTATCAGCTGTGTAGAAAGAAAGAAGTTGTTGATATATAAGGGTGATGTCACACAACATTCGAAAACCCCAGACTTCGGCTTCATGACAACAGTAAAAACATTCTTTTTAGTTTTCATTTGATCATTAAAAAGAGGAACAAGGCAGCTCGTGCAATTAAAGACTGCAAAAAATTGACCCACATTTTGAGAAGAGAGAAAAAAATAAAGAATTGATTTTTCAGAACTGTCTCCCTCACCAGATGACAGTCAGCTCATTTATGAACAAGAATAATGAAGCCAGATTACATGTGGTTCCCAAGTTTTCAACAGATAGTCAAATGAGTCTGATAGTACAGTTTGCGAGCAGAGTGCGGCATTCCATGGCAAGTGACGTTTACGTTTCGTGAGCAGCACTCAGCACTCCACACTGAGGGGTTGAAGTATCAGGATTGGAATGGCTTGGGCATGCTGTAAGAACGGATGATACAAGGACAGTTACGAGGTTACTGGAAGGCAAACCTGAAAGATGGGAGGGGACTACCTATAAGAAGGTGGATAGATTATGTTGGATCACACCTGAAGAATACGGACATAAAAATATGCAGAATAAGACCTTTGGACAGAACAAAATGGGAACCTGTCAACAGTGAAGCCAAGGCCAAACTTAAAGGGTCATACTGCTAAAGAATGAGAATGACAACAAAAAGAAAATATGTCATTAAAATAACAAGTCACTGAAAACAACCACTGCAATCTGTGTATTTAAAACAAAATGGATAATTTTCAATATAAATGTGGTGTAAATAAAAGGTGGATGATATGGCACTGTGCACATTTACCAGAAAATTTCTGTTCATAGCATATATCACTCATGTCACATGATGAGACTGATACATCAGTAACATGAATGGGTCACTTTCTATCACTCTCTTCAACATACATCTGCACTTTGAGTAAACCTGTGTCCAATGTTTTGATGGGTGTAATGTTTGCATTCAGCACTTCATTTTCTTGCTCATCAGTTTCAATCCATGGGAAGTCCTGAAATAAAATCAAGAAGTTCTGGGAACAAATTACAACTCCTATTTTCCTTTACATACTTCAAGCTATGCTATATGGTAAGCCCATCAAAAACTAACATTAATAATAACTCAATTTAGTGATCAATTTCTGACCACAATTTTAACACCAAGGATGTTAAATTTTCTAAGTTACAACCTGAAAGATTCTCATCACTGTGGTGTTTTGTTACCCTGTGGAATTAAAAATACAGTTCATCCAAACTCAATACATAAACTGATGCCCTGTCTACACACAATATTTACACTGTTAAATTTCACCAGCCAATTTAGAATATGGTTATGTTGGGTGTGACACTGCAGAAGATAACTTCTGCGTGCGACATGCTTCATTCTTAGATCCATACTTCTTAATTCCACTTTAAATAAGGAAAAACTGCCTAACAGTACAAGAAGTCTACATAGTGCTTTTTGAAAAATATGGGTAATAAAAGTGACTAGTAATTTTTGCAGCATATCACTGTTTCAAACTGCATACAAAATTGTATCCAACATTCTTCTCTTATGGTTAACTACACATATAGATAAAATTACTGGAGATCATCTGTGTGGGTTTTTAAGTGACAGATACAATACTTATCACATATTCTGCATCATCAGATACTTGCGATAAAATGAGAATAAAATATGGCACTACATCAGCTTTTTGTAGACTTTCAAAAAAGTCAAGCATTCAGTTAGAAGTACGGTTATGTAGTACAAAATTGGCTTTGAAACTCCTCTCCAACAAGAGGACATTTTGCGTGATTTCAAGCTTCCGCCACAATGTAGATGAGAACTGCGCTCATCTGGGCTATTTAGCAGCGAGCAGTGGTAACTGCTTACCGATGTTTCAGGACAACCTATCAGTCCCATCTTCTTAATTTCTTGACCCTTAAAGATGGGACCAACAGGTTGTTCCAAAGTGATAAGGAAATTACCACTATTTGCGGTGTAACAGCCCAGAAGAGTGCAGTTCTTGAGGAGACATTTTATTGCCATTGTTTTTCAACTCTGCTTTGGAATGTCATTAGGAAGGTCACAGAAAACAAGGAGTGTTTTAAATTTGATGGAACGCATCAGCTTCTGACCTGTGCTGATCATGTTAATATACTCAGCAAAGACATCAAAATTACAAAAAGGAACACAGAAGCTTTATTAGTTGCTAGTATGGGGACTGGAATAGAAGCAATGCTGAGAAACCAAAGTATATGTTCATGTCTCAACAAATGCATGTGTGATGCAATTCAATTTGTTGAATGCCTGCTACCATTCACTTCAGAAACCTTTGTCTTTCCCATATGCATTCTACAGACACAAGGTTAATATGTAAAGAATTATAGTTTTGCTTGGAATTTTGTATGGGTATGTAACTTTCTCTCACACAGTAAGGGAAGAACATATGCAGACAATGTTGAAGAGCAGTATGCTGCAGAATTTATTTAGGCCTTACATGGAGGAAGCAACAGGAGATTCAGGAAACTGTATAATGAGGAGCCCCATAATTTGAACCCCTCATCAAATGTTATTAGGCTGATCACATCAAAGATTAAGATTGGTGAGGCACAAGGCACACATGGGGGAGAAGAGAAATTCATCAGAATTCTGGTGGGTAATCCTCAGGGAAAGTGATCACTTAGAAGACCCAGACAAAGATTTTATTTTATTGTATTTTAAAAATGGGATAGGAGGGCACAGACTGGATTATCTGGCTCAGGACAGAGATGAGTGGTGGGCTTGTGTGAATATGGTAAGATGCAAGGAAATTCTTGACCAGCTGAGGAACTACCACTTTCTCAAGAAAAATTCTGCTGCGTGGAGTTGGTTTGTTAAATTAGGTAAGACACAAGTGTACCTGATATCTAGGGTCCTCTGCAAGGGAAACCGATACTGTTTCTATGGTATGAATTTGCACTTTGAAAGTACTCTTTTCTGGGAGAGGCCTCAAGTAGTTTGCAGTTACTGCAAGTTTCAGACAAAATCCCCGAAAAGCTTCTTCACCTTTAATGAAATATGGATCATCTCTGTAACACAGAACATGTACATGAATTCCACACAAAGATATTAACAGCCCAAATATATCCACCATCAGTCATTACATATATAGTTAAAGTACATCTGCCTTATAAAACCTTTACATCACAATTCTTTTTAACTGAAAATGAAACACTGTTTCTTATCAAACTCTAATATTAAATGTTTATTGATAATTCAACTTATGTCAATGGACACACAGTTATTGTGGCTAATGACATCACATATAGTCTATCCATCATCACAGTGTCTATCCACCTCAGACATGTACAATCACAGAGCTAAAACTGTTCCCAAACACGCCATGGTGGAACACAGGAGAGTAGAGGTATAGCTCCGGTCATTCTTAACTTTGGCACTAGACGGAGATGTGTGGTCAGCTTCATGTCACAACTACTTTATGCCCACAAAAGAAGACCCTGTACCCACTGAATATGGGGCTGGACCTGGACACTCTGGTGAAGAGAAAAATCTCCTGCCCTTGCCAGGAACCAAACCCACCCACTACACTACCCCAGCTTCCACCATGGTTCAAAGACAATTACTTACAGGTACCCTCTGCTACACATGAATACGTACCACATTCCACTGTTCTCATTAGCTGAATACAAATCACAAATGTTTTCATAACAAGAATGGACTTTCTCTACAAATATTTCATATGTCTTTACAACACAGCAAGATATTTATACTTCTTTTACTTGCACAGTGTTTTGGCACAGTCACAATATTTAGTATGAAATCTATGCATCACTTGGGAGCCCTAAATTCATTCCTCACAAGAGGCAGGGATAGTGGTGTTAACTACTGCCTGGCTCAAAAGCACTAACCAGCCCACTCCTCTTGGTTACCTCACTAGCCAAGCAATTCTGCTACCTTCATGCATTCATGTCAATACATTTTATGAGCACAATTTAAACAACACTAAATTCCTAAATGTAAGGAAATAATGAAGTGATGTCTTCTGAGTAGCCTGACTTTGAATCCAGACAGCTGCAAAGAAATCTGAAGACTTTACTGCAACTTGCTCAACATGTGGTGCAATTTTTTGAGCTGCTTTTATTCTATAAACATGAGACAGAACTTCTAGTGGAGGAAAAGTAACAGACCTGCACAGCCTTCACACAAATGTCACTCCTCTACAATGAGCACCTTAGGAAGAATATCAAATCTTTCATGAGAGTAAAGTTGATAGCAGAAATAAAGTTCTTGGTTAGGCAGTCATGCCATATGTAAGAGACTTTCAGGTGGAATAAATATTGGAAAATAAATGTCAACATGTCACTCTTATCTTAGTATAAACTTAAAAATAAACGGTGGAACTATCATTCCATTCCTCATGGAACTTCCTCCGAACGAAGTTACAATATGTTGTATTTCCGTGAAAAATTGAACTTCAGTGAGAGGTTAGGTTGGTTTAATGATAACGCAAATGTAAATTTACACATGAATGCAACAACAAACATTAAGATTCCAGGTCTGATGCTACCATGCAAGTATGATTTTGGTGCACACACCAATGGTAAATAGTTTCTGCTGGTTCATATTATGACTGTCAGGGATTAATGAAAAATAACTATAGCTCAATCAGTTCATCTGTACCAGCCCAGAATATAAGTTTTGTTTCTTTTTGGTTGTCACAGAACAAAGATCAAACATAAAGCATCGCTTAAAACTTGGGAAAACATCAGCATACACGTAAGAAATGCTTGAAACTGTCTACAAATTGAGGCCACATCTTGTACATGTGATCAAATGGATTGAAAGATTCAGAGGGGGTTAACAACTCTCAAGATGATCCAAGGAATTGGTGGCCATCAACTGCTCACAATCTGAAAATAGTTGCAAAAGTTTGTGAACTGGTGGGCAGACACCACCAAATGTCTCACTGACACATTCTCCTTTATTTGTACTTTGTCCATCATCTAAATTAAAAAAAAAAAAAACAACAACAACAACAGTATTTCAGAAGCTGGCTCTGCTTCTCCTTCATTCAAAGAAGCCAGCTTTCGAAACACAGTGTTCTGTGAAAATTTAAACAATGAACAAAGTCCAAAAAAGGGAGATTGTGTCAGGGCATCATATACAATCGTCAAAGTCCTATAGTATTAAACCATCAAATGACCTTAATGATCCATTGGGAGGTGACTCATCAGATTCTTCATGAAGAGTTTCAAAAAAGCATTTGGCTCCTTCTGCCATGATTGTGGAGTGCCTCCTGGCACATCACAGTGTGATGAACAGCCACCCACCCCATTCACCTGACTTCATGCCAGCCAACTTTACCCTATTTCCTAAAGTGAAGCTGCCTTCAAGTCATAAGATTTCAGGAATGTCAACAACATCTGGAAGAATGAATCCACCACATTAAATGTAGTAACTCTGGGTGCCTTCAATGACTGTTCTGTGCGACTATTACACAAATGTACAAATTGTTTTGCAGTTGAATGAGATATTTTGTGGAGAAATAATTTTCTTCTAATTGCAGGTGTATCTGTCTCTACAGACCAAGTAACAGCACTCTTTGTTTGACTCTCCATAAAGCATCTATCTTGCACGAAATTGTGCAACAGTTTAGGTACCGGGGGTTCATGTCAAAGAGGCTTATGTAAATAGTCAACATATTGGAAATGTTTTCCATATAAACTGGCAATATATTCCAGACTTTAGTTTCCATTCCTTTACAAACCTTCTGGAGACATGTGGCACAACATAAAATATTTCCATGTACTTACTGGTTCAGTGTTCTGTTTAGATCCAGAATATCAAATACAAATCTCTCAATTGCTCTCTGAGTTTCATTAAAAAATGTGACAGTTACTTTTCTCACTTCATTCTTCTGCAGTAAATCCCTTATGGTTTTAAGACATTCTGTTATGTACTCATTTAAATAAGGATGGATTGACATTTGAACTGGAACTCCATATTTCTTTCTTCTGACAAATATACTTGTCGGATAAATGTTCCTTATGTACAAGATATTATGCACTGCAACTTCCAAGAACTCAATCAATATATCGGATGCTGTAACAGACAATTCCAGTACACTCATAAGGGCAATTAATCCATTTGATATAAACCCCAGACTACTAAGCACATTTCCTCACACAAACAGAAAGGAAGCATTATGAATCTTTATATCAATACCTATGCTTACATACTTACATATTTGCATACATTCCATGGATACAAACAGTAGTCAGACTGTGGAATAAGTCATAAAATACAAAACATACAGGTAAGTAAAATTCAAAGTACTTGAATGTTCCATTGAATACTCACATGCATAACAAATATAAAACAATTTATTGATTTAAACAAAAATCTTGAACAGGTTTAAGAGTCATTTTTAAACGTTAAGAACTAATCCACTAAGTAAAGGAAGTGTGTCAGATTTTTAAGACTTGTTAGCAGATTGTGGAATATTTTGATGCTGACATAGTGGGCACCTTTCTAAAAACAGAAAAGGTTGGTAACTGGTCTGTGAAGATTATACTTAATCCTTATGTCAAAAATGTGTAGGGCTTTTCACTCAACATGACTCTTCCAAATTACATAAATCATAAATCATGAAATTCTTTATTTACAAATGTATCCATCACCATGTACTTTTTATTACATTCAGTACTTAATGCATATTGTGGTGAAATGCTCATAAAAAATGCTATTGTTTTTTTTATCAAGATTTAGGCTCAGCCTATTAGACTCTGTATTTACTTCACTGTCTCTCCAACATATTGTGTGTATATACTCTTATTTAATATGTTTTTGACTCAGATGTGTTGAGCAACCTATATTTCCTTACAAGTTTCACAATCACTTGTCGATGGACAAATACTGGAATGATGAAATATAAATGTATGTACAGTAAAATATTTAGCCCTAGAAGGAGAATTATATTCTCCACAGTACAAAAATCAGTAATATTTTGTGTCTGTTAGTATGTATAGAGTGGCTTAACCAGCTTTAGACAGCTTACTCTGATTGTGTCAAGAGAGCACTTAATAGTGCAAAATGAACCTTTATTTTGTCACACCAACTTCTTTGGCGGTGGAAGAAGAGCACAGTGGTCATACACCATGTTTGATCAGACGAAATAAAGCTTAGTGATGGTGACAAGTATTCTTACACCTACATGTTTAAAAATAAAATGAGAAATTCATCTAACAAGAATTACCAGTTCAGTTCCTAGCTCACAAAAAAACATGTCTCAATTACAATTACAAATTAGTCACTATATTCTTAAAATATTAGTACCGAACATAGACTACTAACTGTTTATATCACGGAATCCATAGTTACAATCTGGACTGTTTTACAGTGCAAATAAATAGGAAAGAAGACAATGGACAATGTCAAACATACTTACAGTAATATCTTTAAATTTATCTCAAAATGAAGTACTTCAGAGGTAGTCAATAAATACACCTTTAAAGTTCGAACATGCCTTTATCTCCCTTGGTATAAAATGGTACGACAAAGTTGTTTAAATGATGCACGCCATGTTTTAACATATGCGACACCAATATTCGACGGATTTTTGTTGTTGTTTGTTCCGTGCAAAGGAAGAAAAACATTTTTGGTTAGTGCGTTTACAGTGCACGACCTAAGTTCGTGAAGTTTAACCAACGTACCTACACGTCATTCTTTGTGGTACGATCATGAAGAACGATCTTTTGAGTATGAAAAGCTGTTTATATTAGTTCCAGCTGTATAATTTCTTAGGTTAGGTTAGGTTAGGTTAAGTAACATAAGCATTCACTTTAATCACCTTGTAAACTTTACGGAGCCTCTACCTTTGACTATAAACATCCGGCACGAATTTAATGTTACCTGCATTTCCTAATCCTGACGCCATGCTTCATGGACATAATATGTAATCTTTAAAGTTCTAGTTGCCTGCATTTCACTTGCCTCCCCTAAAATTCTCATGGCCCGCGACGGTTGGTAACGCCGATAACCATGGATCGTATAAAACTTCGACCAGCCGACAATACGATACCATGGTGCGATATATTAATCTAATAAAGCTGATAAAAATACTTTGCGAACCAACTGTACACTAAGAACTCATCAACTTAATAAAAGAAATGGCTCAATTGTAAGGATTTTAATTCTTTTTTTAAAGAGTTTAATGTTTTTCAAAATTTTAATACTCTCTGGCTGTTTGTTATATAGCTTGAACTCCATATTAACCACACTTTTCTTAAATAAAACTGTATTGCAGAATTGCACTTGAAAGTTCAGTTTACTTCACGAACAGAAAAATTTCGTTTCAGATTTCCATATAACTTTTTATGTAACATAACATTTCTAAAATATATAAAGCACTGTCAGGGTTCTATACTATCCAAGGTTATAAAAATGGCAAAAAGGATGGAATATGACAAATTAATTCTTAACTCCTGTAATAAAGCCAAAACCACATGGGATATTATAAATAAAGAATCAGGAAGAAATAAAAAA
>Ga0123355_10017864_pt1 | contig 11224 bp, 10 predicted proteins | sample TergutEmb28metaG_3_FD_89872 | JGI IMG/M metagenome (GOLD analysis project Ga0123355, IMG submission 89872) | Embiratermes neotenicus P1 segment gut microbial communities from Petit-Saut dam, French Guiana - Emb289 P1 | ecosystem: Host-associated > Arthropoda: Insects > Digestive system > Gut ...
TCTGCAAACTGGAGTGTATACAATGTTGTATTTTCTAGAGGAATACCCATTCCGGAGCATTTACGTTTCCATTCTTCTAAAGCTTTTCGTATGTAAATCTTAAAAAGTGTAGTGGAAATGCAACATCCCTGGCGTAGTCCTTCAGTAATGTTGAAGGGTGGGATAGTATGTTTCCAATTTTCACTTGTGCTGTATTGCCGTAGAGATTTTGCAGTGCTTTAATTAAAGTATTATTAATATTTGATTCTCCCAAATATCTATTATTCATAATATTTCAATATAAAAAGTTTAAGCAATTTTGTTTCAGGCTACTTCAAGAACACCCGGGCCAAAAACGGAGTGCCCCAGACAGACCTCTTTCCAAACAGCCAGTTTCTAATTATCTTCCCTCCGCAAGTTTTTTAATTGAAATGTCATAACAAAACTTTCACCTTGAAAAAGAATTTATCAAATCTATCGTTCGTATCGTTTCTTCCTTCTTCAGCTTCAGATCTCACCTTCAGAACAACAATAGAGCATTAGTGACCTCAGCCTGTCACTAACACATTACACCCTCTTAGCACCCGATCAAAATCTCGTACATAGGAAGAGGTCTGTGCCTTAGGCTACGTCTTAAGTAGCATTCCAATATTCTAAGACCTCAACATGCACTGTTAAAGGGTGTGTGCTTCTCTGCAGAGAAATGGCACAGCAGGAGGCAGATTTCGCGTGAAGCGAGGGATCAAGAACATAAAGGAGCTGGGACAAGTGGTGCAGTTCAAGGGAGAGAAAGCACTGAATGTTTGGAGTGGAGATAAATGTAACAAATTCATTGGTTCGGATTCCACCATCTTTCCACCATTCCTGACTCCTCAAGACCCTGTGGCAGCTTTCACGCCAGAAATATGCAGGTGTGTGCCAGACAAAAGGTTTGTTACTATCGTCAGTCAGTGCAGTGAGCAAAGTTTCAAACATTCTGAAGGCACTTTCTTCATTCTTACATGTTATCACTGACAAATTAATCAGCATACAGGTTAAAATACATTTTATGGTGAACCAGAAAATTGAGCAGCATTTTTCAACTGTCTAATTAACTGGCCATGAAATTTGACTCGTTTAATCTAAATTAAAGGCTTATTACAGGACATCAGCTGGCCACTAAACCCAATACTGACCCAGATGAATCCAGTCTTACACCGCACTGAAGAGTTTTAGTACAGTTCCATTCATACATAGTATCTTCCTGTATTCCCTCCACTTGTAAGCAGCTACTTGTTTCAGACCATCTTGAAGAGCCAAATATTTATATACCTCGTATGCATGAGGATTTCACTACAGGTTTCATTAAACGCCTTTTAAACTACCCAACCTACTTCGTCAGTACACTAAACCAAAATATATGACTATATTGTATAATGCTTTTGACAAGAAAAAAGTCTATAAATAGCTTATGTAAGTACGACTGTGTTTTAACGTTCTTCCTTCCATTACAGGACAAATACAGAATTTATATTGCATTCACATAGAACTGATATGCATTTCTGTTATAAATATCAACGATGTCAATTTCACCCTCCATTTACTGTGTACTGGGACACTTGTCGCTAAGGGAAGTACGTAGTTTTATTGCCTGGAAATATAATTTTGCGAAAACACGTACGACAGCCTGCCTTACAAGGCAAAGGTAAAGTGATCCCGTTACAGGCCCGGTGTGGCCCAGAGGGTGGGTAGAGGTATAGCTCTACTCTTCCATGACCGCGGCACTAGAAGGGGATGAGTGGTCAGCAGCACGCCCCGGCAGCACTTTACCCCTGGGAAAGACCCGGTACCCATTTTACAGGAGGCTGGGTGGGCCCCAGGGCCGGTCTGGACGGGCTGAAAATCTCGTCCCCACAGGAATTTTTTTTTTGTAATTAAAGTGCTTTTATTCCAGTCTCCGTATACAATAGTACAATAGTGCCACTTTATCATTACACGTCTACAATTGAAGGGCGTCTTCTCTGGTCGCAGCTGTACGCCAGGGGAGACTGCAATATGCGTAATATCGTAGCAGGGGTCTAATCGGTTGCGGAAGGATATTCGTTCATTCCATTGACACCATTTAGGAGTGAATATTGTACCTATTAGGTCGCGTTAGATGGCTCCTTGATAGTCCATATACGTAGTACCTCTTAGGGTCAGGAGAGTGCAACTCCTTACGTTACTACTTCTGCGATTACACGCAAGGGATTCGATCCCGGACCGTCCAGCCCGTAGCTCTGTCGCTATACCGACTGAGCTACCCGGCCCACCTGCCTTACAAGAGAAGAATTAAACTTCGGTTGGAACAAAATATTTTTATGTACACGCAGTGGATAAGTAAACAGCTGAATTATCACAAATTACAAATACGAACCCAGTGCCAGTAAAATGCGGCAGTACAGACGTGAACACTTTGCACACTGAAATTCATCTCTATACGATGTGAAAACTCAGTTCTTAGTACACACAGAATGCAATCCGTCTCCATTAGACAGACCAACCACTTGACGCTGTATCAAGACAGCCTGAGTTCGAATCCAAGGACTGCCATCCCCAGATAGAAAGTGCAGTGATTTCGTATCATTAAATGTAATAACAATTTGATAGAAAGGAAGCGGTTATGGGCAGCTTCTTGCGGGTGGATTTTCTTTCATTGTATGCCGAGCGGCTGAACAAAAGCTGAGGATAAAGAAATGATACTGAATATGTTACGCGGACCTCCGTATCTCCGTTCCACCAGGAAGTCACGACCTTGCAATTAGAGCACATAAACTTTCTGTTACGAGGTTCCTCAGCTTCCTACACACAGTCGTAACTGTAAGGAAGGGGGTGACGGTCAAGACCCCAGGTCAGGCATCTTCCCCACAACGTGACTCAGCTTTGGCGACCGTTGGTATGACGCAAACACTCGGTGTTTTGGTTGCAGAGTGAAAGGACATAAATCCTATTTCGGAAACTAACTTGATAAATTACATGGTCCGGGATAGCGTAGACGGTATAGCGACTCGCTACGAGCTGGACGGTCCGGGGATCAAATCCCGGTGCGGGCGAGATTTTCCGCACCCGACCAGACCGGCTCGGGGGCCCAGCCAGCCTTCTATACAATGGGGCTGGATCTTTCGTGGGGGGGAGGGGAAGCGGCCGGGGCGTGGCGTTGACCACCTAGCCCCTCCTAGGTTAAAGAAAGAGCACAACTATACATCTACCCCCCCCCCCCCTCTCTCTAGGCCTTCGTGGGCTGTTCTAGGGTGAACTTTACCTTTCACTTCTTAAATTACAAGCTTTAGGACTTTTCAATTGGTGACATTTAGAGTCTTAGGAAAATGAGTGATGGCGAACTAAACTGATTAAATAAACAATTATTTTGTGGATAATGCAGCAAAATCACAGCTAATACTTCATGATACGGCAGTAGCAGTGTGTGTGTGTGTGTGTGCGTGCGCGTGTTTGTGTACATACGTAAACATACGACTTATTTACGAAGGTGACGGGGGGAGCTCAGAGACTGAGCTGTATCCTGCACCCCTGAAGTACAAATATTAGACTAATATCAAGGTTTTTTTGTGTGCGACTGTTCGAGCCCGATGTTTACCCGCCTTGATTACTATTGAGCAAGCAAGTAAAATGCCGTTAGCGGAGCTCATGTCTACGTTGTCAGCCGAGGTCTCGCTATTCACCTATAACCATTGCCCATCGCGTATACTGGCGTCCGATGGAAGTCATATGTTAGTGGCTCTTGGTGTCGACATACGGTTACCAAGCTGTTCAAGGAAACTAGTAGCTGTTTTTTGTAAGAATAACATAAAACACGCACATAATCTATGTTAAGGCGTGTGTCTCTATACAGAATGCGGCAAAAAAAATGCGGACAGGCTTTCTATTTTAACAGTACTTCAAGCTTCCATCTAGGACTGGTGTAGCAACTGTAAACAAATGTCCAAAATTCCCTCCTGATTTTGCGAACTGACTGGTGCGCTAAAATTTACACTCACAATTTTGGCAATTTAAAATGTGTCAGCACCTACTGCAGCACCTTATATTAGGTTAACCATTGAACTTCAAAGTGCTAACAAATTTATTCTCAGGTCTATAGCGGCCTATTATACAAGACATACAACCTACAAAGGCTATGAAGCCTATACTTACAACGCGGATTTCGGAGACATGAGCCAGAATCCAGATCTGGAATGTTTCTGCACCACACCAGATACTTGCTTGAAGAAGGGTGTTCACGATCTCACCAACTGCGTAGGTAAGAAAATAACATTATCAAACTGAACCGATTGTCTGCCTGTATCGTCACAGCTACCTCAATAACTGACAACCACAGACATTCGTCAAATGCCCAGTACACGACCAGACAACACACCTACGACACTCAAATAAGACATGCTATCATTGTCTCACCACAGTTCAGATCTGAGGTGAATGTTGTGCAGGTTAGTTTAGATTTGTATTAAAACGGGACCGACTCTTCTCATTCTACGAGTCAGCTCCTTCCGTGACATCCTCCCTACACAAACAACCACCACTACAAGATACACTGCTACGCACAGCTCAAATCGGACTACACGTGGAATGGCCCACTTCATCCCCCGGGCTATAATCATCCTCATACGTGTTGTTCTAACTACAGATTACAAAACTCTCCTTTATTTATTTGTCTGACCTCTTCTACCTACTCATTGTATGTGCAGAGGATTACTGTTGCACCTGATGACACTCAGACACAAACACACATTCAGTAGGGTTCCACTGGACAAGCGATCGGCCCTTCGCAGAGACTTCTACCTGACAACACACAACACTCACAAGAGACAGACATCTATTCTCCCAGCAGAATTCGAACCCGCAATCCCAGCAGGGGCGTAGCCACCGGGATCGGTAATTTTTAAACTCGTCACACAATTTTCTGCAGCCTGGCAGCGTTAAATTAAATTGTTGCACCATAAACTGAGACACTATCTGTGTTCGCGTACTTCGAAACGGAAGAATCTGCAGCAGCCCCCTTGCAAATAATGCTATGCCCAGTAGTGATACATACATATACATTTATTTACAAGTGTGGTGTGTGTGTGTTTAGGAATCTCTATAACCTGATAGCATATATGGGAACTGATGCTTCAACAAACTTCTAAATGAAACTGTAAATGTACAGTGGAAATAAAGGTTACATTTCTTTATCTTTGAGTCCATACTACTGAGCTCATTAACATTACTAAAATAAAACAAGACAGGCAATGTACATATAACTGAACACTGAGACGCCTTTGTGCAACTGTTGTTGCAGTGGAAAATCTATATTACATATTCTGAGTGTGTTTGTAGCCTTAGGTATACAGCATGCAATGCGCATGCACCATATTGTCATCTGTGGCCTGCCCCACTCTACCATATTTTTCCACATTATCTCATAATCAGCACGATTAAAAAAAAAAAAAAGAAATTATTGAACATGAAATGTGTGATTTTCTCTACACATTCTGCCTGCAACATGTCTCATTCTACGAAGACATGAGCGAGATGTGTCTATAAATGTACATTAGTCTTCATGTAAAGTACTAGTTATTCTTGTTAGATTTTAATGTAACTTGAGTTTTCTCGACAGATTTTCGAAAATTATTCAAATATCAAATTTTATGGTGATCCGTCTAGTGGAAACCAAACTGCTCCATGCGCAAAGACAGGTAGACACGAAAAAGCTAATAGTTGCTTTTTGAAATTTTCCGAACGTGCCTAAAAATGCCAAAAACAACTCATTTTTTGTGTGTCCATTAGATTCAATCCAACACACGATACCTTCTTTATTAACTAGACTCACCACATACCAACACTAACACCTGCAACATCCACATAACAGTATAGGGTCACCGTAAGAATAATGGAAAATCTGAACCAGCCTATAATTTAGAAATACATAATAAAGAAACTTTTTCAAAACTGAGATTATCTTACCTTGAAGTGTAGCAGAAGGGAACTGAAGAGATATGTTTTGTCCATATTACACAGTAAGTAAATCATGCAACATTATTCAATACAGAAAGGAAATGGTCTTTGAGAAAACATTCTGTTTGTAATGAAGTTCTTAGGAACATGTTTCTTAGGACCATACAGTTCTCAGTGCAGAAAAATGTTACCATGTAATTTTTCTGTTACACAACAAATGGTGACACAATCTTAATAACTTCTTCACAGTACAGCCTACATTTATACATTTTTGTTGCACATGGTGAACAAAATGTAGTAAGTTCACTTCACAACATGAGCAAACCAATTAGAGATCTGTATTTACCTCACAAACAGAAAAAGTTACGTATACAGAACATCATCAAAAACTTCAAAACTGAAAAACAACAAATACTGTTCCATGCACTCTTTCCTATAAAACACAACTCCCTGATGATCTTAAGATCCCAGTGAAGCAGTCCACATGGTTACCAACAGGTTTCAAAAATTGGTTTAGCTAGAATTCAGGCGTCTCATAATAGGAGAGTGTTTGTTCCTTTGCCCCATACAAATGGCACTTACACTTGTCTGGATAAAGTGTTAGCTATTCTGTACATGCCTATTTCATAAATTGAAAAATATTTCCTCCTTGCAATGACCACCTTGAGGGCCAAAACATTTCAGGGATGAGATGAGTTTGAGAGTTTCATTCCATTTTCCTAAAGTTCACTTACACCTTTCACTATCCACAGCACAATAACAACACAAGGACCTGTTCATATACAGGGTAAATTTCTCAAGTCAAGTTCTACTAATTCACGCATTTTAGTGTGCCAAATTACTATGAAATTTTAACTGCTTTAATAGGTGCCCCTATCATTGCATCACTTCCTCACTTCTACCTTGCGGACAGGAAGTACCAGACAGGAGTGAATGGCCTCAATCCGACAAAAGAGAAGCATGAGATCTTCAGCATATTCGATCCGGTAAGTGTCTCATGTAGGCTGACTTACTCTCACTCACCAGATACCAAATTATAAGATTTGTGCAAGTTGGTGTAAATAGTTCACTCCAGATTTATCCAAGTAGTCCAATTAATAATACTGTCAGTAACTCCTACTATAAAACATCAAACAACTATATGAACTGTGAGGTATTGTATGGGCATTTTCCTGGAAGGACTACAGGAAACCATGAAAAGCTGGTCAGGATGGACATTTGAAGATGTACCTTTCAAATAATTTGGATGCATTACTCCTTGAACCAACCAGCTCAGTCATATTGAAGGTGTTTATTTTGACTACAGTGATCATGGTTCAATTCCCATCAACAGACTTACCTCTCATCCAAAACATCGAGAAAGGCTCTGAAGCCCACCCAACCTCCTATTCAGTGGGCACTGGAGGCTCTTTCCTTGGGGTTAAAATCACCAGGGCATGAAGCTGACCACTCACTCAAATGTATCTCCAAGATTAAGAATGAGTGGCGATATACCTCTAACCCTCCCACAGACCTGCATGGCATGCATACAGGATTTAACTTTTACCTTTATAGAATACAGTGGTCATGTGCTACCAGTGTTGTTACCATATAGGTGATCTATATTAACTTTACTAATAATACCATCATGGGCTATTGGGAGCTATAGATGTCCTTTACTTGACCCACCACATTCCTGTTCGCATTCATATATCAGCTAGACGTCATCAGGTGTTCAGCAGTTCTTTAGAATTGCTAAGCAGATGGGAGAATTTTAGTACCATATGTTTCTTCATAGTAAAGCAAATTTTTCTGTTACTTGCAGATGACCTCCACTCCACTCTGTGCACACAGAAGGCTGCAACTCAGCATTGCTCTTCACAAGATTGATACAATTGATCTCATGCAGGAAGCCCCCACAGTTATTCTTCCAATTTTATGGATAGACGAGGTAGACATCTTTCTAATACTACATCCCGATGTGTTGATACCAGTAGAAAAATAACACTTGAAAGTTCATTATGCAGAAATTAACTATACTGCACTATTATCATGATGGTCTGTTCTGCTGTAAGACTGGAATTTGTCCACTTTGACACAACTTCATTTCTGCCAGACATTCAGTGATGTCCACACTATATTACTGAATTAAGAGGGCAATATCTTGTGGATGTACAGGTGACAGGAAACTGTTCACAAGATCCAAGAACACCATCAATGCTGTACTTATCAACACCTTGCACAGAGCAAAGTTTGAACGCTGCACTGCCTCAGAAGATACACTTACAAGCTGAAAAATACATATGTAAAGCCTGCAATGGCAGGCAGGGGTCTAGAGAAGTATCTTGGCAACACCCATAACTACTAACAAAGTTCCATCATGCTGTGGTGCTGCCATCTGTCCTTCTTCTGTTTCTTCTTCTTCTTCTTCTTCTTCTTCTTCTTCTTCTTCGATGGCACTACAGTCCAATGCACATCTTTGCCTCCTTAATGGACTTCTCCCAGTCAGATCTGCCCTTTGACCTCTCACTCCAGTTTGTAACTTTGCATTTATTCATATCTGTATATACACAATTCCACCATGTTTTTGGTCATCCTCTTAGTCGACTTCCCTGAGTATTATTGTTAAATACTTGACTTACTTTTCTTTTAGTATCCATTTTATTAATATGACCAAACCAATTCAACTGACTTGTTCTGACAAATGGAACTCTACAAACAGCTGTATTAATTCCTTATTATATTGCTTACTCCAATTTTCATTCACTGTAATTCCCCCATTCTGAGGCCACATTTTAGGTATCCTAATAGCTTTCCTATGGTGACAGGCTGTCGGCCAATTGCCCAGCCTCCAGTGTGGAGGGCCAGTCTACCATATTCATAACACCCCAGGCAGGGTGGCCCAGCTATACCCCCAGGCACTAGGAACTGATTGTAGTCGACTTCTATGACCTGCAGGGGCTGCAGTGGGACTATGCTTTGCCCCTAAAACATGGGGAACCAACTGTCCTACGTGGGGTTTATCGTTGTTCCTTTCAGACCCTATAGATGAATGTCTGGCAGGATCTTGAAACAGATCATTGCCACTTTGAGCCTTTCAGGTTCACTAAACACATAAACCTTATAATTCAACACTAAACCTATGTAGAGGTTGTGAACTCTTGTGAATGTGATGATGAACCTTCAGATTCCATAAAATGTGGGGGAGTTCCTTCACTAGATGAGAAACTATTAAGCCTTTCAATTAGGACTCTGCCCCGTGAAGTTAGTTACTAACATACAAAATTGATAGTACGGTTCAACAAATTATGATCCAACCTTCTCATTCATTAAAATGTCACATTAATTTTATCTCTTCCCCACTAATTCTTCTATCAAAGTTAAAGTCCTGGTACTACTGAGTGGATTTCTACAGCTTAAGCGTAAGTGCTTTTGGCTGATAATCGTAGAATAATTTTTTAAAAATTAATTTTTCAGCAGCTACATTTTCCACATCAGACAGAAATATAGGTACAACATAGGTACAACATTTCTCAGCCTTACTGTGTTCTCTCTTGAACAGGGATTTGAGATGAATCAAAAACTCTTGAGTAAGGTGCATGTCATCTACAAGGCTATACTTGCTGTGAATGTACTCAAGTGGATCCTCATTGCGATGGGAGTAAGCCTTGGTGCTACAAGTCTCTGGATCGTGAAGCAGAGGATTGACATGCAGTCCCTTGATTTACCTGGGATACCAAAAACAGTCAGGGAGGTCACACCTCTGGACAATGCAGCAAGATACTGAGGCAGTACCAACTACCAGAGGCATGATGGGTTTTAGAATTTTGAAGTGTTGCAAATTTGAGCTTCAAAATTACTACGCTATAACTTTTCTGCACCTTACAATCCAAAAATTTGTGTCTCTTACCTGATACTTTAAATGTAACAGGCCATTCAGAAAAATAAGTGTGCCACTATGCTGGAACTTCAATTGGTGCCACTTTTATAGGATATTATATACAAATAACACAAAAAATCAAGAGATTCACATTTAGGAGCACACTGTTTTTTTTATATTGTCCACAATGATAATGAACAAAATTCAAAAACTAAGTAAAGATCAAGCTGTCTCTGTCCATGTTATGAAGGCATATAAGGGGAGTAGCCGTATAGCACCACCCATTCTCAGCCTTGGCATGAGATGGAAGCAAGTGATTAAGCTCATGCTCTGGCCAACTTACCCCCCTGCCACCGGGGAAATAATCCCCAACATGTGCACAATTATCGCATATCCAGCACTACACAAAGCTTTAAACCCCCATATTAAATGTTACTCTTGTTATTAGCTCAGGAGGGCCTCCAATGGAATACAGTTTACACCATGTGGAAACGGGTACGTCAATCAGCAAACGATGACACAAATAGTCACACATATGAATCTTCTTAGCACGACTTTGTAAAACGTCATTCAATTAACTGTAATATCATATTCGCAACCAAATTTGATATTTATATTTATATATAATGTGCAGTAATGCAGTGGGCAAAGTTACATACTTCACTCCTCAAGACTTGTAATTCACAGTTTGTGTCATAGAATGTAATTTTGTACAATGAATATCAGACATATGCAGGTCTTGTCTGCTTTTAAATTGAAAACAATTTTGGTCACTTACACACCCTTACAACAAATGCATACAAACTGTCAACACTAGCACATTCTGGGCCTCACCCTTCAATGATAGAGCTCAAGATAAGATCCAATGACACAATCTTCATAACATGGCAATGAAACATCAGATGCCATAAAACAACAGGAAATTACCTGATTATATGAGCAAATGTTAGCTTTTAGCCAAATAATTTTTGCTTCATGGAGTTAATGTCACAAGTATTAACATATTCAACTCTTGTGTTTTCTAATGGGAAAAGCAGGGACAATCCATTAAAAATCACTGAAAATCAAAAATATTCAGTCTTTCTTTTAATATGGATTAAAAACCTGACTGTCGATAGTTGATCACAAGATGGATAAATAAATTTTAGGAGGAAGGCATCCCTACAAATCACAGGCAACACAGTAACAGTAACACACTAAAAGACAAGCATTAAGAAAAAGTAATATAAACTAAAATACAAAGGACCCAAGGTGGTATGTACTTACACAGGGAAATAAAACTGTGTAACAGGAATGATTCTCTATATCACGCACATAAATCTTTCCAGTACTCAAACTCAACATAATAATACATCTCAAATGCAAGAAAAAAAAAAAAAAAAAAACAAAAGCAAAAAGAGGAAAAAAAAAGAAAAAAAA
>Ga0123355_10017865_pt1 | contig 11223 bp, 10 predicted proteins | sample TergutEmb28metaG_3_FD_89872 | JGI IMG/M metagenome (GOLD analysis project Ga0123355, IMG submission 89872) | Embiratermes neotenicus P1 segment gut microbial communities from Petit-Saut dam, French Guiana - Emb289 P1 | ecosystem: Host-associated > Arthropoda: Insects > Digestive system > Gut ...
CAAGGCGAGATTCGCGTTCAAGACGCTTACAGCCTGCGTTGTATCCCGCAAGTGCATGGCGCGAGCAAAGACGCAATCGACTATGTCAAGCGCAAAGTTGAGATTGAGATAAATTCCGTGACGGACAACCCTGTTATCTTCGCGGATTTGGATAGAGCGATATCAGGCGGCAATTTCCACGGCCAACCAATGGCTTTGGCATTTGACTTTCTGGGTATAGCAATCGCGGAGATCGCAAATATTTCCGAGCGAAGGATTGAGCGGCTTGTAAATCCGCAATTAAGCGGCGGACTTCCCGCTTTCCTCGCAGAAAACGGCGGGCTTCACTCGGGCTTTATGATTGCCCAGTACGCGGCGGCGGCTTTGGTATCGGAAAATAAGGTTTTGGCGCATCCTGCCAGCGTTGACTCGATTCCATCGTCTGCGAATCAGGAAGACCACGTAAGCATGGGCACGATTGCCGCGAGAAAAGCAAGAGACATTCATTATAACGCGAGCCGCGTCTTGGTTATCGAGCTAATCAGTGCATGCCAAGCGATTGATATGGATAAAAGCCGCGAGGACAAGAAACTGGGCAAGGGAACAGCGGCAGCTTATGATGTAATTAGAGCGGCTCTTCCTTACATCGCGGAAGATGCGATTATGTATAGATTATTTAAGAAAGCTGAGGATATTGTCGATGGGAACGATATAGTTTCGGCGGTTGAGAAGGTTGTTTCGTTGGTGTAGGGCATGGACAATAGCTTTGGCGGGTACATTTTCGGCTGATTTTACGTCATTTGTCTCACAATTTTTGTCCTTGGCAAAAATCGCGCTACGCGCGTCCCACTGCGTGTAACGGATATCTTTCGGTTACTGTCAGCCTTCCTAAACTGACGAAAAATCAGACTCGAAAATATCCACACCAATCCATTGCCAACAAGTTCAAGAGCTAATATTACACTTTCGTGACATTTTGATGTCAAATCGGGAACAAATTCCTTTTGTAACACGTCTGTAACATAAGACGACAATCAAAAGGAGGATTTTCCCATGAAAAAACAATTTTTAGCTACAGTTCTTATTCTAACATTTGCATTTTTACTAACGGCTTGTTCTGCACCGTCTGCACCAAGTGCGCCTGCGCCTGCAGCACCTATGGCAACACCTGCTCCAGGCACGCCTGCACCGGCTCCGGCAGCACCTATGCCACCAACCGCCGCAGAAGCCGCACCACCTGCGACGGCTCCCGCAGCTCCATCACCACCAACCGTTTCACAAGAACCACTGCGCCGCCCACCGGCAGAACCCGCGCCAGCCAGCAACTACTTCATGCTCCCAACGCTGACGCCGTCTGAGGCGGAGGATAGACGATTATCCTACTCCGTTACAATGCAGCTGCAAACGACCGACTTCCCATCAGGCATGAGCGCGCTTAACGCAACGGTCGGATCGTTTGACGGATATATCATTCGCGCGGATGTGCGTGGTTATGATATGCGAAACCCAAACGCGACTAGAAGCGCAGATTTCGTATTTCGCGTGCCAACTGAGCGGCTTGACGATTTGATTTTTGTGATTGAAAACAATTTCAACATATGGTCGCTTAACCAGCAGATGTACGAGCTTACCGAGTGGTATGACGATACGTACTGGTGGATATATGAGCTGCGTGAAGAAGAAGAATACTTAAACGAGCTCCTAGAAACCGCCGAAGGCGAAGAGCGAGCTGCGGCATTGCACCGATTAACGCAAGTGCGCCGCACATTGAGGGATTTGGACTCGGTAGTTGATTCCATCATGAGCAATGTGGTTTACTCAACCGTGGATATTCAGCTCTTTGAAGTCATTCCAAGCTATGAAAGTGAAACTGACGAGCCGAATATTGCATTGTTTGTAGCGGGTGGGCTTCTTGTGTTAGGTGTTGTGGTAGTTGCATTACTTGTTGTCATTGTTCAAAAACAGAAGAATGCTAAAGCGGCAAATATACAATAAACTACCTCGTTACAAGCAACGATGCAGTTTACTCCGCGGCACTCGCTGAGTGCAAAGCATAAATATTTTGCACTCAGCTCACTGCTTCGCGAGAATAAATTCAGGTGATTATATATGCAAACTGACCCAATCTATAAAGACGATTTCGTCCTCGACATCGTGCGTCAATTCGCGCCCGAGGCCACTAAAGTCCTGCGCGTAGACGAGCAAGGCGGTTCGGCACGAACGTATCATATTGAGGGCGGCGTAACGCTAAAAGTGTTGCGCCCAACTCGAAAAACGAGCAAGGGATACATAGAGCGCGAAGTGTTTTTGCTTAAACACTTGGAGGCCGCGGGAGTGCCAAACATCCCGCGGTCTTTGGGCTATGAAAAGCGCGGCGCACTCGAGTACAATTGCATGACGACAATCGCGGGTAACGCAGTGCGCTTTAGTGAGCTAGCGCCGTTCCAGCGCAAGGAAATGCTATACAAACTCGGCGAAACATTATATCAAATCCACCACATCGACCTTGCGCCTTTCTACGAAAGCGGGCTGAATTTTGATGTATACGCGAGCGACGAAGCCGTAAAGGGGCAAGCTTGGAATTATTTCAATCTTGCGATTAGCAAAATGGCAGAACCGCTTGATCCCGCTCAGATTGACCAGGCCAAAGCCGAAGCCGATAAACATATCTCGAAAATAAGCGGAACGCGCCCCAAAATGCGCCACGCCGACCCGTCGGACGAGCATGTTTTTGTGGAAAACGGCAAATATTCGGGCGTAATAGACTTTGGTGATGCATACATTTCCCATCCGGCATTTGATTTTCGCCGCTGGCCTCATGAGGACCGCCCACCCTTACTTGCAGGCTATTTGAGCGCGGGCGATGTTGAGGATAGTTTTTGGGATGTGTGTGAAAATATATTTGCGGTCGAAAATATTTTGGACGAGCTTCGCAGAAAGGTGGAAAACAAATGATCGAAGATGTCTATTACCAAAAAGACTTCCCTGACCCTATTTTTGAAAGCGAATTTGTCCTCGATCTTGTACGCCCTTTTGTACCGGGCGCGAAAAAGGTAATGTCCGTTGACGAAACCGGCGGCGAGGCGCGAACTTACGCTATTGATGACGACATAATCCTAAAAGTCCAACGACCTCAGCAGCTGCGCCTAAGCACGAGCCTCGAAAAGGAAGTGTTTTTCTTAAAGCAGCTTGAGCAATATGATAAGAGTATAAATGTGCCGAGAGTTTTGGGACATGCTAAAGAAGGAACGCTCGAATATACGATTATGACAAGGATTCCCGGTAAAGCGGCACGCTATTTTGACATTACCGAGAAGCAACGTGAAAGTCTATACCTTGAACTCGGTAAAACCCTTCGTAAAATCCATAATATTGACAAAACTGCGTTTGTAGAAAGCGGGCTATTCCCTGATATCGACACTCCGAGCGATATGAGGGCGAGGCTTAACTTCCGCTTTAACAGGGTCTTGGGCTGGCGGCTGAACGCCGGACGAATTGCCGAGAGCGATATTGCGGAAGCCAATGAACTAGCCGCGCCTATCCTCGAAAAAGTTCCCGCCACAGAAATTATAGCACCCGTTCACGCCAATCCCGGGTTTGAACATGTTTTTGTGAGTGATGACGGCTCTTTTTCAGGGCTAATTGACTTTGGCGACGCATATTTGAGCCATCCGATTTGTGATTTTAGGAGTACGCCCGTGAGGGATAGGGCTCTTTTGCTTGCCGGATATAAGAGCGAGGCAGAAGTAAGCGATAACTTTAAGGCGATTTGGAACGCGGCTTATGAGCTTGATAGTATTATTGATGTGCTTTGTAATAGGCAGAGGTGAGGATTAATGCGACTATTTCATGTAAGTGAAGAGCCAAACATTGATATATTTGAGCCGCGCGAACCGACAAGAGATGACTTGGACAAGAGCGTGAAGTTAGTTTGGGCACTAAACGAAAGATGCTTGCCCAATTATTTAACGCCAAGGGATTGTCCCAGAGTGACATATCATGTTGCAAAAAACTCATCCCAAGAAGATATTGATAAGTTCTTCTCATCAAAACTGCGTCACCTAGTAGCAATTGAGAAAACATGGTATGAGGCAATTGCGAAAATGACGCTGTATATATATGAGTTTGACCCGACGAATTTTTACCTTCAGGACGAACAAGCAGGCTACTATGTGAGCAAAAAATCCGAAAAACCCATTTCCGTAATAGAGATTAATGATCTATTCGGCGCACTTTTTGAGAGAGGTGTCGAGGTGAGAATTTTAGATAATTTGTGGGACTTGGGTGATGCGGTTCAGAGGTCTAGCTTGTATTGGTCGCTATGTCGAATGGGAAACGCTAAGGCGAGAGGTATATCCTAATAATATATGGACATCCCATCTCAATCACCATTACATGCGGCTTGAAAAGCGTCCCGCACCAAAAAACCAATACTACCACCACCCTTCAAAGGAGAAAACCAATGCCTTTTAACCTATCAGCAAACTTCACCCCAACAGGCGACCAGCCCGAAGCCATTGAAAAGCTATACGCGGGCTTCAAAAACGGTAACAAATTTGAGACATTGCTTGGCGTAACGGGCTCAGGCAAGACCTTCACCATGGCAAATATAATACAAAAACTTGATGTGCCGACTTTGGTAATCGCGCATAATAAAACCCTCGCCGGTCAGCTCTACAACGAGTTTCGGGAGTTCTTTCCCGACAACGCGGTCGAGTATTTTGTGAGCTATTACGATTACTATCAACCGGAGGCCTATGTGCCGTCGTCGGACACGTATATCGAGAAGGACTCTTCCGTAAACGACGAAATAGACAAATTGCGACATTCTGCGACAGCGTCGCTCTTCGAGCGCAAAGATGTAGTAATAATCGCGAGCGTGTCATGCATTTACGGTCTTGGCGACCCGATTGATTATAATGAAATGGTCGTTTCGCTTCGACCGGGACAGATAAAAGAGCGCGACGATGTACTCCGTAAGCTCGTCGAGATTCAATATAATCGAAACGATATGAACTTCATCCGCGGCACGTTCAGAGTGCGCGGCGATGTTGTCGAGATTTTCCCATCCAACTCCACCGAAAATGCATATCGGATAGAGTTTTTCGGCGATGAAATCGAGCGCATCTCAGAAATAAACGCGCTCACCGGCGAGATTATGGGGATTCGTTCGCATGTCGTAATTTTCCCTGCCTCTCACTATGTTACGAACCGCGAAAAGATGGAGCGCGCCATAAAAAGCATTCAATCCGAGCTTGACGAGCGCATTGCTGAGCTTAAATCCAAAGACATGATTTTGGAGGCGCAAAGGCTTTTGCAACGAACGAATTATGACATTGAACTTTTAACCGAAATGGGCTTTTGCTCCGGCATTGAGAACTATTCCAGGCATCTCGCAGGCCGCGCGCCGGGCAGCACGCCGCATACGCTTATTGATTATTTTCCTGATGACTTTTTGATTATCGTTGACGAGTCACATATGACGATTCCGCAGGTCAGGGGCATGTTTGAGGGCGATAAATCGCGAAAGACCACGCTTGTTGACTATGGTTTCAGGCTTCCATCCGCACTTGATAATAGGCCGTTGCGCTTTGACGAGTTCGAGAGCAAGATTAACAAGATGCTCTTCGTCTCCGCGACGCCTTCCGTCTATGAAAAGGCGAACGCGAGCCTCGTTGCCGAGCAGATCATACGTCCTACCGGGCTGATTGACCCGGAGGTAACTATTTTACCGGTAAAAGGGCAAATTGACAGCCTGATTTCCAATATTAACCAAACAATTGAGGTGGGCGATAAAGTTCTTGTCACTACGCTTACAAAAAAAATGGCGGAGGACCTGACCAGCTATATGCGCGAGAGTGGCATTCGCGTGCGCTATCTTCATTCGGATATTATGACACTTGAGCGGCTTGAAATAATCAGAGATTTACGCATGGACGTGTTCGACGTGCTTGTTGGGATTAATCTTTTGCGCGAGGGGCTTGATATCCCTGAAGTCGCGCTGGTAGCGATATTGGATGCGGACAAAGAGGGCTTCTTGCGTGGGGAAACATCGTTAATCCAAACAATCGGCCGCGCCGCAAGAAACGTACGTGGACGCGTACTGATGTATGCGGACAAAATGACTGATTCCATGCAAAGGGCCATCTCCGAGACCAACAGAAGGCGCACTATTCAGCAAGAATATAACGCCAAGCACGGCATTGAGCCGCAAAGTATCGTTAAAAAAATTCACGACATAATCTATGCGACCGAAGCCCCCGAGGAGCGAGCATCTGCGAAGCTCAAAAAAGATCCAGAATCCATGAACAAGGACGAAGTTAAAGACGCGATTAAAAAGCTGGATAAGCAAATGAAACAAGCCGCACTTGACTTGCAGTTTGAGCAGGCGGCGGCGATTCGTGATGAGATTTTGGAGCTTAAGAGGCATTTGTAGGGCATTATGCACTCATGAGGGGAAAAGAATGAAAAAGGCATTTGTAATTAGCATTTCTTCGCCGTCGGGCGGCGGAAAAACCACGGTTGTATCTGCTTTAGTGGCACAACTTGCTAATTGTGCCGCAATTCATTGGGATGATTATGGTGATGAAGTAGGTTTAAACCGTGATATTAATGAATGGGCAGCAGATGGATTTGATTGTAGCGAATGGAATGTAGAGCCTGTTGTTGCAGATATAGAGAAGATGCTAAAAGAGCCATATGAATACATCATTCTTGACTACCCATTTGGTTATTTGAATGAGTGTGTGGGAAAGTATATTGATTTGAGTGTTTTTATTGACACTCCGCTGGATGTGGCTTTAGCTCGGCGGATTATCCGCGATTGCGCCATCCATTCAAATGGGCTTGAATTTATCAATAGTGAGCTGCATCAGTATTTGGAATATTCCAGGCTCACTTATGTAAAGATGCTCGAAATGCTGAAACCCACATCAGACTTAGTTGTTGATGGTACAAAGACGCCTGACGAAATTGCGGAAGTGGTTTTTGAAGCAGTAATGAGTAAAAAGGGAAAAGATGAAACAAACCACGGCATCTCGTGATGAGATATTAGAGTTGATACGACATTTGTAGAAAATTTATAATATGACATATAGTTGTCGCATTTCCTTTGCTATACTTATATCAAAAATCCCGGAGGTATCAAATGACACAATCATTAAAAGCGCTCTTGGCCGAGTGGAAAGAGACAAGAAAGAACACATTAGGCTTCTTAACCGAAATGAGCGAAGCGGAGTTGGACAAGGAACTGCCTAGGAAAATACTTAACACTATACGGCTGCAAGCCTATGAATTGACACTGTTTCAAAGGGATGTTGTCAATTCTTTGGGCACGGATATATTTATGTTTGAGGATGAGTATAAGTATGTAAACATGCCGACCAAGGATATCATTGAAAGGATGGCTGAGCTGGATATACGATTTGAAAAAGCCCTTGAATTACTGGACGGAAGCGAAATGATGGACTACTATGGCGAGCAGCAAAATGTGCATCAAATTCTTGCAATGATGATAGGGCATGAATGCATGCATATCGGGCAGATTATTGCGTTTTGTTATGCGACCGGGATGGAGATTCCGGATAGTATTGTGGAGCCTATGGCTTTGGAGGGGTAGGTTGGGTAAGCTGATGCGTGCTGATGGTGATAATCGTCGGCTGCATATGTATGGGCGGGGAAAGCCTCTCCCGACCTATGCAAACGTACAAAAATCACGCCTGATTGCTATACCCGAGCATGTATCCCCACAGAGAACGCAGTTTTTCGTAGGAGCGATTGTTCTCGCGTTATGCCGATGGGTCACTGACCAACGGTCGCCTGCTCGCGGTGGTTGATGATAATTACCTACCGACACATACTTGGGCAGGAAGACTCCACCCCTACAAAGAGCGTGTTTCGTAAGGGCGCCCCATCTGAAAACCATTCCTTGTAACTAACGATACTTCGGGTGGATTGCGCGTTGCGCCGACGACCATCCGAGCGACCTACGTAAACGTGCAAAACACACACGTTTACTCCGTTCGGGTTTACACCCCTACAAATCCAAATGACTTACCCATGGCACAAAGCCTCCGTAGGGAACGCAGCACCTTTAGGTCTGCGTCTCGAAAGCGTCTTATAGGCAAACAAATCCCACCCACAACACACAAAAAAGGTGGAGGCAAGCCCCCACCCGACATTAATGTTTAGCAATATATAACACATCATCAATTATCCAAACCAACCGCCCTAAGCACTCTTCTTAATAATCAACAACTTCTGCCCGGGCATTATCCTATCCGGCTCTTCGATATCGTTAATCGCCGATAGCTCCCCAATACTCGTGTTATACTCCTTCGCAATCTTCCAAAGCGTGTCGCCTTTTTGGACTACATATAAAGTGATGCTTGGCATTTTGTCAAGCTCGGTTCTGTCCATGTCGCCCACAACGATATCGCTGATTAAAGAGGCTTCCATGGCAGTGGAAACGCTGGCGTTCAGGCTGACCAAGAAGCGCGTTTCAACCTCGCGCCCCGAGAGCATGTTGAAGCCTACGTGTTCCACGTTCGCGCTGAGATTCACCAGCATATCAGGCATTGCACCTTTCATGTCAATGATTTGCCTGAATGGGATGATTGCTTTATGGCTATAGAGCGGCATGTCGTCGCTTCCGGCTATGTATAATATGTCTGCATCAATTACGCCTTCAACTATAACTTTGTCGCTGATAATTGTGACCTCATCAGTCGTCACCTTGCCCTTAACTTTGAAAACCTGCAAGATATCCGGCGAACCTTCATCGAGCGAAACTACTTCTTTTATGGTGGATTGGTTTTTGTTGCGCCCGATAAGTTTATGGTATCTTATAGGCGTCCTTGAAATTTCGAGATGCCTGTTGACAATATGCGCATCCTCAAGAACTTCGATATTTGTCATGGCGGATACTTTACAGTGGATGTTCAGCGCGGCATCAATTTCAATGATTCGCTCTTCCCCGTCCTCATCAGCCATGATTTCCACCTGATGGTCTGAAAGCGAGAAAGTGCAGTCTGCAAACATATCCTCTTTGCAATCAGTCATCTCAATATGCCCGTTAAACGGCAGCTCATGCTCCATAAACTCAAGGATGCTTTCATCATCAAAGCCCCTATACAAAGTCGTTATGAGTAAATCGCCATAAACATTTACCCTGCCGTTTTGCACACGCACATCTTGGTTAGCGACCTGGATGCCAAGCTGAAGCATTTCGCGGATATTTGACTTGCCCGGCGGTACAGCGATTTGGTCTTTAATCACAAACTTATCGCTCTTGTGCGCCACTGATTTATTCAGGCTCAATTGGGTTTTGAGCTGCTGATTCTGCGGCAAATCTTCAATATCAACAACAATCTCGAACACTTGCGCGCGCTGGGCGCTAACGCTTAGTTGCGCGATGGCTTTATAGCCGATTTTTCGGTCATTTATCATGCGAAAGTCCAAATTAATTATGTCCGGCTTGACTAAAGTCAACATGTCGCCTGTTATGCCTTCAATGTTAATAAACTCATCGACCGGCGATACGAGACTTATATTATGCACTCTCTTCTCGTCGCCTCTTGCCAAATACAACACTTCTATGTACAGCTTACCTACAACATTGACTTTATCGGTCAATATTTCTGTCCGCTCAATTGATACTTGCGCATCGGATTGGAGAATTATTGCCATATCGGGCTTTGTGTCGGGCACAATGATATCGCCTTCCAAAAGTATTTGTGTTATCTCCTCGTATGCGCGCTGATCCAGAACGATTTTTTCCTTAATTAATTCATTTGCCATGTTATGCCTCCTTAAAATGCTGAGTATTATCTATTTAAATATATTTTGCGCCATTGCAAATTATGCACGCAGGCTTTATAATTATGGAAAGGGGCACAATCGCCCCAAATAAGAAGAAGAGGTGCTTTTATGAACTTGAGCAGATTTCCAAGGATTCGCTACACAGAGGGCTACACACCTATCGAAAAACTTAGTAAGCTGACCGAGCATCTCGGCGGGCCGAACATCTATGTCAAGCGTGACGACTTACTTGGCCTTGCAGGCGGCGGTAACAAGACGAGAAAGCTTGAATTTTTAATGGCTGACGCGGTTAAACAAGGTGCAGATACTATCGTTACATGTGGCGCGGTTCAGTCTAACCATTGCAGACTAACGCTCGCGGCGGCGGTTAAGGAAGGGCTCAAGTGTCAGTTCGTAATCGAGCAAAGAGTTCCAAACAGCTATGATACCGAAGCCAGCGGCAATAATTTCTTGTACAAACTTTTAGGCATCGAGGACATACATGTGGTAGAAGGCGGCTCGGATATCGTCGGCAAGATGGAAGAAGTGGCGGCAGAGCTTAAAAAACAAGGCAGAAAGCCATACATAGTCCCAGGGGGCGGCTCTAATGAGATAGGCGCTCTAGGTTATGTATCGTGTGCGCAGGAAGTATTGGCGCAGACACATGATATGGGTCTTAATATCGACCATGTGGTGCTGACATCAGGCTCTGCGGGCACTCATGCGGGCTTTTTAACCGGGCTTATTGGCTCGAACGCGAACATTCCTGTAACAGGCATAGGTATAAATAAGAAAAATGACATACAAATTGATCGCGTCTATAATCTCTGCCAAAAAACTGCGGAGAAGCTAGGACTAAAGAACGAAATTAAACGCGAGGACGTAGTAGTTTTTGAAGATTACATAGGCGGCGGATATTCGATTAGAACAGACGCGATGATTGAAGCAATCGTGCTTTTAGCACGTACGGAAGGCATGCTGCTTGACCCGGTTTATACCGGTAAGACCATGGCGGGCATGATTGACCTTATCAAGAAGGGGTATTTTAAAGATGCGGAGAATATACTCTTCTTGCATACCGGCGGTGCACCTACGCTTTATCATTATACGGATTATTTCTTTTAGGAGATTATAAGGCCGCAAGGGGCGGTCTATAACAGCCCGCCCCTATAATGCTAGAAAAGTGCATATACAAGTCTAAGGATAACTCACAAAAGGAGAAGTTATGACCAATTACGAAACCGCAATCTCCATCTTAATCGAACGATTCGGCAAAGATAATATCATTGCGCTTGCAACGACCGACGGCGATCGGATGCATAACCGCATGGTAAACGCCCTTTTCATAGACGGCGCGTTTTATATCACCACTTACGCACTTTCAAACAAGATGAAACAAATTGAAGCAAACCCGGATGTCGCAATCTGCGCGCCGGATTGGTTCAG
>Ga0123355_10017866_pt1 | contig 11223 bp, 7 predicted proteins | sample TergutEmb28metaG_3_FD_89872 | JGI IMG/M metagenome (GOLD analysis project Ga0123355, IMG submission 89872) | Embiratermes neotenicus P1 segment gut microbial communities from Petit-Saut dam, French Guiana - Emb289 P1 | ecosystem: Host-associated > Arthropoda: Insects > Digestive system > Gut ...
TCGCAGACTCCTGAAGATGGTCGTATTAACGGCCGAAACATGTTGAGTAATGAGTAATAAATGAGTATTGAATAAATAATAAAATAAGTGGCATCAAGTTGGTTTTTCCCTTCACGCAACTCCCCGTAATAGTCTACTTTCCCCTATACAGCGTGTTACGATGTAAAGCATTACGTACCGGGCATTACACGTAGAGCCACAAAATCGAGTACTGAGCACGTAGACATTATTTGTATATAAGGAAAAAGAATACAGAATCACAGTCCAAACACAACGGGGATGCGTTGTCTAGCAATTATAAATACCAATCGGGCATGTCATCCATCAATATCAGAACCTAAACAATAGATAAAGTTGTATTTTGTGTTTTATTGACCGTGCATCCCTGTATAATCTTGTAAATAAAGCCGACTTGGTGCATAATTTTTTCTTAGTATGTTTATTTTTCTGTACATGTTTCGGGCGACTATGTGTCCATCATCGGGAGAAACAACTGTATTTATCCGGCACTTGGTACTTGTTATTCTGTATGGATGACTGTCTGGTATGCAGGGTGGATACCAACAGTCATCCGTACAGAATAACAAGTACCAAGTGTTGCATAAATACATTTGTTTCTCCTGATGATGGACACATAGTCGCGCGTAACATGTAGACAAAAGAAATAAACACACCAAGAAAAATTGTGCACCAAGTTGGCTTTGTTTACAAGATAAAGTTGTGTTTGTACTGTGCTTCTTTATCTATCTTTGTCCTTATGTACGTATAATTAAAACACATCAGGGATGCCTTGTCAAAAAATTATAAATACGTATTCTTTATTCCGATGCGTTTCCAGTTAAACAGCCATGTGCATTTCCCATGCTATCAGTTTATCGGTAATTAACCTAGTTTGTTCCTCGGCGGTACCTGTTTAAAATCTCCGTCGGAAGAGTGGATTACCCTGAGATCCCTCGTTGTGAATCTCTGTAGAGCGGGAAGAGTGTAGAGGTATGGGAAGTACTGCGAAGACGTGTAAATCAGCCTACTGTATTTGGATTATCATATGAACTTGTATTGTACAGAGGCATTATTTTATGAGACAACTTTCGCTAGTCGTTTGCTTTCGCCTTAACTTGTAATACAGCGAAGTGCAGTGGGGGGGGGGAACTATGTTTGCTAGTTGTGACGCATGTATGTGAGCCGAATCAAAACGCTTCCAGCACGTTCTTTAAGTACGGTGAATAAAAACTTAATACTAACTGCCATACATTAACTAAAACTCCTGGACTCGGACTTACGGCAGGCTACTTAGCGCCTGTGAAAACCAGAGTAATGTAGGTTGTATAGCCTGACACTAATTTCATTGTAATGTGTGAGATGAAGCCGGTGTGCTAGCAAACCCATGTATGAAATGTGCATATCAGAGGCACTGTGCACATTAAACAGTGAGAGAAGTAGCACTTTTAACAGCTATTCGGACGTCAGCTGGTTCGAATCGCGGCCGGATTACTGGCTGTCCTAACTTTTTGCACCGCTATTCTGATGTTCATTTTTGTGTGTATTTTTCACTTCCATCGTGACGGTATTTTAAAGATTTTACATTAACGCTACCTCTTCCATCTTTACAAAACGAAACGACCAATATGGTAATCAACAACCATAATTTTACATTAACGCTACCTCTTCCATCGTTAGAGAACGAAACGACCAATGTGGTAATCGACATTATAGTCGTGAGCTCCTGATGATGGGCATAGTAATGCCCGAAACATGTTGAGCCTAAAAGAAGTACAATAAAATAATAAGTAGCATCTAGTTGGTTCTTATTCTTCAGTTATCACAATGATGCACGTCCAACACACATCAAATTGTCCTTGTGGTTTATTGAACCTGAAGGCCTTTTTTTTCACTACTATCCTGACAGATATTTTCCTTCGTTTTTGTGTGTATTTTTGTTTGTACCTTGACCAGAGTTTCGTGGTTTTCCTTGTCGTTGATCTTCACTGTAGGCCTTTTTTGTGTTTTTCGCAACTATCCTGACCGAAGTTCCTCGTTTTTGTGTGTGTTTTTCACTTGTATTGTAACAAGATTTTCACGGTTTTCCTTGTGGCTTATGGTAGCTGAACTATCCTGACTGAATTTTCATTACAAATTTTGATGTTTTGCTGACCGTGCATCTCAGTATAATCTTAGTAATTAACCAACTTAACACCTGTAGGTGGTACCAGATGCTATATAATACAATTTTGACCTCCTGAGGATGAGCACATAGTGCTCGAAACATGTAGAGGCATATAATAAACTTATTATAAAACAAGAATTTGTGCATTAAGTTGGTTAATTACTGAGACTGACTGAATTTATTTTTATTTTTATTTTTTTTGTAACTTTTCGATTCCGTGCATTCTTAAGATGGCGTACACCTTTTAATTATGCGAACCAAATGCAGTTTCTAAGTAGTACATACATTACATAAGTTTCTGCCCTTTAGAAAGCAGCGTCGCATGGCTTTTAGGTGTTAAGAAACTGTCATGTTGTTCTCCCTGAAAATAATACGTAAGTACCGAAACATGTGGGAGAAACTTATTTAATGTATATACTAATTAGAAATTGTGCATTTGGTTGGTATAATTAAAAGCTGTACGCTATCTTGTCTGAAGTTTTTCATTTTTGTCATTCCCCATAAGGATGGCGACTCAAGATCTAAAAAATTTGGCTGCTTGAATGCATCTTGTCTGTAGTAGGTCTGCGTTAAAAAAAATAGACCAGGATAATTTTAGACAGTGTTTGTAATAATTTCCCTTCCATTTCGCTTTTAATATGCAAATAATTTGTTACTACTGTCAAATTGTAAGACTTTTTCTTAAAAGGAATCATCACTATTTTGCCTAGGGCCCACCATTGCCTTAAAGCCTACTTGGGGAGACTTGTTGAAGTGTTCGTAACGAAACAGTTGGCCATCAATGGTCACTATAGAACAAACGATTAGCACAAGAGGTCAAGGAGTTCACGGTCTCTGGATTCTTAAGTACGACATCAGCAAACTCACACGTCAGGATTTTGTGACTGTTATAACTCTGTGTAGTAGAGTGCATTTTGGGAAACTTATTTTCGCTTATCCGGCCAAGAAATTTATCTCCTTCTATGAAAACCAAGTTTTCATTACCGTGTTTACAAGATACCGTCAGCGATCCCAGTCCTAAACCATTTACCAGCCACACAACTTATTTCTTTGACCACATTAATTGTGTCCATAATCCATCTGCGTCCAGGCCTCTCAGGTATTCTGTTGCTTCATATTTCCGACTAATATTCTGTATGCATTTGTTATCTTGTCATCACATGTGACGCTAAGAGTTGATGTGTAGATGTAAAAGCAGTGGTATTTGTTTTTTCGTTCTCCTTTTGATTGCATCCAGGGCATTCGTCAATCGAGCTGCCTATGCAATTGAAAATGAGGTTAGATCCAGTTCTTCTGTTACGTGGTGGAAATGTGTAAGTCACTGGTTCTGGTGTTTTTTTAATGTTCTTCTGGTTACACTTAGTGCGTCACGGAATGTATCAATTTGAACCTTTCCTGCAAGCCGCCTGCGCTCGCTTGGACAGATGGCTTGTGGTACAAGGTCGGACGGTTGGTCGGTCGTCTGTGCGGCGGCAGCTCAGTTTGTGACCAAGTACCAGATAGTGGTAGTAGCTACGTAGCCCTCCGTGTGTGTTGGGATTGAGCTGAATGATTGGATTGGGGCCTCTTATTGAATGTGATTTGACGTAAGTGTCGCTTATTCAGTGTGTTACGCTGGACTCATTTGCCGTTGCGTGTGGTGATTTGCTACAGAACTGTGGTGCAGTTATGTTGCAAGGGATCCTACAACAGTGTACTTCAGCTAGTGTAACTGGCATTGTAAGTAGTCTTTGTTGCATGGGACGTGACTCTTGAACCATTGTCTCAGCAATCACGTGAACTTGGGCCCAGTGCTTTAAAAGCTTATTAGCGCATTGCGTGTTAGAACTAACGTTGATGTCGTAGAACGAGAATAAAACAGTTGTCACATTGAGTATTTTATTTGTGCAGTGGGGCCTTAACAAACGCGGGGCCCGTTTGCAATCCTTGTGGCTGGCCCCTAAAAGTTTGTGTGCTGAGCAAAAACGGAGACCAACGTCTGAGGAGATAATTTTAATAAAGGAAAAAGGATAACTGATAATTTATCCTTTTTTCTTTATTGAGTTTCTAACACATCGGGATATGTTCTATTGAGATAATTTTAAACTAACGCAGTTTGACTATTTGTTATATTATGCCGTCGTTACACAACATATAAAACAGTTGCGTTATTACAACTGGTTACATTCGGCTACATGTTTCGGCCGTTACCCGGCAATCATCAGGCCACCAAGGAATAGTGTTAAGGTACATTCATTAGCTTTTTCCAATGGGATCCCATTGTTTACATTAAAAACCTTTAAGCTTATGAGGCCTGTGTTTATTGTTAAAATGCTACTGGATATAAAATTATGTATAAAATGTACAACTTTTTGAATTTCAAAATTTGCCAAAAAAAATTAACTATGTTTGCATCCGTTATGAATAAGGGCATGCACTGTACATACACAACATGCTGTTTGTTGCAATCAATAACTTATTTTGTACTCTCATTATGAAATCAGTCCGAGAGCTTTGTGTGGTATCGTACTGCGTATTTTTAGAAATTACTTAGGCGCGAAACTCCCATGAGCTCGGGGCTCCCATAGGAGTTGGGCCCTGTTGCGTCAAATCGGTCCAGTCGGCCTAAGGCCGGCCCTGATTTATGAATCTCATGCAAGGAAGCTGCATTAGCTTTTTGAACGTTGGAAGCAAATTTAGAAGAGGAGTATTTATTGAAACACGATGAAAAATGTTAGATCCTGTACAGTATCATCCTGCAGTGACAGTTCACGATAGTGGGTTTGCGATCTTAGTAAGGGATTGTTGGGTGCTGTAATAAACGTATTCTGTACGCCGTAGTCAACCACTGCTTCGTATGTTAGTGGTCCCGAGTTCAGATTGCAACCTGGAGACCGGTTGTCCGGACTTGGAGTTTTCGTTGTTTTTCTCATCTGGCAGGTTTCATGGTTTTTGTCAGTTCCTCTTGACAGATACCGTAATAGGGTCTTACTGGGCTACGACGCTTCTTTTCTTATCCTTTCCAGTTCCTTGTGTACTAACCATTCTGCCATTCGCCATTTACTGCGACAGCATCGTTAATTAAACAAAAATAAAGAAATAAATAAACAAAAAGGCCAATGAAGCGTAAAAGTTGCACAGACCGCGTTTCGGTTCTAAATTGGATTACCCTTTCACTCTTTTTTTTTGGTATTTTTGAAATGCGTTCTAAGAGTTTCAGCAGAGCTTTCTGTAGCTTTCATGGCATGTCTGTGGCAGCTCGCATTCTCGTTACAAGGTAGATTGTACACCTCATTAGTAGTTGCGAATAGTGACTTTTTTTCTTTCTTTCTTTTTTTTTTTTTGTGACGCCGCAGCCCAACTCGGGTGTAGGCCACCACGTTGTTGAGGTTTCTAGATCACACACAATTACACACACACACACACACACACACACGCTAGGACCCCTCTGAACAAGTGACCAGCTCGTTGCAGAGGTCGCTGTCTGGCAACACGGCAAACACTACAGACGAAAATCACTGCTCCAGATTGGAACCCGCAATCCCAGCAGTCTAGCGGCCGCAGACCTACGCCTTTGACCGAACGGCCACCAGGATCGGCAAGAAGTGATGTTAGCTTCGTCATATCCGTCCTCATGGAACAGACCGACTCCCAGTGGACTGATTTTTACGACAAATTTTCGACATATTACGATTTAGTTTAGATCGGACAAAAATAACGGTAACTATATTCCAGTTTTTCCGCGCACGATATGTTGCAGATTACTGTCTGCTGACAGACGTCTATAGCTGTGGTAGAAAGGTAGAGTAAATGCGTTTGTAATAGTCGTGACAGAAAAGTTGAAAAATATGTATCGTTTCAGGCTAGTTCTTTGTAATGGCCCTGCTAGACTAGGTCCTTCCCTATCCTCGATCCACGATAAGACGGAGGCGGATTCAGAGTCTGAAACGTTCTGGGTTTTAGCCCGAGAAGATAGACAGTAACAAAACTTCCGTCACGACTCCGGTCACATTGGCAAGATATGCCCGTAGACGAGTAAAAGCCGTTGTAAGCATTGACGTGGGGGATGACAGGATGCAAATGGTGATTTTATTTTACAAAGACAGAGTAGAACGCTGCCGTAGCTTCGATTAAAACACTGTCCAAACATTTGTTTAGAAGGGATGATGGAAAACTTAATTAACGTTAGTGTAGCATGTCTCTGAGTTGGCTTACGAACCCGAGACCTTCCGAATACGAAGTAGGAGGGCTCATTACCACGCTGCGACCATCATCTTCTTTTGTTTATTTACGCTTTGTATGGTAGTGCTTTCAGTAGATCAGGTTATGTCTCGTCGAATGATGTAGTAATTAATATGAAATGATAAGGGGGAAAGCAGTCGAAACCTGATTTGAGACACTATCTCGGTATTTTGCTTTGACGGACTGAGGAAAATCACGAAAACCAAATAGGTTTGTTTTGTGATGCCACTCTAAATCCACACATAACACACAATCAGAAACTTCAGTATAATCGGTGCTCCGGCCGCGGTCGAACCGCGCACGTACGTTATGCAATCCAGAGATCATAGCACTTCGGCCAAGTGCTCGGTCATCCGTCGGTGTTATGTACTGTACATGATGTAGAAGTCACAGATCAAAATTGGGAGTTAGGGTAACGGGTCCCTTTGCACGCAATGACGTCGTAGCGCCACTCGGTCTAAAATTCGGCACTAGATAGAAGAATTGCCTGGCCCACGCCTCGGCCGCTTTCCGCCCGGAGAAATAACCACCGGTACTAAATAGAATAGACATGTGGGTGGGCCCCAGGGCCGTTCTGGACATTTTTGAGAGAGATAAACCTCTTGCCTCTGCCGGGAACCCAACTTCGATTTCCTTGAACGTCAAGCCTCGTCACTATACGCATTACGCTGCCCCGGCTCCTAAAACGAGGAGAAAATTGTGAAGTCGAGTTTTGGTTTTTACGTGTGCTCGTAAAATTGCGAAAAGCGACTATTAGATTCATCATGCCTGTCTGTCCGTCCGCATGGAATAACTCTGCTCCCACTGGACCGATTTTCACGAAATTTAATATTTGAGTATTTTTCCAAAATATGTCGTGGAAATTATAGGTTCATTAAAATCTGACAAGAATAACAGGTACTTTACATGAACACCAATATACATTTTTGATTATATCTCGCTGACATATTAGTTTGAGAAATATTTCAGACAAAAGTTGTAGAGAAAATCAAAACATTCATTTTTTGTTCGGTAACGTTTTCCCCCGAAAATCATGCCATTTACGAGATAGTGTGGAAAAATATGCAAGAGCCAGACAGGCCACATGTTACTCTTACAAACACACACTCAGAATGTGTAATACAAATTGCTTTTCTAAGGCAAATATGGTTACACGAACGCGCCTCAGTGCTACGCTTGTATGTACATTGCATGTCTCCTTTCGTTTCGGTTGTTTGTAACGAGTTGTACCTGAACAACGTATAGAATTGCATTTTACGACGCAGTTTCTCATGTTATTCTATCCCTTGTGTCTAAAACTGCGTTTTAAATCATCAAACTGGTGTATTTATATATGACTAGTGTTTTTGGCCAGAATAGGAACAATGTGGCTAGCCTTGTAATTTTTCTCACAATTTTTCATACATTCTTATTGTGTTCATCACCGGCAAATGAACAGTGTTCTTCACTGTCGTACGGTCTGTCTGCCAAGATGCTGGCCTTGCGAGGTATACAATACAGTCACGATGGTAATTAAATATTTCCCATCTCAGACCTTCCCAGAATAATTCCGGGGAACAAATTATAATAGTGCACGGTTCGAAACACACATTTCTTTTCTTACGCTGCTCTCAACTCCTAATGGGCCGGTGAGCCTCTCTGCTTGGTGGGCATGATGCGTTTTGGAACGATAATTTTGTTGTGGATTTATGTGGCATTTCATTCTTAAGAATCTGTTGCTTTTCCCAACTGGAATATCTAGCCTGTATATTTGTATTTAATTAGCTTACTCTATAATAAACATAAAGGTGAAGCTTTCCCTATACACTGTAAATACCGCGCCATGAAGGAGCATATGGGGAATAGAAGTATAACTCCATACATTCTGAACCTCGACACTAGACACTAGATGGAGGTCAGTCTTAAGCTCTACGCCCCGGTTTTGGTGTCCACTGAATGGGCCCAAAAGTGCCGTGGACGCTTTGAAAAAGAGAAAAATATCTATCCGTCGCCTATCCAGCAAACTTAGTCGTAATTCTTACGATGTGACGGTGTTGCTGCAAGAAAATGAAATTATGTCTCAGTGAAGTTCCTTGTAAACCAGGTATATGAGCGTGGATTGGTAGTTGGCTTTTGTATGCTCGGTAACGACACTGCAAATTTTATAAAAGGCGGAAAATGTTTTCACTGGCTAGGAGACTACACGCCTTGACACCCACTGTCCTTTAAGATAAACCATAGTATATTCTCATATATGTCTCGGTCTTAGAAGTGATATTCCTAAAGGTTTCTTGACTAAACGTTTTTCCTGCACTCCCGATCTCTCGTTCGCGGTATAAGCTATATTCCGTCCACTTTATACTTATTGATTTCATTAATATAACGCCGAGTATTTGGTGAAGAGTACGGATTCTGAAGCTAGTAACTACATAAGTTTCTTCATTCATTTCTTTCGCGCTGTCTATCTCTCTCCGTTGGCTCCAAGTATTATCTTGGGCACCTCGTTCTCAAACGCCCGTAATTTTTTCACATAAACCATAAATCGTGTTAACGATATGATATTTAATGAATATATAATCACTGGACGAGTCTTGGCTACAAAAATTCAAGCTTGGGCGATCCTAGTTTCTGTATATATTCACAGAAAGACTTCGATCCTATTCTGGACTCCAGTATGGCAACAGTGCCACTCCTCGTAAAGAGGCAACAGGATTTTATGGGGCTGTGTTTATTTCTATAGTAAAGAACGCGTTTTTAAATTACGGATGCGCTGTTACATACAGCTTTGACTGTGATTAAATCTTACGCATGTGTGGCGAAATAAACAAATGACACATGCGGATGATGAGAACATGTTTACAGTTTTGGTAGAAAAACGTGAAAGGAAGAAACAGATTTGTAGATGGAGGCGTAAATTTTAAGATAATATTAAAGCGAGCCTTAAAAAGGGGGCATGTGGGACTGGGACCAGTGTTTGACTTTTGTGGTAGTGGCAGTGAACCTTCGGGTTTCGTAAAAGCCGGTGGAATTTGATTACTGGCTTAGCGAATACTAGTTTATAGAAACGGACTTAGTTATTTTGGCCTTCGTACAAAGTGGTGTTGTATCCTTCGTCGCATCAAAAGAGGCCGAAATCAAGCGGTGTGCTCGTATGTTAATGAGTTTCTAGCACCAGTTGTTATCGACGTCCGTTCAAGTAGTGAGCTGCTTGACTTCGGCGTAGTAGTACATTTCCCTATCATTCCGAGCCCAGACGTATGGATTCATACAACTCTAAGGCAATCAGCACAACATTTAGTACGAAAGCTTGCGAGACGCGCGGAGCCTTGCCATCAGTTGCAACTTAACACATAAGTATTACCTCACTGTAGCTGTTTCGCAGAGGCAAAGATGGCTGAATAATGAAGGCAAACGCTCAGATCTTATACGCCGGAGAGATCCGAGAACGTTAGAGGGTCTCGTCGCGGCCACGAGCGTTTTACTTAGTTTCTTGCTGAGATCTAGCGACACACACACCCAAATATATATGTATATATATGTCAGATTCTTAATGTGTGCAACTGTGCTTTCTAACATTACCCCATTCTCGTGTTTCCTGAAGATCATTTTTTTATATGTTGCAGGAATTTTCAGGAACATGCGCAGCGCGCAGGCTTGACACCAGTCCCCTAAAACGAATAGAGCATATTCATTCCCAAGACGAAGTCGTATATTTTCCAGATATGCTCTCTGTTACTTTTCTTTCTTCATTGACTTTGATTATCATTTATTGCAGACATGCATGTATTTTTAAAACGTGATCATACTTCTGGAGTCATGCAATGCCCTGTCTACATGGAAGAGAGTCTCGTGGGAAATTAATAAGAGTGGCCTATATCAGCGGTGCACAAATGCCGAACGCCAGTTGGTACGGGCGACTGAATGTTACGCTGTGGCACCCAATATTTGTTGGTCCTCAGTGTGAACCTGTTTCATGTCAGTTGTCTGGCGCCTAGAATTCTGTGGTCGCTCCTGGATTTTTGGAAAATCTGTGGACCACTGACTTGACTAGTCAAAGTATTGGCCCTTGATGGGACACTACAGTTCATTACTGTGATTACAGAAGCCTGCCATTGGCCTCTGTCCTGATCCAGATAAATCCAGTCTCTACGTTATCAGAAAGAATATACCCAGATACTCTTTCTTTTTTTATGTTTATAGGCAAAATTTTAGGCGTAGAGTCGAATGAAATGGGAATAGCATGTTGTGTTTTCTTTTTGTTTGTATGATTATCTGTTTTAGGTAACGGGCTAAAATTTGTGAATTTCGAATAAGAATCTGGGTTCCCAGCTTGGAATTTTCTGGAACGGATTTTAAGCTGAATGAAATTCCCGTACATCTGTCTGTTACACCTCCATTGCCAAGTTTCGTTGAAGACTGTGCTGTAGTTTTGTAGACTGAATGTGCAGTCGGAATCCTGACAGCCTTTACCTTCCCATACACGTCCACTACTCACAAAGAACGGAGACGAATTGTTTGTGGCCTCTGTTGTTCCAGTCACCTGCCGCACAGAAGCAGGTGCTCACCTCTTTTCAGATTGAAAGTTGTTTTTCTTCCTTCACTTTAAAGCGAAGCTTGGCTGTAGGGGACACGTCTTGAACCTCAACTGATAGAACCAGGAAGACTTTTCTTTTTGGTTGAAGTGCTCGTAACTTTATTATGGCTGGTCCTGTTTATCATTTACGCAAGCTTTGTACTTTCTTCTTCTGTAGAGATGTGTATTGTTTTTTTTTTTTTGTTTATTTTACTTAGCGGCCTTTTTTTTTACTTTAATAAAGTTTTGTTTTGATCAGTTGATGTGGGACTCTGGTCCACATTAA
>Ga0123355_10017867_pt1 | contig 11222 bp, 9 predicted proteins | sample TergutEmb28metaG_3_FD_89872 | JGI IMG/M metagenome (GOLD analysis project Ga0123355, IMG submission 89872) | Embiratermes neotenicus P1 segment gut microbial communities from Petit-Saut dam, French Guiana - Emb289 P1 | ecosystem: Host-associated > Arthropoda: Insects > Digestive system > Gut ...
AAACCCCTCGCTCTTGAGAGTGAAAGACCTTCAGGAGTTCTAACTGAAATTTGTGGATTACGACATAGGAAATTTTTCCAGCCTTTTCATTTCTCTTGCAAAACTGGTTTTTAATTCCGTTTCTTACAGCAAGTTGGTAAGCGAGACACGTGACGTCTGTCATTGTCAAGCCAAAAACATTTCTTTCCATCAAAAGACAGTGCTCAGCCACACAATTTTCTGCTTCACAAGGTAGAACTTGCTTCCTACCCAGTTTTGTATTTACAGTTTCATTTGAGCTTTTCTGCCGGTCCTAAACATGACGCTCTGTACTACTGTTCATGGTACGTTGAAAACTCTTAGATGCTTTGCAGCTGCCAATTTCCTTGTTCCTTATAGCCTCAATAGCTGCCTTCTTTCTTTCGGGGCCCAATTTTTTCTTTTGAGCTATCTGTAATATTATATAACTCAGAAGCAATAACTCACAAGGTACCGACTTCCTAATATGGGGAGTCCCATATTAGGCTCTTCATACCTCCCCATAATAGGCACAAACAGATGCTCGAGAAAGGACATAAAATTGTACCTATGAAACAAAGCTAGGGCTTAAGATAGCACTTAATAGAGAACTGGGCACCAAACTAATTCAGAAAAATAGCTTACCTTGAAAGGCTCATGAGTCACAGTTTGGCGATAAGCAAAAATATCACAGCGCACCAAAACAAAGACGCCCAGTCAGTACCGAAGTCCTGAGCAACTGACCGTTTATACTTTGATTACAAAGAACAGCCTCATGTGCTTGATCAGTTACATTCTTAAGCAGAGAGCGCAGCACCTCCTGGTATGAAATAATGCACCTCCCCATGTTAGGAAACCGCCCCATATTAGGCGACTTTCCCCTATATGTATATGTATGTATGTGTATGTGTGTGTGTGTATGTATATATATATATATATATATATATAAAACAGATTTATACATACAGACTTAAGGTACCAACAATTAGAGAAGAAGTTACAAAATTCAGCGTCAAGTACAGAGGTAAAATAACAACACATCTGAACGAACTTGCATCACACTACTTGAAGAAGAATAGCTTAGAAGACTGAAAAGATTCAAACTTACAGATTTAACAAACAGATTTTCGTAAATATCATTTCACAGGTATGTGAATATGTGATTGGATTATCTTCATTGGGGTATTACTCTGCAAGACATGTACGGAATGCTGTAGGATTTTAGGTTCGACTACATAAATTGTACTTATAGTCTTGTAATGGGCTGATTGAATAGGGTGAACACAAAAGTACTCCTTTATTTCAAGTAGTTATAAAATCAAAACTTACTGGAATATTTTTATAAATATGGGACTGCAGATACATTAACTCAAATGTTTAATTTTCCCGCCCGCCGCCAGCGGGCAGTGAATTGCAAGATGGCGCTCACTTCATAGCGACGCAGCTGGTGCGTGCTGGATTTTATAAGTACTTGAAATCAAAGAGTGTTTTTGTGTTCACCCTGTATAACAAAAAGAGGCAAAAAATGTGTATGTCAGGGGAATACGTAGAATACGTCGCCGAGCGACTGTCATATTTTTCCAGCACTGAAGCAGTCGCAGATTTAAAGATGATTCTGAGGTAGAAATAAGTGTTACGTGGACTTAAATGAACAAGGAATGCAAAAGCTCCTCCTTCCATTCTATAAATCCTTCAGTTGTGCCGGAGCAGTGTGGAAAAGTAGTTGGAGGACAGTGTAATTAAACTGAACTACTTTTATTAGCGGTGGAACCAAACCTTTTTGCGTTACACGCGTATTTCCTCACCAACCCTCGTACCGAACGAGTTACTTTGGCCAGACGTAGTAACCCGCGTTAGATCTGAATTCATGGTGCAGGCAAACCTGCCTCGTGTCGTTCTACAACCTTATTGTTATCCCAATTCAATAAGATTGTTTATTTCTGTTTGATGTCTGAACTTGGAAGTAACAAACTGAGAAATGTCAGTCCCTGTAGTGCATTATGTCGACGAGGATCGCTCGAAATTTGCCACCCGGCGTGCTGTAGTAAGAAGTTTTGTGATAAAGTCACTGGATGCGGGTTCCTATTTTTGCAAGGAATTAACGCAATATCTTGTAGCTGTTATAATTTTAACACCTCTCAACCTGCATGCTTGAGGGTTATGAACCTTATCGTAGACAGGAGTATGGCTCACTAATTCCTCTCATTCTTGTCTTAATGTAAGTGCGTTGTGCAAGAATGTTATACCTCGATGATACTGCAGAAATATTTGTTACGATTTAGATTTCCCGAATCGAATAAAGATTAATTTTATTCTAGCCATTTGTAGCATGCGAAAACGTATTTTGTTCGTACAGACACTTCGGGTTATTAATTTTTTCCGTGTTTGTTTTCCACAAACATGCAAAGATGGTCGTTCATTCTTTGGCCATGAAACTTTTGAAGTTTGTCTGCGTTGAATTACTGCGAGACTCATTCTGAATTTATACGCAGAATGCCATTAGATAAAAATGTGTAATGACATTTGGCTACCCTTGATATAGAATGACGAATAAATGTTTGCGTTATTTAACTACACTTTTTGATTGCGGAGGCCTTACAGTGCCATAGAGAAACGTGATTGTGTATAATGCATTACGAAGGGTATGGGAAGTAGCTGTCGTCGCCTGTGCTTAACTGCTAACCGCAAAATTTATGTGGGGCACTGCGAGAAGATATCACGGAACATAAGTGTCACTGGTTTTGTGATCGTGATTCGAGTTGGAGGTGTTCAAAATACGAAACAGTTTCTCTACCCATCTTAACAGAGCATTGTGTGCAGTGACTTTACTGCAAAGGTAAAGACGGCTGCATTCGAAACAGCACGTCTTCACTTAATAGTTAGATAAGTAAGCATGGACCCATATCCCAACTGTGTGCACCTGTGAGCACAAGCTGGGAGGAATTAAACCTTTGTGGATGTTCAGGGGTCGCAAAGGTTTTCTGTGGTTATTTTTAAGGTGGTCCAATTTTTAGTAATAAAAAAATTGTTCCCTTTTCATGCATCACAACATAAAAAGTATTTAAGTTGTAAAAAGGTGACTTTTAGTCAATTTTGTGACGCTGATGGGAATAAACTAGCGGATCATTAATAGGCCTATTGGCATGTACCATCTTTAATTTCTGTACTTGTACTTGTGGATGAGAAACACTAGTTAACCTCATTTCAAATTCGCTTTCACAAGTGCCGTAACACCTAGTGAATACGGCGGCTGTTTTGAATATTACATTCGTACAGTGGCGTTAAGCCCTAATTATCATTTTTGCATGCACCTATAAAGCGATGGATAGTCTCGTCACTTTGATTTTTTGAGGCTTGTGTTTGAAATGTAAATTCGCCTTTCGCCGTTATTTTTCTGTTCCTCGGCCTTGGGTGCTATGTGCATTCATCGTATTACGACTGCAGAAATCCTAAATAATCAATACTCATTTAAATAATGTGCGACATTTAACTGTTTGCGAGCTTTGGTGTTCTCGCAGCGTTGTTTGAGGATTCATGTCTTCTTGGACTTGTTACCATGTCGTTGGGTGACTGCCGACCTTTCGGAGCCACTGCTTCATTTCGAAACTTCGAATACTACCATCAAAAGACACGGCGTTGTATCCCAAAGATCTGGATCGTTATTTAGCAGTTTCTTAACGTAGGAAATTTTCCTGCCGTAATTTTGCGGTCATTATTCATATTCATTCGACCTTCTCGAGTAGACATGACTACCCACCCCTGTTATAATGTCACGTGTCACTGTCTGTTGTGATGCATTTTTTCGATATAAATGTGTCGAGGAATGCAGCTTATCAATACAACTCGTGTATGGTCGTGTTTTGAAATACGTTACATAGTTCGGGTCTGAGTTCGTTTCATAATGCATCCAACCCTTTATCCCGATTACTTGGGATATGTTAAGTGACGAAAATCTGTCCGGCTTCTTTCCGTGAGTCAAAATTTCCCCTGAATGGGTTATGGGCCCAGGGCAGGGTAAATCCAATGGTAGAATTGCTACCTTTAGCCCCTGGGCTGGTATGTTTAGGAATGGCATTTCCAACATTCCTGGTGAAACAGTTATACCGCTGTGACTCGGTCGTCATTTCCTCGTTTGTGAGAACAGGGTATACCACGAGAAGGTGAGGATGACTGTTGGGTAGGATAGGCTACACTATTAGGCATCACTGCCCTTTATACCCCTTATACTTTAAAAAAACCAGCAACTGCCAACGCTTTTATTTGCGGACGACCAAGTCATAATAGCAGACACAGAAGATAACCTACAGAAAGCTGCGCATAAATTAAATCAAATAATAACAGAATATGGTTTAACTATATCTGTACAGAACACAAAATCGATGGCATTTAAAGGGCGAGACCCAATGAGAACTAAAATTGTAATAGATAATAAAATCATAGAGCAAGTAAATTTGTTCAACTATTTAGGAAATATGATATCTTATGAAGGAGAATTGGACACTGATAACAAATTAACTTTTTGAAAATTGCAGGTATTTTAAATAATGTGTTTAGACAACAAAAAACCCTTAAGAAAACAAGAATAAAACTATACAATACACCAGCCCTTCCAATCTTGTTATATGGCAGTGAATCTTGGACCGTTAAAGCAAGTGACGCCAGAAGAATAACAGCAACATAGATGAAATACACGAGAAGAACAGCGGGATACACTTGGACAGATTACAAAACAAATGCACAAATTGTAAAGGAGCTAATAACAACACAAATTTTGGACAAACTGCTGGAATACAAGAGAAGCTGGATACAACATGTAAATAGAATGCCTTGAAATACGAGTAGATTACCTAGGGTAATGAAACACTACTCCGCAACTGGCAGAAGGATTCACGGTAGACCTTTGAGGAGACTTCTGGATACGTGAGACCAGAACGGAACAGCAAGTGGCCCAACTCCATGAAAGATATATGACGATGATGATGATGATGTTAACTGAATCACTTGGTTACAGCCAGCTTGCTGTAGCTGAGCGATTTTGCTTGTTCTTTGTAAGCCACCGACCGAATTAGCATCTAACGAGCATTCGAGAGGTACCCGGTTACGTTCCTGCGTGGAACGGACTGTAGATGCCAGTTGCTGGCATTTTTATTCCGATTCACGGGGCGGTTGAATAGTTGTGGTTTCCTAAGGACCGGTGTCTTATTGTTGTTGCCTTATTATTGTCATCACTGCTGTGCATACAGGATCCTGAACATTGTTATAAACGCAACGCTGAAGGGAATCGCCATTTCGAATCTTTCCTGCAAGACCAGTGGAGTGATGCACATATCTCGGGCGCCAAGCCACAGTGGCGACTAAATTTTGTAACGGTGGCGCTTACTGTTGTGTATTCTGTGTGTGGGACTTGCTTCTTTCCACCTTTCTAGCGCCTAGAATTTTGTGGTGGCTTCTATACGTATGCAGACGTTGTGCACTCGTGTACTAGCCTGTCACAAACATTCTTAGTTTTCTTGACTTCCTCAAGGGATATGCGGAAATAATGCGTTTAATTAGAACATGACGACTTGCCCACAAATCCCTTCCAATTTATCATCCATTCTTATCCAGTCATGCGACGCTCTGCAGTTTTGATGGCAGCGTCATTAAGTAAAGGAAGTGTGAATACACATACTGGTTTGCAAAACTTTATTACTTGTAGCATACCTGACCGGGTGTATTGGCTGTTTATATATTTGTGTGCAAGAAACGTCTTAAACACTGGCACTGAACCTTCATAGTTCAGGATAATGCGTGAATGCGTTCTAAACAATTTCATTGTCATTCTTGATTGTCGGTTGTCATTGCAATGATGTGGGTATTGTAAAACGGCCTAATGTTTCCATTTCTGATGAAATCGCATGTGGCCCAGGAACTTCGTGTACCCGTCTTTACCAGTCAGCCTGTCACACCAACAGGGTCGAGTCGAGTCCAGTCAGACTCTAGAGTCATGGGGGATGCACATCGACTGGAGTCCAAAGAAGTCCGCGCGAGTTCCAGTGGATTTTAGTACTCTTTGAACATTGGACAAGTAAAGAACTCTACAGCGATGGAAAATATTAACGTGCCTGTTTTGCACACGATTATTTGGAGGAGGAGGTGGAGTCGTAAGAAACGGAACATGTAGGTGCACTCGATTAACATAAAGTGACCAGAATTCGGAATATTTAGCCACTTACACCCGGATCTGCCCGAGAATGAAGAGAATTTTCATGCCTTTTTTAGAATGAACATCGAGCATTTCTACCGTCTGGGAGAGGAAATACGAAAACAAAACACTAACTACAGGAGGGCGACTTCACCTGAAGAACAACTTCCAATTTTTTTTAGGTACGAGCTATAAAAATCTATAGGAGATAAGAAAGGGATTCTCGATACTCTTTCAGCTACCCTTTTTCTTAATTAGTGTCCTAGATAGAAACACGATTTACTGCTATTTATTTACCTTTTATTTCTTCAATTCTGTTTATACAACAGTCTATATCTTTTTTGTTCAATTAGAATGGCAACGGATATTCGAACCCAGGATCTCCTCCTTTCATTTACTACCAGAAATTCATGTAATATTATAAGTATGGTACTTCTGTTTCTAAAATAATAACAAAGAACGAATACACAATAAGAGAATAATATAATTTTCCGATTTCTTTTTACTACAGCATGTTTTGTAACTCGTAAAATGTGTTGTACATTGGTGATCCTTCCATAAGTGTTTGAATCGATGAGCCCCTTGGTGCAAGTGCAGAGTGAGCGGACGACCCAGGCTGTTTAACGACAGTTACTGCATCGGTAGCATTTCTTTGACGACCTTCAGACGCAGAAGTGTAGTCGACAAGGCTTATTTGGCTGTTTACTCTACTCAGATAATGCTGGGGAATCTGATAACGTGCTTCGATACATTATCTGCTGTGCTTCAGGAGCTGCAAGACGTCTCAGTTTTCGTCGAAGGGTTTCTTGTACCTCAACCCTGAAATCTATATTGTCCAATGGTGACATCTGTTTCAATGCAATTGGCGGCTGAGCAGAAACATTATGTCGGAATCACTACTTGTGTCCTCCATTCTTCTACCGATTTTTCTCAAGGATTCCAATTATTGTTTGTCTGTATCAACAGCCGTTAATTTTTGTATTTTCCCACCTCTTTTCATTCATGCTGGCTGCGCCTTTTGCTCGACCCTCCTTCCATTTTCTGGTCATGACTTATATTTTCTCCTTCCAGTTGTTCAGAATTGCCCATTTCAGTTTCATCTGGATCGGTGAATGAAACTTCAGTTGCAGTTGCTGTCTCCGGAACATTTCCAGTCGTAGTTCTATGCTGCAAGCAGTACTCCAAACAATTCATGACATAATAATATGGCCATTTTACTTTCACCATAGCCCCCCTTCCTGATATATTTTCTTTTGATTTTCTTCTTTCCCTCATATATTTACATCTTCCCCTTCCTGATATATTTTCTTTTGATTTTCTTTTTTCCCACATATATTTACATCTTAAGTTGTGCCACTTGTCCTTACATTTCTGGGAGTCTGAAAAGGAAAACCTGCTTCAGGTTTCTTGGCACTTGCGGAATCATTTGCGTCTTTGGGATACTCTTTACGAGTTGGAAAGAATACGATAAAAGGCAATGTATGAGAATCCGGCAAAACTACTTGGAAAGTAATGCAACCAATATATGTGGCTGTCCCTTCTTCGGTAGAATGGCTGCGAAATGCGTATGAGTTCATCGACATTTGTAACATTCCTAATTGTATAGGAAGCATAGACGGGAAACACTGCCGCATCAATTGCCCACCAAACGCCGGAACTTTGTTTTTTAATTACAAAAGATCGCAATGAACTTGTTAGGCGTGGCTGATGCAAACTGCTGTTTCACACTGATTGATGTAGGAGCTCATTGACGTGAAAACGATAGTAGTGTTTTAGGAAGTTTTGGAAATTTTTAAGATTTCCTCCAATGAGAAATATTCCAGGTACAAACGTAAGTATCCCACTGTACTTCATAGAGGAAGAACCTCTTCCCCTGAAGCCAAACTTGATGAGACCCTTTCCGAGGCGAGAACTCGATTTCGCGAAAACCATATTCAGCGGTCAACAATCTAGTGCAAGGCGAACTTTTGAATACGCTCTTGGTTTACCGAGTAAAAGGTTCGGTATTTTTCAAAAGGCTTTTGAAACCAATGTGGAAGTGACAGTGTACATTCAAAAGTACATGTTTTGTGTACAGCTGTATAAGAAAAACACAAGCAACTGAAGCTAAACGAAGGGAGGAAGAAATCTTGGAACAAGAGCAGCAAAATATCAGTGCCTCAGTTGTACGCCGCTTGCTTTGGACGTCCTTCCAATAGAGAGGCGCGAGAGAAGTTAAAAGACTGCTGTGTATCATCTTGGGGGATGAAAATCACCAGTAACATATGCGTAACATTAGCCGTTAGGAAAGGAGGTGTTTTATATCAACTTTACACTTAATTTAACATATCCTGTGAATAAAAATTTGAATTCAGCCATAAATATAATTTGAATATAATAAACTTACAATGAAGAAAATATTTAAAGTAGCACATTCCGTTACTTCCTTCTTTTGCTTATCCCTTGATCAAAACAATGACGATAATAATAATAATAATAATAATGTACTAACACATTGTACTATTTTTAATTTGAAGTAAGTTTACAGTCGATTGTCACTATTTTCTACGCCAAAATAACGTATAAAGTCTTTAAATAGAAGGCGTAATAACAATAGGAACATTATTACTGTTAATGTTGCTGTTGTTTTTGTTCTTATGAACATCGTTATCATCAGAGTAAGAAACAAAACACCGAAGCGCTCTACCTACCAACGCCCATCTCCTCCGCAGTTTTCGTACAAACGATGGCCAGTTGATTGCGGTTCCGGTGTTCACAACGTGAGGCGTCGTAAATTGCCTCGTGGTCCAGAGAGAGAGAGAGAGATAGATAGATAGATAGAGAGAGAGAGAGAGAGAGAGAGAGAGAGAGAGAGAGAGAGAGCTGCTCTACATCCATTTCTTCCGTCACGCCCGATCACTGGAGTCTGACTGACGAAAATGAAACATGCGGCGGTGCGGCCCTGCTGTTGTTTACGCGATGCCGCGGCGGCCGATTTAGGTAAGCCACAGAGTCACTTCTGCGTCTTCGTGAGTCTGACTGTACTGAATTGGACTCGACTCGACTTGATTCTGTTGGTGTGTACGCACCCTAACCGTGTACTGAACTCAGAATACGGAAATTCATTATTTCGTTCCAGTGTCATAAGCCTATCCGGATGTCCCCCGGACGGCATTCGAACCAAATGCGCTCCGAATACGAAGTCACACAGCTACAGTATTGTACAGAAGACTGTGTCAGCCATTACTTAGCCTGTTGAGTAGTATAAATCTGTTTTAACTGCTAACCCTAACGCTTTTTTTTTCTCTTTTTTTTTTTTTTTGCCTTCATTCTTGAAGCGATTTTTACAGGTTTTCACCGACGGGGCTAATTCCGCCGCATCCTGGATTAAGCCCCCATTCCCACCCCCACTCGCACCCCCACTCGCTAGCGTCGCACCCCGCAATCGTCACACCGGGCCCCAAACAGGAGCTGTCAACGCATCAAGTGGACCATAATCACAGGTAAGCGGGTCCATTTTGAGAACTCTGAACAGTGTGTTGTATGCAGTAGGTTGCTGGAAGGTCGCCCGAAAGCGATTGCTGCAGTATGTATGAGAGTGGAACAGGTCCTGGTTTTACCTGTAGGGTAAATGCACTATTTTTTTTTGGTACAACAATTGAAATTTGCAATTGAATTAGGTTCTGTGTTCCACAATTTCAGTACTTTTACGCATACGCAATTATGTGACTCGTTTATCGTGTCACCGAAAACGGCAGATTTAACAAAGAGAAAGGCTGCGTCCTCTGCAATATCCCGTTACAATATCCATGCTAAGTGTGTACTTGTACAGTAAGTGACGAACCGTCGAATCATGTAGGTGTTTGCCTGACTTTCAGTGATGGTGAAAAGTCGTACAGTAAGGGATTATGTTAAATCAATGTTTATTTCTCCCGCTTCATCTTTCTTACTTGCAAAACCCTATTACTGAGAGCATGGTTGGAATACATTGTACCATTTCATATGGGCGTTATTTTCTCTGCACTCAAAGGTAGTCCACTGTCGATGTAGACAGTTCATTCCATTATGTGCTGTCATAATCAAGGCGTATTGCAGTGTCCTCACATCTGTCTCTCTTTACAGGAAGTTTAGAACCCAAATTTTGATTCCAGTTTTTATTTTCTTCTTAGGTTGCCTTGCCATCCATGACTCGGTAACAAATAATAATAGTTGTACAGAGTTCCTTGGTGTGCAATTTTGTACATTTTTCTTTCTCTGTGTAAGATTTTATGTTGTCACAGCGTTGGAAGGCAACTGCGTTTTGGGATATGATTGCTCATAGTTTGGCAGATAATTAGTGGCATGTTGGAAGACCCCACATTTCTCATTCAGGATAGAAGGAGCGACTTACTCCGGAAGATCGGTATGTGTATACCAGTTACCAGGATCGGGAGAAGTGAGGATTAGGGCAACAAATTCCTCTTAATTTTTTTTTTACCGTGCTACACCGCGTCTCGTCCCGGAAGTCAGTTATCTTCATAGACCACTCCTTGAGAATGTCAACTCGTACACACAAACCTCTGTGGTGGGGCAACGTTACGCCACGTCCGCAGGATTGAAACCCTTTGAATGAAGAAGGCCAAGGCGAGCCATCATACCCTTTCAGTTGCAATACCGAGACAGTGTTCTGGTTCCTACATTTCTTATGCGCCGTAGTTGGAGGCAACAGGTTCCCCCCCCCGTTTTCGAAACGCAGGTATTTATCTGCCAGATGGCTGAGCATTACTTCCTTGAAGACGGTAATCTTCATCCTTCGTACACTGTGCGAGGGGGGCGTAGCCAGCACACTGTTCCCAAGGCGATTTAAATCTTTGGTTATGTAGGTACATCACCGTATCTGACAAATGTAGATAGTCATTTCCGTCGACTGGCTTGTAAAACACATACGCCTTGTTTGTTACATATGGCGCGAGTTTAGAGCCGGGGGGGGGGGGGGGCAGCCTCCCTCACTTCTTTAAAAATATCCTTTTCAGTAGAAAAAAAAGGAGAAGCTCCATACCGCGGAATATGCGATTACAGGGGA
>Ga0123355_10017869_pt1 | contig 11222 bp, 11 predicted proteins | sample TergutEmb28metaG_3_FD_89872 | JGI IMG/M metagenome (GOLD analysis project Ga0123355, IMG submission 89872) | Embiratermes neotenicus P1 segment gut microbial communities from Petit-Saut dam, French Guiana - Emb289 P1 | ecosystem: Host-associated > Arthropoda: Insects > Digestive system > Gut ...
CGTATCTATAATTTGTTGGGGAACGAACTCTGAAAGTTCGCCTCCCAATCTTCCGACTTCCTTAACAATGCTTGAACTTAAAAACATATATTTCTTACCGGCGGGCAAAAGCAACGTTTCAACCTTGTCACTTAAATCCCGATTTGTAACCGCCATTTGAAACTCGTAATCAAAATCCGAAACGGCGCGAATTCCTTTCACTATGTAACGCGCCCCAACTTCCTCGGCAAAATTCACCAAAAGCCCGGAAAACGAGCGAACTTCAACATTATCAATTTCACTCGCCGCAAGTTTTATCATTTCAACCCGCTCGCTTACGGTAAACAAGGCAGAACTCGCTTTCGCGCTATTCTCCAAAACAGTGATGTAAATTTTATCAAATATTCGGCTCGCGCGTTTGAGAATATCCAAATGTCCATTCGTTATTGGGTCAAACGAACCGGGGTATACCGCTATTTTCAAGTTAAATCACCGCCTCGCAAAACAGTAATCTGAATCCGTCCATACTTCTTCGTCGTTACGACTTCAAAGTTCGCAAACTCAACATCTTCGCCGCCAACTTCGCTTTCAATAACCAAAATTCCGTTATCAGCCAAAATTCGATGCTTATGTATAGCCTCAACCGCTTTGCTCAAATACCCTTGATTATAAGGCGGGTCGAGAAAAATTATATCAAATTTATCATTCGCCGACTTGATGTAAGTCAAATAGTCACTGCGAACAACAGAAAAATTTGAGGATTCAAGTTTCACATGCGCCGCGTTTTTGCGAATAATATCAATTGCGGCGTTGCCGTTCTCGACAAATACGGCGTAATCAGTGCCGCGACTCAAGCTTTCCAGCCCCAAAGCCCCCGAGCCGGCGAACAAATCCAAAACCGCGCTACAGGGGAAGTGTCCTTGTATGACGTTAAAAATTGATTCTTTTACATTGTCGCTTGTTGGGCGAGTTGATTGTCCTTTAAGGGATAAAAGTTTAGCTCCGCGAAATTTTCCCGAAATAATTCTCATGGATTTACCCTCCATTAAAATCAATTGTAACATAACTCTAGCGCAAATTCAATGATTTATTGAAAAAACATTTAAAAAAGTCAAAATTTTTTCATTTGTCGAAATTCCTAATATCAAAGGCTTTCTGTAACATTGCCGTAACAAGTTTGACATCTTTTCGCAAAAAAAGTTTGACATCTTTTGCATATATTGGTATAATATAATGCGAAGAATGTGTTTGTGGTATATTTATGAGCATGTTCTAAAAAATTTTTGCGCGTCAATGTTGCATTTATTGTTAGATTTACTTATATCTCGCGCAAACAGGAGGTTATACCAATGATAAGTTTTAAAAGAGGCGCGAGAAGAGGCGCGTCGGCAGTTTTGGTTGTCGTGCTGTTAGTTTCGATGCTCGGTTTTATGGGTGTTTCTGCATATCCGGGAAATGAAGCGCCGGACGGAATGCACGGAGTTACAACCGCGAGCGTTTTAAACGTTCGAAGCGGCCCCGGAACGGACTATGGAATTCGCGGGCAGCTTAGAAGAGGTACATACGTCAATGTTTTAGCTGTCTTGCCCGGTTGGGTTCGAATTGCCCACGGAGACGGCACAGGATATCTTTCCACAGATTTTGTGATGGTAAGAACCGGCCCTATGCCTGCAAGATCATCGGATAGCTACGGCACCGCGGCGCAAGTTGTCGAATTTGCTAAAAGGTATTTGGGAACCCCGTACAGATGGGGCGGAACAACGCCAGCAGGGTTCGATTGTAGCGGGTTTATGTGGTATATTTTCCGTAATTTCGGCGTAACGCTTAACCGCGTGGCGCATGACCAAAGAAGAAACGGTACGCCGGTTGCAAGAGCTGATGTAAGACCGGGCGACTTGGTGTTTTTCTACCCACGAGCGGGCGCAACTACAGTCAGCCACGTTGGATTGTATGTTGGCAACGGATATATGATTCACTCGCCATCGACCGGAAATGTTGTTCGATTCACGAGTATTAACAGCGCAAACCGCGTTTCACGATATGCGGGCGCGAGAAGAATCTTTTGGTATTAGTTGATATGTTTAGATTAAGTATAAACAAAGAGCGACTGCATAAGCAGTCGCTCTTTTTTGTATATTTTCTATTCGCGGCGCAAAAATGCTTGCTTGCAAGAGCATTTTTGCAACAACAGCCGGGTAAATACTCCGAGGTCTGCCTCGGAATACGTGCCTTATGGCACGTAAATTCAGGTCTGGCAGAATCGTCGAAATCTTGATTTCGCGAACGATTCGTCCTTGAGGATTGCCCAAGAACGCAAGGCGGGTTTTGCCGTAGTGTGATTGGTCGCAATCTACCGTGCCATGAAGTAGATACCCGTCATTCTTCCTTTAAATCTCCCTCTAACTCCAACTGCTTTTCCTTCTCCTCACGTTGTCGAACGAACGACTTATATGCTTCCGCCGCAAGAATTGCGATAAGCGGCCCGAAGATAAGCCCGGGAACGCCGAAAAGCGTAAATCCGACAAATATACTGATAATCGTTAAAAGCGGATGAACGCCGATTTGCGCGGATAGTATTTTCGGCTGAACTATATTTCTTGTAATAAAGCAGATAACTTGCAGAACCAAAAGCCCGATTCCCGTAAATAAATCGCCGGTAATCAGCAATATTGCCGCCCACGGAACCAAAATCGTTCCCGTTCCAAGCACCGGAATAAAGTCAACTAGCGCGACAAAGAACGCCATAACCAACGCGTGAGGCGTGCCTAGTCCGAAAAGCCCTGCCGTTACGATAACAAATGTGATAGACATGATAATAAGCTGCGCCTTAATATAAATCCAAAAACCGGACAGCACGGTTTTTCGAAAATGCCGCAAGTTTTTCAGCCAAGATTGCGGAAGACTACCGCTAATCCATTTCATTATACTGTCATAATCTTTAATAAAGAAGAACGCCGATAGAATCAGTGCCATCGCATATATAAGCCCCGATGTTAAGCTTGTGAAAAATCCCCATGCGGCAGGGATTGCGCCGTCCATGTCCGGCGTTATTATACTTACGAAGTTTTCTTGAATCTCGGCTAAAAGTCCGTATAAAAATCCCGATACTTCAGGAGGAAGCGCAAGCACAAAGTCAGAATTTAGAATCTGATATCTTAAATTTTCAATTGTGTTTGGAATATCCAAAAGAATCGTCTGCATCTCGCGTACAAATTGATATACAAGATACCACACAAGCGAGCCGAGTAAAAGGATAATCAGCACAACAATGAGTATCGACGCAAGCGCGCGCGGCATTTTCAACTTGCGTTCTAAAAATTTAGCAAGCTTTTGGCAGGGTATGGCGATAATAAACGCAACGATAAACGGCGAAAACACCCGCATTGCTTGCGGTACAACGAAATACGCCGCAACAATCGCCGCAACAACAATCGCATATCTTATATATTTGCCGTAATCTTTACTATTAAGCATAGCGCCGCCTCACAATCAATTGTTAATTAGTTTTCCCATGATCTTATATCCATCAGCTATATAATTCCCGCTGTCCTTCGCGTTCTGCTCAGTATAGGTTTTGCCGCTTCCGTTGCCTGCATTTCTGCTATCGTATAAAACATACGGAACCGCGTCGCGAGTATGCGTTTTAAGCGCCAGCGGCGTTGCGTGGTCGGGCGTAATCAGTATTCGATAATCTTCGCCGCTTTTATCAAGCGCGGCAACCAGCGGCCCAACCATTTTTTCGTCAATAAGTTCAATCGCGCGGATTTTATCGTCTACTTTCCCTTGATGTCCCGCTTCGTCAGGCGCCTCGATATGAAGATAAACGAAATCCAAATTGTCTTTTAAAAGCACATCAATCGCCGCTTGCGCCTCACCGTCGAAGTTGGTATCAATGGTTCCGCAAGTTCCTTCAACTTCAATAACTTTCAGCCCTGCGCACACGCCGATTCCTCGAATCAAATCAACCGCCGAAATCACCGCGCCGCTAAGGCCGTAAAGTTCGGCAAACGGTTTAAGTTGCGGCTTTTTGCCGTTGCCCCAAATCCATATCGAATTCGCAGGATTCTTGCCTTGATCAATTCGCTCCTTGTTTATCGGATGATCTTTTAGAATGTCATAGCTTTTTTTCATCAACTCAAGTATTGTCGAGTTTTTCGGCAAATATTCGGTGATTTTTTTATCCGAAATATCATGCGGCGGCGTGAGGGCGAATTCATCGCTCATATTGTGCCACACCATCAAATGGCGATAGCTTATTCCGCCGTAAAATTCGTAATCATCAGTTTTAAGCGCCTCGTTAACGTCGGCAATTAACGCGCGCGCCTCTTCGGTCGAAATTTCGCCCGCACTGTAATCAACCATAGTTTTGTCCGCGTAATTTTCGTCGTCAGATAGCGTCACCACGTTCGCACGAAACGTCATGTCGGTGTCGGACAGCGGAACTCCCATACTTGCCGCCTCAAGTGGCGAGCGTCCTGTGTAATACACAAACGGGTCGTAACCGAATACCGCCAAATTCGCCACGTCACTTCCGGGCGGAAGTGATTCGGGCACAGTTTGCAAAAGTCCAAGCTCGCCGTTTTGGCAAAGTTTGTCCATATTCGGTTTTTGTGCGACTTCCATAACTGTTTTGCCGCCCAACGATTCCAACGGAAAGTCTGACATGCCATCACTTAAAATCACTATATATTTCACAAATCGTCACTCCTTATCATATGAATATATTGTACACCAAAAATTTTTGATTGTCAATAAATTCCTAAAACTTGGTATAAATTTACAATAACAAGGGTAGAATAGAATTAAGAATTTTACATTACACATTACATATGAGGGGGAAAATGCGAATATGAACGAAATTTGGCACGAAATTGCAGAGGCGAAAGAAGAGCTTTCGGTTGCAATCGCAAATTTTAATCAAGCGATTGATAATGATGTTATAGATTATTGGATTTACCGTATTAAGTCGGCGCAAACAAAATATGACCTTTTAATGAATGAAGTTCGTCGCGCCAATGCTGTTGACAAAACGGCAGTATAAAAAAAGAGCCATTCGGCTCTTTTTTGATATTATTTACGCAAAAACGGCGGAACATCTAAATCATCGTCGTCAAACTGGCTAAACAGCTTGTCAACCTCTAACTGCTTCGGATTGTTTTTATCACTCGCCGGAGCGTTGTCGGCGATGGAAGCGCCGAACATCGCACTTGGCGCACGAACCGCAAATCCTTCATCCTCTTCAAATCCGGTGGCAATAACGGTAATATGTACTTCATCGCCAAGCGACTCGTCAATCACCGCGCCGAATATAATATTCGCTTCAGGGTCGGCGGCTTCTTGCACCAACTGCGCCGCGGAGTTAATCTCGAATATGCCCAAATCAAGCCCGCCGGTAACGTTAAGCAATACGCCCTTCGCGCCGTCGATGGTAGTTTCAAGCAACGGCGATTGAATCGCCTTTTTGGTTGCGTCAACCGCACGATTTTCACCGCTTGCTTTGCCCGTTCCCATATGCGCAAAGCCGGTCTCTTTCATAATGGTTTTAACGTCTGCAAAGTCAAGCGAAATCAATCCCGCAACCGAAATAAGGTCGGAAATCCCCTGCACACCTTTGCGCAACACGTCGTCAGCCATAATAAACGCGTCTTTTACCGTCGTTTTGCTTTCCGCAACCTGCATAAGTCGCTCGTTAGGGATAACGACCAACGTGTCTACTGCTTCTTTAAGCATTTTTATGCCCGCGTCGGCGTTTCTCGCGCGAACTTTGCCCTCAAAATTAAACGGTTTGGTAACAATTCCAACCGTCAAAATGCCCATCTCTTTCGCAATGCTTGCCACAACCGGCGCGGCGCCCGTTCCTGTTCCGCCACCCATTCCGGCGGTAACAAAAACCATATCGGCACCTTTAATGGATTGTATAAGCTCTTCGCGACTTTCTTCCGCCGCTTTTAAGCCGATTTCGGGATTCGCGCCCGCGCCCAAACCTTTGGTAAGCTTTTCGCCAATCTGTATTTTCTGCGCCGCACGAGATAGCCCCAAATCCTGCTTGTCCGTATTTATTACAATAAACTCAACCGCACGCAAGCCCGCGTCAATCATTCGGTTAACGGCATTATTTCCCCCGCCGCCAACTCCAATAACTTTAATCTGGGCCGGTGTAGTGACTTCGGTATCGAATTCAAACACTACATATTCCCCCTTAACTTTCTTTTTGTCTATTTGGGGGGGTATTGCCGAAGCATAAGCACAAATTCATGTGGCTAATTTATGTTAAAATTGTCCCAAAAGCCTCGTGAATAAACAAATTATTCACTACGTTTTTTGAACAATTTTACCTAAAAATTTTCTCACAAAACCTTGCGCTTCTACTTCGGCAACACCCCCATATATTGTATTTTACATTATAATTTTCGTTTTGTAAATAGGTTTTTCAAAAAAGTTTCAATTTTCTTTATTTTCTTCAATTTCCATAGTTATAACTTCTGATTTTTCGCGTTTTGCGGGTTTGTCCAAAAGAATATGTCTCATATTTGCAAAATTTTGGAACATTCGAAACACAAACACAACGAGAACCGCGATAATTATCACGTTAATCCCGATAACATGTCCTATATAAACAAGTCCCGCCGCAAGAAGCGCGTTTAGAAAAAATCCGGTAAAGAAGACCATTATGTTAAATTTTTTCTTCATATGCGCCGTAATTCCACCAAATACCGAATCAAGCGCGGCAACAATCGCAATTGCCACATACGGAGCCATTTCGGGCGTCAGGTTATACGGCATCCAAATTCCTAATATTATTCCGACGACTGCCGCTCCTATCGCTATCCACATTATTCGTCACCTCCTGTGCCTGCCACGCGCGCATAATGCAGATTAAACGCTCCCGTGAAACGTCTGATTTCAATGTTTGACGACTGTCTTATATCAATGCTCGCACCGAAAAGTTCGATATTATCTGCCACTCCGCCTCTCATCTGGAGCGCGCTGTTCATAGTCGCCGCGGGCCCTATGGCTCGGATTATAAACGGTGTCGATAATCGAGTTCCGTTTACGGTTACGGTTGAACCGACGCAACGTATCTCGCTTGTCGCAAGAATCCGTTCTTCGCGGCTGTCATCGCTAATGCTTATCGCTTCCGCGCCCGCCACCAGCAGTTCATTGATAACCATAAATATCATATCGTCGTGTATAAGTCCCCACTCGGGGTGCATTGCGAAGTCACTGTCGAAGTTGCCGCTTCTATCGTTAAGGGTAACAATTACGCCTTCTCCCTCTAAATCGGTAAGTCCCGCAAGCATTTCCGCCACCTCAAGTTGCCGAACCATCGTTTCGGAACCCTCGCTGTTTTGCGCAACTTCGTGACGTAACCTATCGATATCTTCCTGTTGTTGCCCTACTTGCATTCTAAGTCCGTCGTTTTGTTCGCGAACTGTTCGATATTGTTCAACCAACACCGAAATATGGGCAGGCGCTTCAAGCGCGCGAATTCGCGGCTGTCCTTTTATTTGCCATGTCAGCGCGAATGCAAGCACTAAGCACACAATCGCAATCGGAATTTGAAATTTCAATTTTTTCATATCCATTTTGTATATCAACTCCTTATTAATTAATCATTAGTAAATGGCGGATTTTCAAGCGACATATCCAAAGTACCATGCTCGTGCGACGGAATTGTTTCCACGATGTTTTGCAAAAACATGATTCTATACGCAAGATTGTTGGTGTCGCCCATTATAACCCTGATTCTGTTTTCGTAATTAAGCGTAATTTGCGTTAAATTCGTAACATCTATACTTATAATGTTCTCCTGCATTTGATTCGCAATAATTTCGTTAAGTGTCAAAAGTCCAACATACATATTTGTCGAATTTCCAGCCGTCAATATTTCTCCCGGTATAGCCCTGTCCACATTCAATCCTCGAATAATCGGGAGATTATATTGTTCTTGCAAAACCTCCAAAACCAAGCCGGTTTGGTCAATCACCACAAACATTTCTCCATACGCTATAATCGCTTGCGGCTCTTTTTCCCGCACCCAAATTCGAATTCGATTTGGGAAAACTCGGCGCACGTTGGCTTCTTGAACATACGGAAGCGTCATAATATTCGAGATTATTCTTTGCGTTCCGGTTGAAAAAATATTGTCTCCCCGAATTTCGCCGGCGCGAACTCGAAGCTCGGACGCGGCAATGACTTCATCCTCCGAAAGCCGCGCGTTTCCGACGACATATACTTCAACCAAATTAAACGCCGGCGCGAAAAACAGCGTAACCACAATTCCTACCGACAAAAACAGGCAAACAAATATAGTAAATATGGTTCTCGCCTTTTTTCGCTTACGTTCTTTGCGATATCTGTTTAATTCGATTTGTCTTTCAGTGTATTTCATGATTTTCTCCTAAATTCGTCTTATGTTCGCGCCTAGCAATGCTAAATCTTTCTCTATGTGTTCATATCCTCTGTCAATATGCAATATATCGCTAACCGTCGTTTTGCCTTCCGCCATAAGTCCGGCAATCACAAGCGCCGCGCCTCCGCGCAAATCAGTGGCGGAAACTTCTGCGCCTGTTAGCCGCTCTACCCCTCGAACCGATGCAACTTGATTGAAGTGCGCGATATCCGCGCCCATTTTTTGAAGTTCGGCAACATGCCGAAACCTACCTTTGAACAAATTTTCTATAAATATCGTTGTGCCTTGCGCCATAGATAATGCCGCCATTACAGGCGCTTGAACGTCGGTCGGAAATCCCGGATGCGGACGAGTTTCAATTCCCGAAATCGCTTTAAGTTTTCCGTCGCTTATGATTTTAACGGCGTTTTCAGATTCGAAAATATAGCAACCCGCATTGCGCAAAACCCAAATCACCTTATCAATATGTTGCGGCACGACGTTCAGAAGCGTAACTTCGCCACCACACCCCGCCGCCGCACATAAGTATGTAGAAGCGGCAATCCTATCGGGAATTACGGTATAAACCGTATCATGCAAGGTTTTTACGCCGTTTATAGTGATTCTATCGGTTCCCGCACCGCTGATATCGGCTCCCATGCTGTTTAAGAAGTTCTGCAAATCCACAATTTCAGGTTCTTTCGCAGAGTTGGAAATTATCGTTACGCCATCCGACTTTGCGGTAAGAAGCATGATGTTTTCGGTCGCGCCGACGCTTGGGAAGTCTAAATGAATATTGCCACCGGAAAGTTCGCCGCTTTTTTTGCAGTATATGTATTTTTCGGTTTCCTCAATTTTAACACCGAGTTCACGAAACGCTTTTATATGCAAGTCTATCGGGCGCGGCCCAAGGTCGCAACCGCCGGGGCAAGATATGCACGCGTTGCCGCAACGCGAAATTATCGCGCCCAAGAACATAACAGACGAACGCATTTCTTTCATAAGATCGTCAGGTATGAAAGAACACGTTACATCTCGCGCGTCGATTTCCGCAATGTTGCCTGCAAGTGCAACCTTACAACCCAAGTTTCGCAATATATTAAACGCCGAATGAACATCGCTTAAGTCAGGGCAATCTTTGATAACCGTCTTGCCGGAATTAAGCATTGCTCCGGCGATGATAGGAAGAACCGAGTTCTTCGCCCCATGAATCCTTAACGTGCCCGAAAGCCGTTTCCCGCCGATAATTTCTATGTTTTTCACAATCCGCACCTCCAGCCATAGTACTTTGCAATAACTCATACTATGTTCGGGTGCATATGTGTGTTACAGTTTTGTTACAGCTTGTCCAAAGTTTCGTTACGGTTTCGTATAAAATTGACTATATCATGAATGAATATCAATTTTTGTGATATACTAATCATGTAAGGTTAGTCATTAATATTTAGTAGTCCCCCTACTAACATGACTGTAACTGAACTTTTCTCATTTTAAACTTTCTTTTAGTCCATTCCAAAGATGGAATCGGCTACTCGATTGATTGCAAACTGCAATCAATCTTTTTTTGTTTAATTTCGGCTAATCAATTCATTAACCAATCTATATATTTTATCTGTCGCGTCGGTTATGCCAAGTTTCTTCGCCGCCGCTCCGTAATTTTCAAATTTGCGATTATTGGCCATGTCAACAACCGCCCGCATAAGAGCATCCTCTGTAAGCTCATTTTCCAAAATCAAAACTCCGCCGCCGGCGTTTGACATAGCTCGTCCGTTATACTCCTGGTGATTATCGGTTACATTCGGCGATGGAATAAGGATTCCCGCAACCCCCAATGCGCAAAGTTCGCTCACGGTCGTCGCACCACACCGACATATTGCCAAATCCGCCGCGGCAAGTGCAACATCCATGTCGTATATGTATTCAACCACTCGAACACCATTAAGCCCATCTATATTAACTCCCCTCGAACTGAATTGCCCCAAAACTCTTTGGTAGTAATTCTTTCCCGTCGCAAATAATATCTGATACGGAATTTTGTCCGAGTTTAGCGAACTTATAAAGTCCACCATTGCAAAGTTTATCGCCGCCGCGCCTAAACTTCCGCCAAATGCGACAATAAACGGCCTTTCGTCAAGTTTTAACTCTCGCCGTGCCTCATTTTTGGCTTTTTTCAAAATCGACGGACGAATCGGGTTGCCTGTAACTTCCACGCGCTTCGCTTTGGAGAATCCGCCGTTTAAATCGGGAAACGCAAGTGCAACAACGTCCACATGCTTTGATAAAATCTTAGATGTCAAACCGGCGAACGCGTTAGATTCGTGAATAATCGTCGGAATTTTCATCTTCGCGCCCATATAAAGTACGGGTCCCGACACATATCCGCCGGTTCCGATAATAACATCGGGCGCGAATTCGCGAATAATCTTTTTCGCCTCGAAGCAGCTTTTGACAATTTTAAAAAGATTTTTAAAGTTGCGAAAATTAATTTTTCGCTCAAATCCTCGAATGTCTATGTATTGAATATCATACCCGCTTCGCGGAACCAATGCTGTCTCCAGTCCCGCGCGCGTTCCGATGAAGAGGAATTGCGCGTTCGGATTTTGCTCTTTAATATAATTCGCGATTGCGATTGCGGGGTTTATATGCCCCGCCGTTCCGCCGCCGGCAAGCAAGATTTTCATATGGCATCATTCCTTTCCTTAGGGCTGATGCCCTTAAAACCTTTTTTGCGGTTGCGGCGGCAGGCTTTTTTCGGGTCCGTCCCGAGGGAATTGTGCCCTGCCGGGCGGGCGATAAGGGCTCTGCCCTTATCAATCCCGGTCGCCTATGGACGCAAACGCCAAAAAACGGC
>Ga0123355_10017870_pt1 | contig 11222 bp, 8 predicted proteins | sample TergutEmb28metaG_3_FD_89872 | JGI IMG/M metagenome (GOLD analysis project Ga0123355, IMG submission 89872) | Embiratermes neotenicus P1 segment gut microbial communities from Petit-Saut dam, French Guiana - Emb289 P1 | ecosystem: Host-associated > Arthropoda: Insects > Digestive system > Gut ...
GTCCATTGGGAAGTACGTAGCACAACTAACTTTGTTGGTGTGGGGTTGGGGCGGGTGGATGGCCAGGTCAAAGAGTGGGTTTGGGCTGCCAGGGGATTGTTCGGAGATGAGATTGCCATGTTTTTGGAAGGAATGTATGAAGAATTGTTCATATGTTGTTAGTAGGTGCTGGTTATGGATGGGTTTAAGGAGGGTCATTAGGTTGTCTGTTGTTCCATATTCATGTCTATTGTTTAGTATGTGTTGTGCATATGCCGATTGTAGGTTGTTGCTCTTGATGTATCTGATATGTTCGTTGTAGCGGGTCTTCAGATTACGACTCATGTGGCCTACATACGAGTGGTTGCACGTGTGGCATTTCAGTTGGTAAATGCCCGGTCTATTGTGTGGCGGGGTTTTTGTTTCGGTTGTTGTTTTGATTAGGTGGGCAAGTGTATTATTGCATCTGAAGGCTATTTTTATTCTGGTTTTTTTGAGTAGGTTGGTGACTTTTCTGATTTGTGGGGATGAGAAGGTGAATGTGGCCCATTTTTCGTCCTTTCCCCATTGTATAGGAGGCTGGGTTGGCTACAGTGGTGGTGTGGATGTTTGGCAGATGAGAAATATCTTGTGCTACCCTTGCTGTACTGTGACTATAAGTCACAACAAACTAACTAAATGGAACAGAGTCCTTCCTGAGAAGCAGTTAGGTCCTCAGCTAGTCAAGAAATTCCTTGCCTTCTATGGAACCCAAAAGTTCATTACTGCATTCACAAGAGCCCAACCCTTGTCCCTATCCTGAGCCAGATCAATCCAGCCCATGCCCCTCCATCCCCCTGCTTCAAGTTCCATTTTAATATGATCCTCCCACCAAAACCCTGTATACATGTCTCCAGTCTCCCATAAGTGCCACATGACATACCTTTTGATTTGATCACACAAATAGTATGTGGTGTGGAGTACAGATTATAAGGCTCCTCATTATACAGTCATCTCCATTCCCATTACCTCGTCCCTCTTAGCACCCATGATATTAATAGGTAAGCTATATTGCCCACTCTTGTGGGTATACTACTGTTATGTAGAATGTTATATTGCACCCATTTACAAATTCGTGGTGTAATTTACACCCTGTCTGTTTCACTGATCATATCCACACTGAATTTGATAACATGTGAAGATTTTAAAACACAGTACACCATTAAAGGTTTATGTTACAGTTAAAATAATTTCTTTAGAGCCATACACTTTATGTTGCAAAAGTACTTTTAAGGGAATTTAATGTATATGGCATGTTGAAATAAGTTTTCCAGTGTATGCTAAAGCTAATATGTAACAGCAGTGTGCTTTTGGTGCCCATGTAATTTGTCCTAAAATGTTCAAAAGCACACCTTATGAATATGATGATTCAGAGGTGAGTCAAATTTGCCTGAATAACATGTAATTGTGTAATACCAGGCAACTCGTTTAATTCTTAAATTTAACTTGTTTTTAGTTGAATAATTTCTTTATTTAAGCCTAAAGAAGATATACATCGTACTGTATGGTATGCCTAGCAGACAGTTTGCCTGCTCTTCCAAAAGCATTTACATTTTCTATTGCTGGTGCTTCAGAAAACTGCAGAAGTAAAAATACCCTATTAGTGCCACTTCTGTATGGCTGTATGTTTAAGTCAGTTTTGTTGACTGTTGGATACAATGTTGGTTGAATTTTTTCAGGGTCAGGGAAATTATAAGTATTATTTGTACAGAAAGATCAACTGAATATTCCTCCCTCCTCAAATATGGGGGGGGGGGGGGGAGAAGAAAATCAAGCACCTAAAATTTGTGGTTTAAATGAATGGAAAAAAAAATTTGGGAGGTTAATTTTTTTAAGGGGAAGGAAAATTAAAATAATAATTTGAAAGAAAAAAAAAAATAAAATTCCCCCCCCCCCAAAAATGGGGGGGGGGGGGAGAGAAGAGAATCAAGCAACTGAACATTGTGGTCTTAAATGACTGAAAAAAGAATCTTGGATGATACATATTCTGTTACCAAGGTATGAATGTAAATAAACCTTCCAACATTTAACTGTAATCTCTGCTTACTAGCATTGTCTCGTATACACAGATGTTCCTAATCCAACCCCTGTGGCAACTGCCTACCTGTTATGCAGCTAAGCTAATCAGGAAACATGAGTATGCTGTATCAACATTGTGAGTACTTCAAGGATATCTCATGTTTAAAAAATAAAGCCCCCAACCTCTGGTGTTATGAACTGAAATGTTGTAGGGCCATATAGGAATACCAACATTTTGGAAAAACATGTCTCCATCTTCAGGATCAAAGTAAGGGGCAACAGAACATTCCAATTGTATGGACAGGTTGTAAGGTACATAGTCACTAGGTCCATGTTGAATCAACAGGAAGTGTGAGAAAACCAGTCCTTAGGACTACATTATTTTTGTCACATGGTAATTGTGAGAAAATAGCCCTTTTACAGGGCCACTGCAGGAGGGAAATTGGCAGCGCCTGTTCGAGGTAGAGAAGTCTTTATTCCTTCAAGGAATAGATGGAGGCTTCCATGACTTGTGTAGGGAGAACCCACCCTTCTTATTCATGGTGTTAGGGTGGAGATCAATCTCCATTACTCCCCATATACAATTTTTCTTACATTTCCTGGTCACCATTCCCACTGACCTGGCTATGTATCAAGTGACCATCTTCCTTGCAACATCCCTATCGAACCTGACCTCATTCTCATCCTACTTCCTTCATCCCTGAAGATGGAAACATTGGTACCCACCTACAAGACAAAATAGTGTCACAACCTAGAAGACCACATTCTGAACACACACCACCATAAGAATCTGAAAATGTTTCAGTGCACTAATGCATCATGGTATAGTCATAATACTGCATTGACATTATCATGATATATGGTAGCTAAAACATTAAATAAGGAATAACACACGACTTAATAGGGATGGTTGCTCACTAACCGGCAGGTTTCTTGCGCTGCACGCCCTGCTGCAGACCCGAGCTATAGAACGATCATTAGGTCGTCTCCGGACTGTAAACCAACTCTTGACATTAATAAATATTGTGTTACTGCGGTTGTCTCTCAGAACAATCCTACAGCATCCCACAGATTTGAATCATATCCAAATACTCTACCACAATGCATGCACATCACTTTAACAGTGGTAGTTACTATGCAAACTGGTAAGAGTACAGAGTACATTTTGTAGTATCATTGAGTGTTCTGTACTGGGTGTGGCCCATAAGAGAGGAAACAAGTAAGTTATATTTTTGTACATATACTAGATGTCTGTGAGTATTTGCATGTATAATGAGCAAGAATTTATAAGTTCATGTCATCAGTGACACTACACATGTATTCTTTTGTAGATAGGTGTATACCTACAAACCACAGATTCCATGTTTCTGGTGCATAAAAAATACACATTCCACACTTCTAGCTAAGTTTCAGATCTGGCAAAACATGTGCCTGTGTTCTATTCATCATTAAATTAAATGCATTCCTGTGATGCTTTGTAACAAAATTCTCTCCCCACAGAGTTTTGTTGCAACATGTCACAGAGCATTATGTGCAGTGTGGTATATTTGTTCCATAGTAGTTTTAGATACAATTCAGATCTGAAGGTCATGCCATCTATCAGATTATACAAACCAAACATACATATTCTAATGTCACCTGTGATTAACTGCAATCTGTCATAAACTATGCATAACCTACTGTTTCTTCAATTTGGTGGACTATGTTAAAATTTTAGTAGTAGCATTAACTCCAATTAATGAAGAGAAAAATTATACAGATTCAAGCACCTTGTGTACAATTCGTGCCATATCTGTAATCCTCATATGTCTATCCATTGTTTCCTTCCCTAGTCCAGAAAAAGATTGAAACGTACCACAGTATATGCCTTGTGAGATTTGGCATTCTCTTAAGACTGATTCCGACTATGGTGATGGGCTGTGTTTACTGTGCAGTAGGAACTAATCTTTTAAGTATAATTCAAGTTAATCATAGTTGCCAAAGTCATGTCACGGCTCTGGCAGTTAGATGCCGACCTCTCACTTCATAGGTCCTGGTTTTATCCCAAGCCAATGTATTTGATATTTATGGTGGGCACAGTGGCACAAGGACCAGTTTCTCTCCAAGTTAGTGGGTTCCACCAATGCTGCACACTATTTTTATATACACACTACCAGGGAAAATGGGAAAAGTCTGGGATCCCCCAGAAAAGCAGTCTTGTTTCAGAAACTGGGGATGAATTGATAGAAAATTATTTTCACTGTATTCTTAGTCTCCAAAGAGCTTATCCTTTAACATCTCATGCCCTTAGTCTTTTCATACAGGTCATCCCAATCACTGTACTGACTACACCATTCTGGATTTTACTACTCAATACAACCATTGTAGTCAAATGTCAGTTTGTACTGGCACTGCAGGTTAGATAATTTCTGCTCTTCTTTCTTATATCTGTTTATTTCTCAGTCTTGTGTATTCAAAATTCAGTTAGAGTCAGAAATGGCTATACAGTCAAACCCATTTATAATAACATCAGTTTATGTGACGTTTCGTCTGTAGCATCAGATATTCCACGGTACCAATAATTCCTCACTGTTAACCATAACTCTGTACTCCTTGGTTAGAACAACACTCATTTATGATGACACAAAATATTCAGTCCCTTTCATGATGTTATAACAGAGTCTGACTACATCTTTGAAAATAAGCTCCTCATGGACAGTGTGTGAAAGAATTAAACTTTATAGGACATGCACTTGCTGGCCTATATAAATAGCTCAGAAAAATGCCTACTTTGTTGGGCAGCATTGTTGGTCAATGTCAGACAGTATCTTGCCCCATTAAAAGTTGTCACTTCAATAGCTTGAGCAACAACACTGTCAAAAAGTGCTGTTTTTCTTTGTCTTTATTTTGCTAGTAGAGTAAACCACTCGTCTGATTTTATTTTCCTAGCACCTGTCAATCCACCATCCCTGCGATAACACCCCAAGACCTGCCAACCAATCCATTGATCCACTGACATGGGAAACAACACTGCAAATTTTTGGTGTTGCAAGCTACAAGAATGAATGAATGAACCAAACACAACATGATCATCTCCACACAGATACATATACCATTCCAGATAAAATCTGCCAATATGGCAACTGCAAGCAGACAATATATAAAAGAAATGGTACTATGGTAAGAGTTGTCAGCAGTCAAATTACGTGCCACATTGGTAAACTGGATTGTGAGGAGGTTAAATATCAATGTATTTGGAAACATAGAACCAGTTTGTGTACTTTCGAGAGGGTGGAAGAGTTTAAATATTTGGGAACAACTTTAACAAATCAAAATTCTATTGTGGAAGAAATTAAGAGCAGATTGAGGTCAAGAAGTGCTTGCTATAATTCAGTGCAGAATCTTTTGTCTTCCAGGTTGCTATCCAAAAATTTAAAGATCAAGATATATAGAACTATAATTTAGCCTGTTGTTGTGTATGGGTGTGAAACTTGGTCATTGACATTGCGGGAGGAAAGGAAGCTGAGGATGTTTGAGAACATGGTGTTGAGGAGAATATTTGGACCTAGGAGGGACGAGGTAACGAGGGGAAAGGAGGAAATTGCATAACAAGGAGCTAAATGATTTGTACTCCTCACCCAATATTGTGCGGGTGATAAAATTGAGAAGAATGAGATGGGCTGGGCATGTGGCGCATATGGGTGAGGAGAGGGGGGTGTATAGAGTCCTGCTGGGGAAACCGGAGGGAAGGAGACCACTTAGACCTAGGCGTAGATGGGTTGTTAATATTATGATGGATCTCCAGGAGGTGGGATGTGGGTATATGGACTGGATTGGGTTGGCCCAGGATAGAGACAGGTGGCGGACGCTTGTGAGTGCGGTAATGAACCGTCGGGTTCCGTGAAATGCGGGGAATTTCGTGATTAGCTGTAAACCAGTTAGCTTCTCAAGAAGGACTCTGCACCATGGAGTAAGTAAGTAAGTAAGTAAGAACCAGTTTGTGGAGGGTGAACATACAACAGCATAAAGGTCATAAGATAACACACAGTACTGCTTCTGGGAATTAATCAAGAAAACTTTCACGAACCATGGCACCACATGGTTAGTGAAAGCAATAGCTTAAGTGTGATTATTCAACATATTCAGCTGTTTTATTGGGGATACAGGTGGAAGGCATTTGTAATACACCCAAATATTTCTTACTTCTTCAGGGAATTGCCTTCTTTGCATGAGCTCACTCTCAATTTCACATATGTGATAAACTATCATAATTTATTCTCTTTGCATCAGTTTCTGTACCTTCAACAGTTGCACTCCATACCTGCTTGTCCAGGCTGCTGATTGCCAGACATAGCATCATAAATAGATGTGGAAGGACCTCAAATTATATGGTAGACCCTACTCACAATTCTGTAGCTTTAGTCACAATAACAAGCACATAAAAATGATCAAAATTGATAAAAATATGTCTGGCATATTATGAAGATCATAAATGGTTAACATGTACATTAAGGCCCTGATTTTATTTTCCCACATGTTGTGTCTGCAATTTAATGCACTTTTTGTAAGGAGTGTTTCTTGGAATTTACACTTCCCCACACTTTACACCATTCTAGTTGGTCCCACAGAACCAGAAAATTGGGGGTTTACCATATTCATAATTGTATATTTCTGAAATGTGGCTTTATGGATACGAAACTTAAAATAATTCATTTTATTACATAAGAATCATGATATATGTTTTTATGTAAATGACAGCAAACTATTCTATATTATCACCTTACCACAAGAAAGTCAATCCCCACGGTAAAACTCACGGCTTATATTTGAGTCACACCTGGTTGAAATCTCGTTTCAGATACTATCTTTACTGAAGTTCTATGCTTTGCCTCAGGCCTTTCAGATAAATGGCATGATAGTGCCTCCAACTAGGCTATAACCACTTCTGCCCACATCCTATGTAATTCTTTATTCTCATATTACCATTCCATTTGAAGTTACTTTCTCTGACATGATAACAGTTACTAAATAAAATATAACAAATAAAACAAAAAAGTACCTTACCCATAATTAACAAAGACACTCTCAAGATCCTTACAACAGCAGTACATCCAGCTTCTAGGCAACAACAAGTTCATGAAATTCAGGTAAAAAATCACAGATTTTCAACATGAGCTTCATGCTGATTAAAACTACTACGGAGAAGAATTTTGGCAATAAGAAGTGGACATACTTGACTTAAAACCTGCCACCAGTTGTGTAGCAGTACAGGCAGAGAACCAAGTGAAACTGTGCTAATGCAAACAGAAAAGTTAGGTGTAAATAACAGATGCAAGGGACAAAGTACCTCTCAGCTGTTACAAAGTAAAATCATGTTAAGGCAAACACATCTGTAAAAGGACAGCATGCACAAGATAATCACTGACATCACAACCCACTGTGAGACATCCCCTGACATGGAGGTACACCTCCAATGTTTCTTAACATGTGGCACTGCATGAAGGTGACTAGTTAGCACCACAACACCAAATAAATTACTTCCTGAGAACAGCCCCCCCTTACCAGTTGGACATGAGGCTAGGTTGGCTCTGGAATATGTCTGGATGCTGTGGAGAAGAGAAAAATCTCTGCCCCTACCAGAAATCAAACTCTGACTCTCTAGTATTCCAGCCTTTACAATGACTGAGCTTATAAAGAGACTTTATTCTCCAAATTACCCTGAAGTTTGATTTCTGTGAGGAATAAAGCATTAAATTCAATGCATAACTGAACTTTGAATGTAGACTTTAAGCTTGTAGGATCTCATCAGACAAAGAACAAAGTTAACCTTTTCCTTGGAAGTCAAAAGTAATAAGCTGAAGAGGCATTCTCTTCTAGGCCTGACACAATGTCATGTGTTTGATACTTTGTGTCATACAATTTACATGTCAAGAACTGGCACATGTGACTTTAAAAATGTCTATTGTGACAGAAGTTCCTCATACACTGTCAACTTTTGAGAAACAATGAGGTTTGAGGTTCTGACTGCAGTAAATACTGAAACCACACTCTTCCAGCCTGCCAGACAGGTACTAGCAATTCAGGACACCATGACAGCAAACAGTGTGCACAAATTTACCACTCAAGTGCTAAATAATCAGGTTACCATTTCATCAAGGTACAAATTAAACCCACCACTGCTGATGCTATGAGGTTGGAAGGAAAAGACCATGAATGGCATTGGGAACATGGACTGTCACCTCTGCTCGTGCTATCTCTTTGAAGCTACTTGCATCCAGCACGAGCAAGAAATCAGGCTCACCCCTCCTGGTATCAGTGACAGTGGCCAGCAAGATGCCATCATCCTCTGATGATGATCCTGGACATGGTACAAACTGCACTTCACCTGGGTATGTGTACTGATTCTCCTTCCACATCTTGATGTCTCCTGTGTCTGTGTCAACCTTAATGAGCTGTTAACACACAGTGTGAAATTATGAGCAATTCTAGGCCTTCATTGTAGGAGAATATCAACTGATGTAATGTCATAAGGAATATATCTAATAAATGTGGTGTTGTGAGGTGCAGCAGTTTGAGGAGGAACAAAATACAGAATTATTTGACACTTAAATGGACTGCTGGTAAAAAATATCAGGCAATGACAGTACTGGTCCTCAAGTAATTCGGTAAAAATTTGCTTACAGAATTCTACTTTGCATAAAAGAAATTTCTATGTTACAGACACATAAAAGCTGGCTTGAACAAATGTCTGAGTGGATACTGCGAGGAGGGAGAAGAAGGATGAAGGGCATCTGTGCTGCAGTTGCAGAGAGAGGACTGGAAGAATGACAATCTGTAGACAGATATTGGCAATTGGGAATTACAGGACACCAATGATGTTAACAAACTGACATATATTGGTATATATGGTGCAGCAGACAAACCTGACAATTTTTAAAATGTTGTAATGCAGTGATGTTTTACAGAATAGTGATGTTTAGTGGCCTACACATTCAACTGACCTATCCACTTGTGATTCCTTTGTTTGGGGGTGCTTTAAAGGCACAGGGTATACTGCTAGGTCCAAAACAGTTGACCTCAAATAATGGAAGAACTCAGCAATTCCAAAAGAAATAATGCTGGGAAACCTTCAAGCACAAATGGAATAGTGCCTAAGGAATGATGGAGGGCAACTTAGTGATGGGCTTCTTGCAAGGCAAAATGACATGTACTGTACTTTACCATGATCATAAACATCAAACAGCAAAGTAAAATTTCACTGTGTTATTTTGCTTTAAAAATTATAAGCCTTATCTGCCATGTGTGCACAACCATGCATGTACACAAGCATGTTTGCACATATATCTCCATTTAATGTTCCCTGCTACAAAGCTCTCATATAAAATTCAATTTTACTGATTCCAAATTAAAAACTGCAGTGTTATATTTTCTCCAGCTTCCCAAACACATCTTAAATTGTATCTTCATGCATGCAGTCCAGCTGACCAAACATTGTACCTTTCCATGCTAATACAGATACAAATCTGGCCACCACATTTAGGACTTAAAATCTTGTTTTTCCCAACAAAAAAATTTAATATAGGATATTCAGGAACTCACGGAATTTCTGAAGGGTCCAGGGGTATACATGCCCGCACCATAAAAGTAGCGGTACTTCTTTCCAAAGACATTTCTGCTAACAGAGGGCAGTTCGTAGCCTGGCTCAGACAGAATCTGTGGAGTCAGCTGAATTACATCTCCAAATTTTTCAGCTGTTGCCTTTGTTTTGAGTGTAACAAGATTTTTGCCATTTTGGAAGTCCTAAAATTGAAACGTAGTAAATTCTGAATTAGTTACATCAGATAAGCATGACAGACAGAAGCATTCCTTTCAGCCATTTTGTATACACGATTCATGACACAAGAAAACTATCAAATTCAGTGCCGCCAGACTGTACTCCACTCAAGGTTCATGCTGTTTTCTTGTGGGTTATGTGACAGTGAAGCCTGGAACATGATTATCAGTGTTTCCTAATAATCTGCTGCTCAGTCTTCTCCATATTCCATCCTAAAGATAGAGTCAGTATGTTCCTATGAAATGCTGGTACACACTTAGCAGTCTTCACAGTGTCACAAGCCAGATAACCACAATCAAAGCCTTCACTACCATGAAAACTTCACATCACTCATGAAATGGCAATTTATTGTAACCCACACAATTCAACAAACAAGATTGCTGCATTAATAGACACTTGGGTTACAAACACATTTTCTGTCCAAATGTTATGTCCACGAAAGTATTGCTTGTCCTTATATTTTTGTAGAAACATGACAGGCTTAAATGTTGGTCTAGTGTGGATCAGTCATATTTTTTGTGTGTCCTGTAAAACTGTGTATTGGTAGGTTGCGAAAGATTGCTCTTTCATGAGTGATATCTTAGAAATAAATATATTGCAGTCAAATCATTAGCACTCCATATATGGGTGGTTCTTGGTTCAAGTCTTATCCTAGAGGCTTAAATGTAGTAGCTCCAATAACAGAATCCACCCTCTGGATTCTCCCACTTCAGAAATGCATTCTACATCCCTGGTCATGTGGGCAGAGAATACACAATTTGAACATAAACCATCAGGATGCACTAGAGCAAAACAAAGTTTCAGTTTTAGTTTTTGATTTGTACAAAAGACGAGCCCATTGTGAACAGGTGAACAACTGTTAAGTTCTCAAGTAGGACCATGTTCCACATAATTTGTACAAAAGGCGAGCCCTTTGTGAACAGGTGAACAACTGTTAAGTTCTCAAGTAGGACCATGTTCCACATAATTTGTACAAAAGGCGAGCCCTTTGTGAACAGGTGAACAACTGTTAAGTTCTCAAGTACGACAATGTTCCACATAATTTGTACAAAAGGCGAGCCCTTTGTGAACAGGTGAACAACTGTTAAGTTCTCAAGTTCCACGTAATTAATCAGTTTGTTTATAGTTTGTCACTAATAATGTGTATAAATGTAAATGTCATTTTTTGTTATTATTGTCCTGGTCAGTGGTGTGTAAACTACTGTATTATTCTGAAGAGAATCATTGTATCCTGAATATAAGAAGATGTGCGCTACTCACTGTTTTTCCTGTTGGCAGTGGCAGCACAAACCTGCATCCATACCCTGAATCTTCGGCATCCATCTCATTGTTGCGCAGCTTCTTCAGGTACAGTTTATCTATAATTTCTGGA
>Ga0123355_10017871_pt1 | contig 11222 bp, 9 predicted proteins | sample TergutEmb28metaG_3_FD_89872 | JGI IMG/M metagenome (GOLD analysis project Ga0123355, IMG submission 89872) | Embiratermes neotenicus P1 segment gut microbial communities from Petit-Saut dam, French Guiana - Emb289 P1 | ecosystem: Host-associated > Arthropoda: Insects > Digestive system > Gut ...
AGAAAAAAGGAAAAGAAATAAAAAAAAAAAAAAAAAAGAAAAAAAAAAAAAAAAGGGAAAGGGGGGGGGGGGGGGGGGGTATTATTAAGGCAGCTCAAGTTAAAATATAATAATAGAAGTGGGATATCATAATATGGCTTCATTCTCTGCTGATAGGAAAACATGTTTGTAAATGGCATCATGAAAAAAGTATATATATATATATTTATATTTATTTTTTGGAACATTAAACTCAAGGGGGTAGGAATTACTGTTGTCTGAAAACAAGGGACTTTGGAGTCATTCTTTCATCTGTAATACACTTTTTCTTCTGGATGTACTGGCCAAGATCCATGATTGTGCCTCTGTTTCTGATATACTTACACAATTAGATTAGGAATTGGGCTGCTGATAACAACGCCGTCTGTCACGAGGGGTGAAGAGAATAATCTTCGCAAGTAACACCCTTCTGAAGGGTGGAACAGAAAACTAATTCTTCACTTAGTTCATTCCCCAGCAACTTCTCAGTTTGTGCCCGTGCTGTGCGTTGCTACGTCACACACAATGTCTTTCACAGTGGTGATAATTTTCCCACCCCCTGATGGAAAATCAAGTCCCATTCCATGGTGTTCACCTGGAATTGTAAAATGGCGGGAGTTCGAAAATCATCTCCCTCTGCTACTGGGGTTGAGATGGGTTGTGTGGTAAAGGTGGACCCTATGCGGGGGAAAAAAAATAAAACACACACATTAGTCGTGTATTATCACACTAAAGATAAAAGAAATGGAAAAGGAGTTAAGCAAATGAAGCATCAGTAATTTGGTGCTTCTTACTACAATGAGACATGCTGTTGGTAGATCAGACCAACCTGAGACCTCATAATGAAGCAAGTTCTTAGGTTTTCACAGGAGCAATGGATGACATATCCAATCAACTGGGGTAGAGCAGAAACGGAACGTGATGGCACACGCGCAGAAACCAGATTTGGTTTTCCAGCGAAATGGACGAGTCCATTTATATTGGCGGGGGTGTCAGTTCATTCGGCTGCTGGCAGCCGAGGTGTGCGCATCAGCGGTAGTAATGCTGGATAGACCGTGTCCAATACAGTGCACGACTGCTGGCTACCCCCTCTGTTCGCCTTTTTCCCCTTCACTTCTCCACCCGTGCGTTTCCGTGTGCCATCACATTCCGTTTCTGCTCTACAACCATGTGCTACTGGGTTCTTCATTCTAAGTTTTTGAATCTTTGGATGTGAAGTAGAGTAGCTTCTATACAAAGGTATACTACATAAGATAATAGATTTCGGCTGCAGTGTGGATCTGTCCTTCTGGGATATGACACAGCATCATACATCACACAAGAACAGTCAACTCATGCTAGCAGACACACTGGCAACTGCAACTTTCCAGTTTTAAGAAGGGTCAGAAAACAAGATGCTGTCAACTGTTATGATTATATACTGTAAGTGATAGATAAATGAAATATGAGAACGGAGCACCAGTGAAATGGAATTTACAAGGAAAAACAAAATACTCAGTACCAGCCTGATTGCCATTTTGTCCAAGACAGATCCCACACATACTGGCCCAAGAATGAACCTGGGTCTCTGTGGTGAGAGGTAAAATACAAGCAAACAGGTCATCTGCCTATCTGTTTGTGACTTAATAATGACAGCACTCTTGACTATAGATTCTAATGAAAAAATACAGAGATTTCTCATTAACACTGCAATCTCCCTTCAAATCACTTCAGAAAATGGTTGCCCCCACAGTACCCATGGCTGTTCTATTTCAAAAAGTAAAGGAATGGGAAGTATTTTAGAAACAACAAAGCATTTATAAGAATCCTTATCAAATACAACTGGTTATAAAGTCATACACATAGCAGTGTTGATGATGTAATGTTCAGTCTACAAGTACTGTCTGGTCTCTCACTTCAGGTGCTAAATGCTACAACATTTACACCAACAAGCTACCAGTACTGTAAATACCCTGTTGACTCATATGAGAGACCAGATTTTTTTTTTCCCTTACTTAACATCTTAAAAATGAGGGGTCACCTTATAGTTGTGCAAGAAATCACCATTTTTACTGGTACAATAGTGAGAAATGAAGTTAGTGGGTACAGGGGTGTCTGTCTTATGTTGAGGCAAATTTGTTAATGCCGATCTCTGAGAAGAACCGGATTACACACTTTTGCCACACTAAATCCGGAACCAAACCTTTTAAGTGAACAATATCTAAACAATTAATCTGAACAACTAAATTATTTTCAGAATGAGTTCAAACCAAAATTAGATGCAATACAAAATATAATTACCATAACCCCGTGCGTAGGGCAACAGGTCTCGTTTTGCTCCCTGATAAATATCGGCTGTGAGTATTTGAAAAACACCATTAATCAGTGTAATCTGTGAGATGACTTCTATTTCCACCATCTCTGTTGGTAACAAATAACCTACTTCTAGGCAGAGAGACCAATCTTCTATCACCAGGTCTTTGTACCTGAGATTTCTAAATGAAGTTCTCCTATGCTGGCCACACAATACCAATACAAATGTTTTGTGAGCCATGTAGGTGGTGTCAGCTGACTGCGCACATTAATGTCATGATTACTGTGAATACAACGTGTTTCAAGAGTGTCCTGTTGAGGCTGCAAATACAGACTTCTTTTCTGTGTCAATATGTGGAAGTTACAAACAATTTACGAGGGAAAGTCATTAAATAACAGGAATTTTATTCTAAAGTGCATGGAAAAGTATGCACAACGAAAAATCTTATTTCAGGACACAAAATGGCTCCTTAGCAATATGTCATATAGGGGTCATGACGATCAAGCAGTTTGAGCCTGCGCAGTAGGCCGTACAACATGGCCGCTCCACTGTCAACTTGCGCCGTGGAAGAGCAACTAAGCGTTATTCGTTTTTTGTGGTCAGAGGGTGTGAAACCTGAAATCTACAGAAGAATGAAGGTTCAGTATGGCGCCATCAGACTTTCACTTGTTTGGACCTATGAAAGAACATTTGCAGGGCCAGAAGTTTGCGGATGAAGACGAGGTAATGGAGGCGGTGCAAATTTGGTTAAAGGCCACGCCAAAAACTTTTTTCTAGAGGGCATCCGCAAGCTTGTGGATAGGTGGACCAGGTGTGTTGCGAAGCAGAGGGACTATGTCGAAAAATAAGACACAAACAATTTCTGTAAGTACTCTTGTAAAAAAGTTATTACGAGTGTAAAATTTCCTGTTATTTAATGACTTACCCTCGTATTTGTCAGTGACTAGTATCAAACACAGAGTATATGCAATACTGCTGTTGAGTACTGGTCTGTGCACCTGGAAACTGTGTGTAATTTCTGGCTTCCACTGCAGTGAAAATGAGATCTTCACTCTACTGGGATATTATGCAATGTAGACTGGTAGCTAGGTGACACTTCAGGACAACCTATTGGTCGCATTTCAAGGGTCCAAGAAGAGCGACTCAGATTGCCTGACCCTTGCAGATGGGACTGATAGGCTGTCTGAATGTCAGTAATTAACAACCAATCTATGCAGCATAACATCTCAGAACAGTGAGAATCTCATCTGGAAACTGACTTCAACAGTGCACCTCAGTTACAGGCTGTGGTCCAGTAAATGAAGGAAAATTTAATTTTCTTAGTAAATGACTTGTATCTTTTAGTAGAAGTCACAATCCTAGTTTCTTATACGTGGGGTTTATTTTACAATAACTAAAACCCACAGTACAGTCTGAATAGGTAACATATGTCCCATTCCGAATGTTATGAGACAAGGTGGTGTTTTATCATGGTTTTCCAACGTGCTTTACAATACAAAGATGCAAGTAAACTGGAAAAGTCTGAAATTGAGTGGGGCATGTCACCTTCTGGTCTGCAGTAATTATGTTGATTTACTAGGTGAAAACATGCATACTAATAGAGGAAAAAACAAAAGCTTTATTAGTCACTAGTAAGGTGGTTGGTCTCCAGGCAAACACTGAAAAATTAATCACAGAACCAACGACATAAGCCATGAAATAATAATAATAATAATAATAATAATAATAATAATAATAATTCCATGTTACATAAATTGTTTGATAACATAATCATAATCATGTCAAATATAAATTATAATCATGTCAGTACGTAGGGCTTTGTTCTTAACTTATCTCACTTTAACCTACAAATTCATTTTGTTGTAATGACCCATATCTGTTACTATTATTTCAATACAAAACTTACGATTTAACTCCAAAAAGATGTCAGTACTTACAGGCATTGCTGGGAAGGGTGGCTGTGCCATATGGGGTGGTCCAGGGTGACCCAGGTGGTGCCCTGTCAGCTTAGGACCATCCTCTGCTTTCTCCTCTTCCCGCCTCTTCAGACATGCGGCTTTAGGATTTAGGTTCCGCTCTATTGGGGTAAAAGCCGTAAGCAAAATTTAGGTCAAATCACCATTTAGTACTCTGCTATGTCTTTATACACAGGTTAAACAACTATCTGCAGCACCATGCTGTTAAAGTACATAGAAACACCAGCTTATAGAGTGTGCTGGCACAACTTTCATGCACCCCAGTGCACATTTTGAGTCACAAACATGAATAAGATTTCCTCTTCCACACAAACTGAGTGTCCTTCGAGAGTAAGTCTGGTGCCTGTTCTGGAACACTGATGGATGGTTCTGATGTTTCTTTGACCGTGCATCATTGTGATAATTGAAGAATAAAAAACCAACTCGATGTCACTTATTATTTTATTGTACTTCTTATAGGCTCAACATGTTTCGAGCACTACTATGCCCATCATCAGGAGCTCGTGACTGTGATGCTGATTACCACATCGGTTGTTTCGTTCTTGGTCTGCTGTAGGTTGGAGGTTAGGTGCGGTTAGGCTGGAGTAGTGTCCGGGCTGCAGTCCGGACACTACTCCAGCCTAACCGCACCTAACCTCCAACCTACAGCAGACCAAGAACGAAACAACCGATGTGGTAATCAACAAAATAGTCGCGAGCTCCTGATGATGGGCATAGTAGTGCCCAAAACATGTTGAGCCTATAAGAAGTACAATAAAATAATAACTGACATCTAGTTGGTTTTTTATTTTTCAGTTATCACTGATGGAAGGTAAATGAACATGAATCATGGAAACTTTATAGGTATGAAGGTGGTGATGTGTAATTGCATTCAGTCGCACACAAGACTCCTTCATAAGCTACGACAATTATGATATGCTATTAGGCCCTATGTTGTGGTAACCATTACGGTCATTTCGGCTATAATATTTCTTATGTGGACTCATAGTGTGTCAGACAAATTGCTTTAGAATCTATTCATGAAACACACTTAGTATCAAGACTTCGTACTGTCCTCACACAACTCATTTTTGAACAAAGTGAATTGAACTAAACATCTACCGCACACCAACAGACTGGACCAGGAAGGATAAGGACATGAAAATAAAAGGAGTTGACGGTACTTTGTTTGACTGGTCATAAACAATGGACCACACAATAAAGGTAAAGTTCACCCTACAACAGGCTACGAAGGCCCAGAGGTGGAGGAGAGGTATAGCTCTAGTCTTTCTTTAACCTCGGCGCTAGATTGAGGTGGGTGTTCAACGCCACGCCCTGGCCTCTTACCCCCGGGAAAGACCCGGTACCCATTGTATAGGAGGCTGGGTGGGCCCCAGGGCCAGTCTGGATGGGTGCGGAAAATCACGCCCCCACCAGGATTTGATCCCCGGACCGACCAGCCCGTAGCGAATCACTATACTGACTGAGCTATCCCAGCCCACACCACACAATAAAGGCACACCAATTTACAGAAGAACATACTCGTAATGTAAAGTCTCTTCACTTTCCACAATACTTTCGACGAACAGAAGACAAGTGACCTTCCAATAAATAATACAGCTGCCAGTCAAACTCGGTTATAATGTCACTATGGAATGGAATTATTGTTATAAATGAATGTCATCCTAACTGAGGAGTATGCCTTACGAGGAATTAATTGGCACCAGAGTATGTGACACTACAGACCAGGCCTCGCATAATCGGATCTCCTTCTAATTATGTTTGACATCATACCTCTCTCTTTCTCATCATTCAGTTCAGTGGCACTGATACAAGGGCCATACCGTAGATCACTCTACAAGAAGCTAAGCAGTTTAGGTGTATATAAATATATTATTCCCTATATGGCTCTACAGCCCAATGGACTGATGCAACTAAACACAGCTACAAACTACTGTGAGACAGGTACATTACCATACATCATGTTCATGACGAGGTGAGATGATGGGTGATTACAGTGAGGTGTGAAGGATTGGATTAATTTATGTTGTACCGTATATTCTTGAATCTAATCCGCACCAGTTTTTGCCGATTTCTTAAACGAAAAAAAAGTTAGTTCGCGGTTCTAATCTGCACTTTTCCTTCAACCGCCCCTTGCCTACAAGGCAGACTGATTGAATAATATTGGATGTTACCAATGCTTTAACCGTTATCCGACTAACGCGCCGTGTGTGAAGTGGCCATTTAACTGCAAGTGGTACAAATGCAATGCAGCTGATGATAGTGACTGGGCGATGGATAACGATTCAGTTATGAGTGATGACGGCGAGTCGGATGAATAATAAATTACAAATATTATATAATATATATTATAAATAATAAATAAAATAATAAATTATTGTATTGTATTGTTCTTATGGCACGTACAGCGGCTCTATCATTTTTCCAAAATCCAGCTCACGACCGCGAATCTAATCTGCATCTGAATTTTTAGCCCTCTGAAACTGTAAAAAGGGTGCGGATTAGATTCGAGAATATACAGTATTTTACAATAATATGTCTAAGCTAGTAAACTAATTAAACACACATGGAAAAGTTTAATACTGTACTTATACGATGTTCGTAAGGTCGTCAGTAAGTAAGGTTTCCCATGTTAGAGAAATCAAATGAGAAGTTACTACAACATTAAACATAGCTCATTTGTTACACTTTAGTCATTATTTCCCTGACAACATGGATGCATCTATCCCAGCTTGCATGACTTGGAAGAATTCCAGCATAGTAGAAATCAAGCTCTTGCACTCACAGCCATTCAAAAAAAAAATACCATTTCCACTTTCTCATTACTATGGTATTTGTGACGTCCCATCCCAAGTGTTACTTCAGTAGCCCACACCGATAATGGTGGCCTGATGGGGCAGGGCCCGAAGAACAGGGTGGATTGTGCAGAAGTTCCCAGCGAGATGACTGCAACAACTTGTGCCTGATGTGTGCTGTGTGCTGTGTCACTCATACTGAATGATTACACAATAACAGATGTCCAAGTCTTTTCTAGCAAACAGCTTCATACAATCATCACAACATGTTATGGTAGCAAGTTTTTCCCATAAAAACTGGATTACACTATGAGCTTCTTCATGGAACCAAGTATACAACATAGATGCTATCGCACAACAACTTATCCCATGAAAAGCATCAGAATAAATGACTCTTCTGTAATCCATTTCATGTCATCCCTGCTGTAAGTGCACAACCCCTACAGACAGAGTTACAGGGTTGGGAACCTTACTTACTGAAAATGCCTTCAACATGAAGCACTCATTCATATGCAAGGTGTTAACACCTCTTTGAAACAACCAACACTAAGAAGGACTGCGAAGCATGAAGACCCAACAAGGCCACAGTACAGTGAGATATTTCCCAATCATAAATTCATTTAAAATATAAAGATGGAACTAACCACAGAGTCTAACTTGATATGATACTGAGTTCTAATATGCTGAATTGTATACAATGAACGTAATAAATAAGTTTAAATCTTATTGCTGCACTGTGCATTTTTGTAGAATCACTTCTACTATCAACCAACAACTGCACTTACATAACTTTCACATAAAACACTTTAAAGACAATTAAAATCACTCCGACATGTTTCGATCTTGTCAGATCGTCATCAGGGAGCTTTGTTGTTCCTTGCTAAAGTTATATTACAGTATTCACAATTCAATTTGTTTTTGCAAACAACGTGTGGCAGCATGTCATGTTGTGTGGGAATGTGTTGTGGAGAGAGCAGCTGGCTAGCCAACTGCTCTCTCTACAACACATTCCCACACAACATGACATGCTGCCACAACACCTTGTTTGCAAAAACAAATTAAATTGTGAATATTGTAATATAACTTTAGCAAGGAACAATAAAGCTCCCTGATGACGATCTGACAAGATCGAAACATGTCGGAGTGATTTTAAGTGTTTTATGTGAAAGTTATGTAAGTGCAGTTGTTGGTTGATAATAGAAGTGAACATAGTAAGTTATTTAATGCAAAACAACTGATTTAAGTACAGCTGTAAAACAGTTAACATTCTTCCCAATTTAAAACATTAGGTACTTCTTTGAGTTAAAGTTCTCATTCAACAGGATGGTCAATCCATTATAGACACCCAGAATCCAATCAGATGTAAACAGCAACCCTCACAAACTGCAGATCTAAAATATTCAGTTTTTCTCTATATCCAGTTTTCCCCAGTTGCAATATCTTGTTTTGTGGTTTTTTTTTTGGTTATGTATGGGAAAAGAACTGGTAGTTCCAGCACTATAAAAGAAGACTTGCTGGTAGCAGGGCAATTATATCACCCAAAATAAGCATTCTTGTTCTCATATTCTTATAATAAACTTCTCAAATTTATTTCTGGAATAAAACTCTGCATGTTTTGGACAGTTCCTCTGTCCATCATCAGGAGTTTATCACTGTACACACAGCAATTGTATATGTCATACAGGTTTGCTGACAGCTTGCAAACAGCAAACCTGTATGACATATACCATTGATGTGTTTACAGTGAAAAACTGCTGATGATGGACAGAGGAACTGTCCGAAACATGCAGAGTTTTATTCCAAAAATAAATTTGAGAAATTAGTGCATCTAGTTGGTTTCATTATAAGAAATTATCACGATGCACGGTCACCTGAACGTCAAATGAGCGTTCTTGGTCTGGGACTACAATTGTAGTGCACTTTTTTTCACACCTCAATACCAACTTATGACATGCTGATTACACTAGATTATAATCTGGTGTGAGTTTACATGGGCTGCTGTGCCCATAACCGCCACATTCCAGCAAGACTTTTCGGTTGCCAAGGGCAGCATTTTTCTCTGCAGCTGGCGAGTGATAGCCACGCATCAGATATAGGCAGTGATTACTTCCTAAGGCATACTGCTACATTAGATTTCCTAGAAATATTTTTATACAAATCTTCACAGTTATACTCTTAATGTCACTAGAGTTCCTTTGACCTCAAAAGTTTTCAGTGCTACCATACTCTACTCATTTAAGGAATGAATCTGAAATTTGTACTTAGCGGTATCCAGCACCCACCCCCCAAAATAGACAGACAGACACACACACACACACACACACACACACACAAAACATGCAGTGTCCTGTGCTACAACAAACATATCACCACAGCAGACCTCTGACTTGTTGTTCCAAGTTCATGATGACCTCGACTGCCATGTTGAGGATGCCAAGCTTCGTCTGCGGCTTGTCTGTCTTCAGATGTGTCATGCACATCCTCCCAAGCTCCTTCAATGCTTCATTGATGTCCCGGATCCGTATCCTACAAGCACGTGCCACATACAACGATTGCAAGACAACCCGCCCACTGACATGCATGCCGTTCCCACTGCCTTACAGTGTCAGTTACAGCATCTGTATTCTGCACAAGGTAGATGCTGCAAATATTATGCAGCAAAACACCTTTACCGCCTCCTGATACGACAGCAGAAATACAATGTGGCTGTAGGACAGGCAAGCATGTCACGTGACCCGTTTCATAATTCCTACCTCTTACTTGCTGCTCCAATGTGGTTATAACCTCAACAGCTTGGTGCAGAATTTTAAGTTTGGATTCAACTTTGTCTGTTTTAAGATTCGCCATGCACATGCGCCCCAACTCTTGAAATGCCTCATTTATGTCTTTCACCCGTATCCTGCGACAAAGAGAACAGACAATGTCTTTCGGTTAGGACGACGGCTACTCATCTTTTACATATCAGTAATGTTATTCCTTCTTCCCAGACACAGTGTGTTGTTTGCGATAATGAACAAAACAAATAAAACGCTGGGTTAAAAGTTAATTTAACTTTTTTTAACCTAACCTAACCCAACATGACACTGCAATGGATGTGCCATGTGACGTGTCAAACTTTAAAATGGAACAGGAAATAAATTATTTAAAGACATTTTCTGTTCTTTCTGTCGATATCAGTAGGGTCCGTAGTGGGCAGAAACTTACCACATACTCACAGCTTCTGATGTAAACTTTTCTTTAAAAAGAAAGCAGAGGTAATGTTTCAAAAATAAAGAGGATCGAAAAGAAACCAGAAAGTGCACTTTCTTCAGGATGACCTTACTGCAATCTTGACACAAGAAACTTCTGCAAGTACTGACAAGAATGTAATTTTTCACAAGACTACAATACAGTGTTCAAAATTACACGAAGTTCTGCACTCGGTATAATTAACCAGACTGTGTGAACCAATGCAGCAAGTACACTTATAAGCACAATAACAGGCACTACTGGAGAACAGGCGTAAAGAAACAGCAAAAAATTTTAGTTGGGACGTGTGGTCCTGGTTTTCAAATGCGTGATTTTTACACTGCAGCACCAGAATGGTCATCTGTCTAAAAAGAAACTATTAAACTGTTTGTGATGGAATTAAATGCCTGGTGTGATCTGCACAAGACCAGAATTTTCCTTTTAAGTGAGAGGGGTGTTCCCAAAAATCACCATGCATATTGAAAATGTATGGAATACAGTAATGGGGTTTCATTCCAGAACATGCAGGATTTCAGTTTTTTAAAACTAAATTAAACATTCATACACATATATATACACAAAGACAATAAGATGAACAAACAATTATACAAAACACAAAACAACTGCAAAAAAGTTTTTAAATGGTATGTCAATTCAAAGTCTCAAACATTAACTATAAGTTAGTCTAGATCTTAAGGAGCTATTGGCTACATTAGCTGCCAGTGTTAAGATATTCAGTTGGGATGGGTGAAAGAGGAAGACTAAAATAACTTGTAGGTATACATAAACATGATTAACCCTTTGACGCCTAATGACCCCTATAGTGGTCGTACCGCACCGCTAACCTCTAAACGTTGCATTTTATATATTTATTCAACAAATATAGGTACTGAATATTTTAAACATGGTATA
>Ga0123355_10017872_pt1 | contig 11222 bp, 10 predicted proteins | sample TergutEmb28metaG_3_FD_89872 | JGI IMG/M metagenome (GOLD analysis project Ga0123355, IMG submission 89872) | Embiratermes neotenicus P1 segment gut microbial communities from Petit-Saut dam, French Guiana - Emb289 P1 | ecosystem: Host-associated > Arthropoda: Insects > Digestive system > Gut ...
GCCGTAGTCTATCCATTTCCAACTTGACCACACAAACATAGCTAAAATGAGGCAAAATATGCCTCGAATACACCCCAAAACCATCAAAAAAACCAAAAAAATTACTCGCAAACCCAAACCCAAACCAAAATCCAACTCCAAAACCAAAAAACTTAAACACTCAAATATATCTCGCAAATATTGTAGCTAATTAGAGGTTCCCCCCTAGACCAGAATATTAATAGTTGTTGGTGTAATATTTGTACTTCTAACAATTGTTTATTATATAAAAAAAAGGAGAAATCAAAAATGAAATCAGTACAAAAGAAAATTGGATTAATCCTCGTGCCCGTTTTATTAATAGCTATTGCTGTAAGTTTTATTGTTTTTAGTGAAAGTATAGGGCGAGCTTATGCTATAGAATGTCAAGAGGAAAATGAAAAGAATTTCTGTGAAATAGCAGAAGAAAATCAATTTTTCAATATAGAGCCAATAACTGCGAGGTCAAATGTAATTTATGGCGGAAGTATGATTAGTGCAAATGTTGTTATTCCGATATCTAGTGGAACAAGAAGGACTCTTGAACTAAGAGTATATCCATTCTTGATAATAGGCGGCATAATGTTTTTAATTATAGTTGCTTTAACAATACTTTATTTTTATAAAAAAAGGAAAAATAAAAAATGAAAATACAAAAGAACAAATTAAGTACAATTCTATTTTTTGTTGCTATACTATTTTTTGTTGCTGGTTTATTCTTATTAATAAGCAATAATACAGAATATGTTTCTGCGGAGCAAAAGTCGGACTCAATTGAACTTAGTATTGAAAATGAAAAAAACTATAGTCAAATCCAACCTATGTCATTTCAGAGAGATATATTTGGAGGTGACATAATTAGTGCACGAAATATTTTGCCTTTAAGATTAGGTACGATAGCCGCAAATGTTGTATGTAATAGAACTGGTCAATTTGGTGTTTTAACAGCCCAGCATGTTGCACGGAATAATGATATTTATGGCTATCTTGCACTGCTTAACGCTTTTCCAATAGGAAGAAGTTCCTCATCACAACAACAATTCGGACCTTGGGTAGATGCGGCTTTTGTTCCTTTTAACCAAAGTTTTTTAAACATAACTCCTTATGCAAGGCATGGGTCAACTACTCTCCAGAAATATTAGATTAGGAACAGATGAAATCGTAAGAGTAGCGTATAGGGAAAGATTGCCAGTAGTTACGATAGGAAGAACGACAGGGCTTATAAGTAATGGAAGGGTTGTGAGCCCGTATCACCGTGGTGAAATAATATCGGGAGTAAGGTTTGAGCGTTTAATTCTTATAAGTAATAGACTTCGGGCTGGCGATAGCGGAGGACCTGTTTTTGTTTATCGTAATGGATACCACTACCTTATTGGAATTATTACGGCGGATGGAGATACCGATTCTGCTGTTAGTATGATGTCATTAATAATGGATGAAGATCGAGGTCTAAACATTACCCCAATAACTAATGATAATTACGCAATATTTGGGCATGGAATATTTTCACTTCTACCAAACGGCACATATGAGTTAAGAGGTTTTAGGAATAACTTTAGAATTTCTGGGCATATAACAATCCCGTCAAGATTTGGTGGTAGATATATTACGAGAATAGGAAGCAATGCATTTGCGAATCAGCAAGGATTAACAAGTGTAACTTTGCCAAATACGCTAACAGCTATGGGCAATAATGCTTTTGCTGGCACTTCTATTGCGGAGATATCTATACCAAGTAGTGTTGTCAATATTGGGTCGGGAGCATTTGAGAACACAGCTAATCTAACAAGTGTGACATTTTTGCCTAATAGCCAACTGCAAACTATCGGTCCCAATGCTTTTAGAGGTTCGGGTATTAGGAATATAATCATACCATCTTCTGTTACATCAATAGAGTATAGTGCATTTGAGAATACGGCTAATTTAAGAAATGTAACATTTTCGTCTACTAGTCAATTGCAACATATAAGAGTCCGTGCTTTTATGAGTTCAGGTATTACTAATATAACTATACCAAACAGTGTTACACTAATTGCATCAGGAGCATTTGAAAACACCCTATCATTAGCAAGGATAGATGTGGCGGAAGGTAATCGACATTTTGCAAGCAAAAACGGAATATTGTATAATGTGCTAAGAGAATTTGTGCATATACCTCTTGCACTTGGCGGTCATGTTGAGATACCGTTGGGTGTGCAGATTATACCCAAAAATGCCTTTGAGGGAAGACGGATTACAAGTATTTTTATACCAAGCACAGTAAGATATATTGGTGTCGGTGCATTTAGAAATGCTCGTTATCTAGAAAGTGTAGAGTTTTGTGAGTGGTTTAGACCTGGTAGAGGGGATTTGCCAGTAATTAACTATCATGCTTTTTATGGGACAAGTAGTTTGAGAAGTTTTTCAATTCCGATGAGTGTTACAGCTATAAGATGCCACGCTTTTGAGAGGAGCGGATTAGAGAGCTTATTTATTCCGTGGAATATAAGCACTATTGGGAATTATGCTTTTGCTAATACTAGGAATCTTAATAGATTAGAGTTTGAATCTGAGGGTGGGTCAGTAAGTATAGGGTTTGGGGCTTTTGAGGGGTCTGATTTAAGGAGTATAGACTTTTCGCACACAGTTATAAGTATCGGGGCATTTGCCTTTGCTGGTAACCGCAATTTGACTAGCATTACTTTTAATGGTGACAGCTGGCTTAGAACAATTGGTGATTTTGCTTTTGAAGGGTCTGATTTGAGAAGTTTGCATATACCAGCAAGTGTTACACGGATTGGCAATAACGCTTTTGCTCATAACCGCAGCCTAACAAGTCTTACTTTTGGGAGTGGGCTTACAGATATTGGCAATAATGCGTTTGAAGGGACGAGATTAACCGAAGTCACTATACCACAGACTGTAACGCATATTGGCACCCGTGCCTTTGCGTATAATAGGTATCTAACAAGTGTAACCTTTGCACCTAATGGTCAGCTTGCCACTATAGGAAATCATGCTTTTGAGGGGACGGGAATAACAGAGATAGTAATCCCTAACAGCATAACACATATTGGTAATTCTGCCTTTGCCAATAGTAGTCTAACTTCTGTAGAGTTTGAGGACAATAGTTCTTTGATTAGTATAGGAGACAATGCATTTTTTGGTGTAAATATAACCGATATTACATTGCCTAATACATTGCAGATTATAGGTGACGCGACTTTTAGCAGAACAGCTCTTGAGAGTGTGGTTATTCCTAGAAGCGTGACAAGAATAGGACATTCAGCTTTTAGGGATAATCGGGTCATGGTAAGTGTCTTTATTCCTAGCAGTGTGATATTTATAAATACGTATGCATTCTTTAATTGTCCTAATCTTACGATCTTTGCGGAGCCTCTACAACGCCCAATAGGTTGGCAAATAGGACACAGATACTATTTTCCTTGGCATGGGTTTAGCCCTGTTGTGTGGGATGCAACAGTAACCGATAGTCTAGCCATGTTATGTGATGACGCTGATATTGAGTATGAATATATTCTAGCACTTTATGTTGATGATACAGCCAATACTTTGCCTGAGTTTGAGGGTGTTGTCGTTACTAGCAAACAAGCTGACGAGTATAATTATTACATCTGATGTTAGTGTGTATTTTAAGTAGAGCTCTTAAAAAAGGCATATTGCATCGCAATGCATATGCCTTTTTTGCTTGCTATGGAGAAGGGATTTAGTGTATAATATTTTTGACGAGTTGATGTATGTCAAAACGCAATAGGTTTTTTGAAGACGAGCTGATTCAGAGCAGGTTTAGCCGTAAGATGATGGGCAAGGCACTTAGGTATGCCGTGCCTTATCGGCGTGTCATTTTGTTTATCGGTGTGCTTATGGTGGTGATTGGTTTTACTTCGCTTTTGCCGCCTATGCTCAACGGGATTTTGATTGATAGGGTAATAACTACACGGGCAGGTTTTGGCAGTCTTAATTTTTGGACGGTGGCTATTATTTGTCTTGGCGCGTGGGCGGCGGTTATTATCTTTGAGGTTGTGTATAGTTTTTTTCGTATGAAACTTATGGGGCACGCAGGTTTTAAGATAGTTGAGGACATACGCAAGGACGCTTTCGGCAACTTGCAAAAGCTTACCTTTGATTACTATGACACCCGTCCTGCCGGCAAGATTTTGGTTAGGCTTACTAACAATGTGGACGATTTGGCGCATGTTTTTAGTAATGCTATACTGGCGACTTTAATAGATGTGGTAAGGGTGTCGCTGATTTTGGTGTGGTTGTTTGTACTTGATTACAGGCTTGCAAGCATTATAGTAATTGTTGTCATTCCTATGGGGGGAGCATTGTTTTTCTTACAACGCAGTCTTATGAGGCGGGGTAGAGTAATGAGGAATAAGGTTGGCAACCGCACGGCATATATAGCCGAAAATATTCAAGGCACAACGGTGACAAAATGTTTTAACCGTACGGCAGGCAGTAGCGAGGTTATGCACGATGTCAACACTAAGGCTAACCGTGCGTGGTATAAGATGGTGCGAGTCAACGAATTGTTTTTTCCGCTGTCGGACGGTTTTTTTCAAATCGGGTTGATGGCAGTGTATGCTGCGTCGATATTTTTGTTTAGTAGGTTCGGGGACGCTAGCGGCTTGACATTGGGGACGCTAATCAGCTTTATTATGTATATGGGTATGTTCGGTCCGCCACTTAATGCGATAGCTCTCAACTTGCAACAAATCTCTGATGCGTCCAGTAATCTTGAGCGGATTATAGAGGTTGTCGAAACTAAGCCTGATATTGTGGACGACGAGGATGCTACAGAGCTTCCGCCTATTGAGGGTCGTGTGCAGTTCGAAGATGTGACATTTGGCTACGATGAGGGTGTCAATATTTTGGAAGACTTTAACCTTGATGTTCCCGCAGGCAAGACTATCGCACTTGTAGGTCCTACCGGAGCGGGTAAGAGTACAGTAGTCAACCTTATTACTAGGTTTTATGCAATTAAGTCGGGACGGATAAGTATTGACGGACACGATATTTCGACTGTTACACAAAGCTCGCTTAGGCGGCAAATCGGAGTAATGATGCAAGACAGCTTTATCTTTAGCGGAACGATTTTGGACAACATTAGATATGCAAGACCGGAGGCTACTCAAGAGGAGTGTATAGAGGCGTCAAAAAAAGTTTTTGCTCATGAATTTATTACAAAGCTTCCTAATGGGTATAATACTAAGACGGACGAACAAGGGCAAGGATTAAGTCAAGGCGAAAAGCAGTTGATTAACATTGCAAGGCTTGTACTCACAGAGCCAAAAATCGTAATACTGGACGAGGCTACAAGCAGTATAGATACGGAGACGGAGGGATTGATTCAAAACGCTCTCAAAATCATACTCAAAGATTGCACAGCTTTTGTTATCGCACACCGCTTGTCGACTATTCGTAGTGCTGACTGTATACTGTATATCGCTGATAGGGGGATTGCCGAGGCGGGGACGCATGAGGAACTTATGGGTAAGAAAGGCCGATATTATGACTTGGTCAAGAGTGCGTGCTAAGAGAGTAACAAGCTAATGAATATACCACCACTACAAATAACACAACCCAAAAAAGACAAAAAAAAGCAAACCATTAAGGCTTGCTTTGCTTGTATTATAGCGGCACCATTTATGATAGTCGCTACTATTGCTTTATCATTTTTGATAGGTGAGGTTATACAGTATGTCGATACTTTTAATTCGGGATTTATGCAGTTTATCTCTGGTCTTTTAACCGTTATGGTAATACTATTGTATCTCTATGTCGTGCTTATGGTGGTGCTGACGGTTATTTTGATTATTGCCGTTATTGTAATGCTGATTATAATTATCAAAAATAAGATTACTTCTTAAAAAGAGATTTAGAGCCTTTTTTGCGGAAGAAGGCTAGTCCGCAGCAACCGGGACCGATATGAGTGCCGACAGCGGCTCCGACACCTGCCTCTGTAGCTTCAAAAGTCGGGTCAACGGCTTTGATTTGCTTGGTTAACTTTTCTACAAGGTCGGGAGCGTTACTGTGAGCCATATACATAGGCATATCTTTGTCAACTTGATATTCAGAATACATTTTGGCAATTTTTTTGCACGCTCCGGGGACGCCGATTGCTTTGCCGATTGAGTCAACTTTGAGGTCACGGATTGTAATAATGGGTTTAATACCCAAAGCCGTAGCCACAATCGCTTGCGCTCCTTTGATACGACCGCCTTTTTTAAGATAAGTAATATCGCTTACAAAAGCCAAAACTTCGATTCTGTCACGGCAATCAGTAAGGTGTTCGAGCATTTCGGCACGGTTCATACCGTTGTCACGGACTTTGACTGCCTCTCTTACAAGTGCGGCATAAGCAAAAGTCATCATCTCGCTGTCAAATATAGTTATTTTGTCCTCGGCACCCAAAGTTTTGACAGCCTCATGTGCTCGCTCAATAGTAGAGGACATACCCGATGACATTGACAGATAAAAAATCTCGTCACCCTTATCTAAGTAAGGCTTAAAAGCGTCAATATGGGTTTGCTCTAAGATTTGAGAAGTGTTCGGAAGCTTGCCGGTCTTGGCGGTAAAATCTTTCATTTTGGCAAAAAACTCATCACGGGTTAAATCAATTCCGTCTTTATAGATGTCGGTTCCGAAATTAACCTCTACGGGCAGAACGATTGTGTTAAGTTTTTTGGCTTCATCCGGCAAAATATCCGCCGGACTTGCAAAAATTATTTGTATCATTTAGAATCTCCTTTTTAGTTTGACAATCAAACAAAATATAGGTTATCATAAAATAGTTTGATTGTCAAACAAAATTCTGTTATTTTGCCAAATATTCGTTTGACAGCCCAAATTTTTTTTGTTAAACTACATACATATGAAAGTCGGAATACCAAGAGCGCTGATATATTACTTTTTTGAGGATTTGTGGAAAGAGTTTTTTGCAACCCTCAAAGTTGATACTATTGTAAGTCCTCCTACTAATAAAGACATTATAAGGCGGGGAATGACTAACTCGATTGACGAGGCGTGTTTTTCGTCAAAGATTTTTTTAGGGCATGTAGACTGGCTGCGTGACAAATGCGATTTGGTTTTTGTGCCTAGAGTTGAGTGTACGGGTATACGGGAGGAATATTGTACAAGGCTATTCGGGGTATATGATTTGGTGCGCAATACTTTTCCGGATGTTAAGTGGTTGCATGCTGATACAAACATACTTATGCGTAGGCGTGAGCCGGACGCATATACAAAGATTGGAGAGGCTTTGGGGTTTGACGGCGCAACTGCGCTTGCCGCATATAATAAGGCTTTGGCGGAGGCAACCCGCAAAAAACAAGAGGTTATAGTCAAGCAAGAAACAATGTTAGCGGGCAAAGGCGTCAAGGTATTAATAGCCTCTCATGCCTACAATACGCATGATGCGGTAATAGGTAAGCCTGTTGTAGACTATTTTAATAATCACGGTATCAATGTTGCCTTTGCTGATGTTATAGATGTTAAAGAAGCCAAAGAAAAAGCTAAGGAAGTTTATGGCAAGCGTATTTATTGGCGGATTAATATGGAGATAATCGGGGGAGTGCTCAAATATAAAGACCAAGCGGACGGGATTGTACTTATTTCAACTTTTCCTTGCGGACCTGACGGGATTACTAACGAGATGATTATCCGTACGGTTAAAGACAAGCCGATACTTAATATTATGGTGGACGAGCTAAGTGCGGACGCAGGGCTTGCTACGAGACTGGAGAGTTTTACAGATATATTAGGAGCAAGCAAATGAAAAAAATCGCCGTAATGCCTAACTTAGGCGACTATAATATTCCGCTCAAAATTCTTGTTGAGCGGTGTCTTGATATGCGGGTAATACAATGTCCGCCCACCACTAAAAAGACTGTAGAGGTCGGCGCTAAGAATAGTCCCGATACTATCTGTACACCTTACAAGATAACTTTAGGTAATTTTATAGATTGTTTGGAGCAGACGGATGCTACCGTGCTTATTATGCCGGGTATCGCCTGCAGATTAGGGTTATATGATGTGCTCCAAAAACAAGCGTTAGAGGATTTGGGATATAAATTTGAAATGCTTGTACTGTTTGATTATGCGGCTAACGCTATGCGGCTGTACAATACATTATCCAAGTATAATTCCGGACTTACAGAAGATGATTTTAACAAAGTACTGGATACCGTTGTACGGATAGTGCTTGATATGGACGAGCTTGCCGATTATAGACGGCGTAACGGGGCTTTTGAAATTACTAAAGGTGAGTTTGAAAAAAATTATAAAGCGTATTTAGTTAAAGCATTAGAAGTGAAGGATGCGGCGGAAGCAAAAAAACTAGGTGCCGAATATAAAAAAGTTTTTAAGTCAATAAAAGTAGTTAAGCCCAAAAAACCTATAAGAATCGGACTTATCGGCGATTTGTATTCGGTCTTTGAACCGCACGGAAATTGCGATATTGAGAGATGGCTTGCTGCTAACGGGGTAGAGATTGTCAGAGATATGGATTTGACTTGTACCGTCAAAACAATGCTAGATTTAGGAAGTCTCAAACAACTTATAGCAAGTAGCGGCGGTTATGTGGATTATCATATCGGCGGCGTGGCTAATATTACGGTTTCGCACGCATATGGTATGGCAAAAAGAGGAGTAGACGGATTGATTCATATGAAAGCCGCTTCATGCTCGCCTGAGATTACGGCTATGAGTATACTGCAAAATATATCAAGAGATTTAGATACGCCGATTATCTACTTAACTTTTGATACCGAAACAAGCGAGGCGGGACTGCATACAAGATTAGAAGCGTTTTTGGATATGTTAAATATGAAAAAAGTAAAATGTAAAAAGTAGGAAGTAAAAAGTGTTGTCGGGAGAATATTATATAAAACAAGTCCGCACTTTTTACTTTTTACCTCTTACTTTTTACTTCTAAAACAAGGAGTACATTAGTGAAAGAAGCCAAAGCCTACCTAGGCATTGATATAGGGTCAATTTCGACCAAAGGTGTTGTTATTGACAGTAATAATGAAATTCTTGCCGACAGTTATTTGTGGACGGCGGGAAATCCTCTTAATGCGGTTAAAAGTGTTCTTAAAGAACTGAAGTCGCAACTTAAGCCGGATTATACAGTAGTTAATGTCGGTACTACCGGTAGCGCGCGCAAGCTAATAGGAGCGGCGCTGTCGGCTAAAATAATCAAAAACGAGATTACCGCGCACGCTGTAGGTACACTATCAATTGTGCCTGATGTGCGCACGATTTTGGAAATCGGCGGACAGGACTCAAAAATTATTTTGCTTAATAACGGCGTGGTATCCGATTATGCTATGAATACCCTCTGCGCCGCAGGTACAGGGTCATTTTTGTCATCTCAAGCGAGACGGCTTGACTTAACATTAGAAGAGTTTGGACCGCTTGCGCTTACAAGCAAAAATCCCGCCAAAATTGCGGCAAGGTGTACAGTTTTTGCCGAGAGCGACCTTGTGCATAAGGCGCAAATAGGTTACAGCAAAGCCGATATAGTTGCGGGGCTTTGCAGAGCAGTTGTTCTTAACTATCTTAACAATGTAGGTAAAGGTAAACGGATAATGGAGCCGGTTGTTTTTGGCGGCGGTGTGAGCAAAAATGCCGCTGTGGTTAAGGAATTTGAAAGAGAGCTTGGTGTCCCCGTATATGTGGACGGGCGAGGTCATCTTACGGGTGCACTCGGAGCGGCGGTATTATGTAAAACGCAAAAAGAAGAGACGATATTTGACTTTGATGTCGCCGATATCAAATTTGAGACGAAGGGCGTAGAGTGTCCGCATTGCCCCAATAATTGCGAGATTATATGTGTGTATAAAGACGAAAAGTTAATTGACGCATGGGGTAATAAATGCGAAAGAGGAGCAGTATAGTATAAAGTTAGTTTTTGGGTCAGCGATGCTATTAAAAAATGTCATTGTGAGGAGCGAAAGCAACGAAGCAATCCCATGTAAAGTGTTCTGTTCGCGGGATTGCTTCGTTGCTTTCGCTCCTCACAATAGAGTTGTAACGAAACCCTATATTTTGACGATAAACATTGTTTGTCTGTCATCCTGAGTGAAGCGAAGGATCTAGCGTTAGCGAATAAAAAGCCCATAAAAGTCGCAATTTCCTGCAATTTCCGCTTCGCTAGATCCTTCGCTTCACTCAGGATGACAGTCCCGATTTTGGAGTTTCGTTACAACCTTAATGACATAATCATATTTTAGAAAATGTTGATTTATGTAAAATTACTTGACAAATAATTAGTTATATGTTATATTGTACATGTGGACAACAAAGATAAAATACAAGACTTTTTTATCAAGTGTTTTTATACGATACTTAGCACGGCGGAAAAGTCTATAGAAAACATCTCCGACGGCGAACTTTCGCTTAAAGAAATGCGTTTAATTGATGCGGTCTATAAGTCTGCCGGCAACAATAATTTTTCTACTGTGGCAAAGGTGTTAGGTGTTACGCTAGGTACACTCACAACATCATTCGCACGACTTGAAAAGAAAGGTTATTTGTATAAAGTACAGGACGACGGGGATAAAAGGATTTTTTATATTGAGCCGACACCGCACGGTGCAGAAATGTATAAGCAGTATAAGAGTTTTCACGAAAAGATGTTTGCGGGCATAACTAAATCTATAACCGAGCCTCAAATAGAAACAATGGTTGACGCTCTTCAAAAACTCGACAAGTTTTTTACATCTCTTAAATTGGATTTATCTAAAAACCACCCTATCGGAAAAATTGATTAAGTGTGTGTTAGTCGGTATGTGGGATTAGGCTAAAACATCGTTCATCGTCTTTGCGAGCCGTCACAATAGCGGGGAATAAGGAATTATTGTACGGCGAAGCAATCCGGCTAAGGAATATACGGAAACATAGATAGTTATTATCCATCTATTTCTTAGCCGGATTGCTTCGCCGCAGATATTTATCCTTGTTATCTTGTATAGCGACGGCTCGCAAAGACGATTTGTTGCTAAATCACATTAACACACAGTTTGACAAATGCCTTAATGTTGCTCAAAAAATACTTAATTATCTCTCAAAAAAATATTGTGCAAATAGTTGACTTAGATAATATAAAAAGAGTATAATGTATATAGGTATGATAAACTTAGAGATGAGCATAGCAAGCAAGCAAGCAAGCAAGCAAGCAAGCAAGCAAGCAAGCAAGC
>Ga0123355_10017873_pt1 | contig 11221 bp, 9 predicted proteins | sample TergutEmb28metaG_3_FD_89872 | JGI IMG/M metagenome (GOLD analysis project Ga0123355, IMG submission 89872) | Embiratermes neotenicus P1 segment gut microbial communities from Petit-Saut dam, French Guiana - Emb289 P1 | ecosystem: Host-associated > Arthropoda: Insects > Digestive system > Gut ...
CTGAGTTTTTTCACGGGACATTTAAATTTACGTACTATACCAGAAACGCTTTAGAGCGTTTAGAGGGGGAGGTGACTTTTAAATCCCGAGCGCTTTGGAGCGTTAGGGAGGGGAAAGGGTTAATCAATGTATATAGCTCGTCAAATTAATTTTCATAACACTATAGCGGCAATAATCATCTGTGACATGAATCTATTGTGCATAATGATTTCTCTGTGTATTGTAACTATAATTTAAAGATTCATTTCCAGATTAAAATGACTGTTCAATTAATAAATTTTACAGTTTTCCTATAAACTGCTTTTTGTTTTCTGTAGAGTCAACTACATATTTGGGTAATTGATTAAAAATTTTTACACTCGCATAGTAAATATCTCTTTGATATAATGACATAATGACAGGAAGACACAGTAAATTTAGTGTGTATTATATTATTAATTGAAAAATATTCCAAATTATTGACTAAAAATTTCATCAAGTACAATATATATTGCAGGGGGACTGTCAGTACTCTTAAAGTCTTGAAAAGTGACCTATATATGATTTTAGCACTTATCCCCATCATTATTCTTATAATTTTCTTATGTAATAGAAAAACGTTTTAATATCCATTGAGTTACCCCAAATTGCTCCATATATCACAGTTGAGTGGAAATATGTGTGATATATTATCTTAAGTGTTTCTGTATTCCTATAATGCTTCATGCACGTATTTGCATAGCGTGCAGTACTTAGGTTTGGTAGTGTAAACTTAATATGCATTTTCCAATTCATGTGTTATCAATTTCTACCACAATAAATTTAATGTTTATTTCTTCTTATATCAGTTTAGCCTTATAAAAAATTTTTACAAGTGCATTATTTTGATAATGTGAATCAAATTTAATTATTTTAGTTTCTTTTGGGTTTAAGGACAAACCATTTCACATTAACCATTTGTTATATTATCTAGTGCACTTATAGATTTTGTTTGAACTTCATGTGTACTAGTTCCAGAGATTGATACACTGGCATCATCTGCATATAGTAGCTGTTTTATTTATTCCTAATGGTAAATCATTCATGTATAGTAAAAATAACAATGAACACAGAATTGAACCCTGGGGTACCCCACATTTTATTGTTTTCCAATTTCCAAAGGTTTTACCATGTTCATTATGCCATATTTCTACACTTTTTCTTCTGTTCTTCAAATAGGATTTGAACCACAGTATCGCTGTACAATGGATACCATAATACAGTAGTTTATCCAAAGAATGTCATGGTTCACATAGTCAAAAGCCTTGGCTAGATAACAAAAAATTCCCACTATTTGGCTACTTTCTTCTAGGGCCTTTAAGATATTATTTGTTAATGTATAAATTGCTATATTAGTATTGCTGTTTTTTTTAAAAAAACTGAATTGTTAAGGTGTCGTATTTTATTTACATACAAATGTTGGGTTAAACTGTCATACATCATTTTTTCTAGTATCTTTGAGAAGGCAATTAATAATGAAATAGGTCTATAGTTAGACACACCAGTTTTTCCTCCTTTTTATAAATCAGCTTCACTATTTTGAACTTTAATCTACCAGGATAGATGTCTGTTGAAGTGGTGCATTGCATATGTAACTAATTGGTTTACTAATTGCATGCATGCAATATTCTAATATTCTAGATGAGATCCCTTCATATCCAGTAAAATTTTTGGTTTAAATGTTTTAATCCCCCCCCTCAGTTTCAGTTGTAGGTATTAGTTTCACTTCCAGTATAATATTATTTTTACATTTATATAATAGTTTAACAGCTTCTTTTTTTATCAGGATTGTCATCAAATTTTCTACAATTGTTACAAAATTTTTGTTAGAGTCATGTGCTATTTTGTTGGGATTATTTATCTTTTCGTTATCTATTTGTATTATTGATATATTATCAGTCCTTTGCATTTTTGATGTTTCTTTTTTTATTATCTTCCATGTTGATTGTACTTTATTCTCTTATCTATGTATAAATTCATAATAATATAGTTTCTGTGCTTCTGTTACCTTACCTGTATAGTACACTGTTTCTTCTAAAAATTTCTTTAAATTGTGATTATCTAATTCTTTTGCAAGGATATATAGGCTTTTTTTCTACTTACATGATATTCTTGTAACTTTTGTTATCCATTTAGTGCTATTATTTTCATTTCTTTCATATATTACTTGAAAGCATTTTTATAGCTTATTAAAAAATGTTGAGAAATTTATTAAATTTACTATTAATATTATCCTGTTTATAAACCACCTCCCAGTTTTCATTTTCTAATGCAAACTAAACATATTTTATTATTTCCTCATTACTCTGTCTTACTTTATATTTACAAACTTTATTTTGTCCATTAATTTCCTAGTTTTCCAGTATTAAAATTTGTCCTTCATGATTGGAAAGACCATTCAAAGCTGAATAACAATGAAAATTATTATGTACAAAATTATCAGTGTCAAAATTTATTAATTGAGGTACAGAAACTAGTGAATTAAATCCTCTATACAGTATCTTATGTGACACTTCAACCCATTTTACATGTGTGTAAACCAAGTACTTATCCATACAGCATGTGTACTTTCTACTCAGTATGGTGTATTCATTCATAGTGTATACACTGCACACCTAGCATCTGGTATATATTACATCATCTACTGGATGAAATTTTCTTATTCATTTTCTGCTTCACCTTAAAGTTCTAATCAGAGTTTATATTCCTTCGTCTTCATTGCTGTGGCCTCATGTGGAAGTTTAATTACAGGGTAGTTAATAGCCTATTTTGAATGAGGACGCACAGCTATATAACTTAATCCTTTCAACTCATCTATGTCCAATTCTATCTTCAAAATACTATCGCCATTTATTACACTGTTTAGTTCTTTATGCTGTTTGTTAGTTTCACTGTATTTTGTTCTTGAGCACTATATATTCACACTTAATGTACTAACACTGTCACCTACCAGCCATGTTGTAGCTGAATAAAAATAATGAGAAGAGGACCGCTCACTGGTACATGGTCACTTCTCTGTTGCTAAAACCACTTAAGCAGTGCCTAATTGATGTCACTTCGTTCAGGCCTTCAAAGTTGCTTCATTCTCAATCCATTCTGCTCAAACGCACTAATAATTTGCTTCTGTTTTTACAAATCATTTGGATCATAGAATTTATGAGATAAAATTCCCAGCACACATCAGCTCTCTCATTCTCTCTCTCTCTCTCTCTCACTCTCCCTCTCTCTCTGTGTCCCCCCAGTTCTCTGTTTCTCATATGACATTAAATTTTCCTTCATCACTCAAAACATTACTTTTGTTCGTCCCTGTAGCCATGTTATTACTCAAACTGTCTCCCCTAACTACAGGGGTAGAAAAGTAGAGGGAAAATGCATGTGTAAAGTAAATTACCTGTGGGATCTTCACTCTTGTGAAACGTTATACAGCATGTGTTTCTTTGACTGCTTGATCCTTGAAGATGGGACCAACAGGTTGTCTTGAAACATGGGTGACCAATCTATGCCACATAATGTCCCAGAAGAGTGAAGATCTCATTTACAATGCTTCAGAAGTCTGAAATCATGAATTACCGTTACTATTGCCATTTTTCAGGCCTCAAATTTATATAGGTACCTGAAAGAAGAGAGGCCTTGTTTTCTCAGGGACAAGGTGAGGGTTGAATTCTCAAAATAGTCTACTTCTTGGAAAAATACATGGGAGCTGATGACTGGCAATGTCATTATGCCAGAGGTAGATGCTGTGATGCATGTCCTACTAAGCAGGGAGAAAACAAGTGCCTTACATGAAATTAGTTGGTACCAGTGAATGTATAACATTTTAAATGAGATATTACACAAACTGAGACCAGTATAACAGAGTTCAGCCATATTTCATGTATTTTTCGTAAGTATTCTTCTTCTATAATGAACTTGTGAATCTAAATTCTGCACCCCTCATCCATGAATTTTGTGAACTAGCCATGCACTGAATGTATTTTAATATTTAGAGGACAGCAGACCCTTGCTGGAACTTTACAGTAGCCTGTTCTATTAAACTGTTGGATCGACTCAGCAGTACTGTCTTTTGAAACAGGGAGATAGAATGTTGATTTTTGGTTTTGTGCAGGTAATTGCAGGTCAGTTTTTGTCTGACAAAAAAGTAGGCACCTATGTTGAAGTGGATATGTATGGGCTTCCAACCGACACGATCAGACGGGAGTTCCGTACACGTTTGGTTCCATCCAATGGACTAAACCCAGTCTACAACGAGGAGCCATTCCTCTTCAGGAAGGTACGTAGCAACGTAACATATTCCTTCACAGAGGTAGTACAAATGTTTGTTTTTTATCTTCTCAGTTGTTTCTGTCAGTCTCAAAATGATTCCTCCATAAATCTGTGATCTGAGAACTGCATTACCACCATTCAGTGCAGGGTCCTTAGGTTTGGTGGGTTATAAATTTTCAGTTAATATACTAGAAGAGAAGTTTAAGAAAAAGTAAACAACACTACACAAGAGGATTTTGGTCAAATCAGTGTTAACAGATTTGGACATGTTCTCTCCATCTGTACAGTTCATACTTGAAAAGAAACAGTTCAATCAAATACACCACTGTCTGGGAGTAAATTGTAAAGAAATTATAGCATTTATTTATATGACTGGATGCAGTCTTGGGCTCTTGTGAACATGGAAATGTGTCTTTGGTTTTATGAAAGACTGATCTCTTGACCAGGTCAGTGACTGTCAGTATCTTAGGAAGAACTGTACATGTTGGAGTTAGTTAACCACAAGATCTTATTTTTAAAATCCTTAAAAATATATTGCACCAGCAGGTAGTTTTCAGTATTTTGTGTTTAAATAAGCCATGCTAACCTGTCAAATTAAGCATCTCTCATGAAAAACTTAACAACTTTTAGGATAACTATGAATTTATTGCATCAGTTTATCTGTGTAGTGAGGGATATTGACATATGTACCGCTGTCAGGTTGTGCTTCCAGACTTGGCTGTTTTGAGATTTGGTGTTTATGAGGAAAATGGAAAACTCCTTGGTCAGCGCATACTGCCACTGGATGGCTTGCAGGCAGGCTATCGGCATATTTCTTTGAGGACTGACGCCAATTTCCCCATGTCACTGCCTATGTTGTTTTGCAATATTGAGCTCAAGATATATGTGCCTGATGGATTTGAAGGTAAAAGAGGGTATTGGTAGTTCCATATTTACCTTATTCATTCTTAGAAGGTTTCATTGTAATGTTATTTTATAATTTTCATTTTGACCTGTATTTGCAGGCAAAGTTTTAGTGTGTGCATGTACTTTATTGTACAGATGTTGATGTTTCTTGGGATGTATCCTTGACATAAACTGTGGAGTACTTGTGTTTGTGTCATTGTCTTGTACTTAATGAAATCCGGTTTTGGATGTAACCTTTAAGCAACAGTAGTTAAAAGGAAATTTTGGGGTCTGTGCTATCAGGGCATTTAAATTTTTGTTTGTCTTCCCAGAAAAGCATGGATATTATTTTAACTGAAACAGATAAAAATATATAGTCACTGCTGTTTAGTAGGAAATGAGACATTTTTCTTGATCTCCTAAAGTCAGTAACTATCCTTATTGCATAAATATAGTGACAAAATTCAGTATCTTGAAGTTGTTTAGTTGTGTTTGTTGTTGGTTGAAAATATCTGTTAGAGAATTTCGTAGCCATAAGTTGTCAGTGGCACAGGGATGTGCTGAAACTTGATATTTTAATGTTTGAGAGTAGTTACTAGTATGGACTTAGTGAAATGTTCTAGATGCATGCTTTTGACAACTCTCCTTACTCGCTATACCTTTGCCTGTCCCTGCCAAGGTTGACTGCATCCTGTCTAGCTGTGATCTGGTATGATTTATGTTATTACATCCTTGAAATGTAATCTGGATTTATTTGTGAATTTGGTTTTGGTCCTTTTGGCAGGCCTTGCCAGCCTCCCTGCATGTCATTGTATATAGATTATATCGGGTTTAATTTCTGTTTCTTTTTACAATGGCTTGCAGGTTTTTTTTTTGTGTTGTTTACTTTGCATCACTCTGATAGGCCAGTGAGCATTGAGTCATTGTATCTCATTAATGTGTTAAAGATCAGTAGTGTAATGTATATCACTCACTGAATGCAGTAGTGGCACAATCAAAAATTGCCATTTTGAGTTAATGCTATGATTGAGCTCAAAAATATAACATCTACATCTGACAGTACCAACACACTTGTCAGTTGATACGTCCACTGCTAGATGTCATTACTGCCAGATGTTGTTGTTATATTTTCGAGCTAAGTCATAGTATTAATTCCACATGGGCAATATTTGGATTGTGCCACTATTGCTTTCAGTGACCAATATTATTACTTTGGGCTGAGCAATATGTATTGAAGTAATTTTTTTAAATTAAATTGTAAAACTTTTCTGTCTTCTTACTTTTGTCACGTGGCACCCATCAGCACTTCCACAGGCAATTAGAAATATAGTATAGAGTTGATGCAAAGCAACATGGCATTTGTCATCATGCAGCAGCTAGCTGTCTTCATTCAACCTGGGGATTAGCTACTTGCAGCCTCTGTAAACCTCAACTCAGTGCAAGACAGTCATAAACCCAACTCACATACTCTAGTGATAGTGTTTCTGAACAAAAGGAGGGATCAGGAGACACACAAAATCCTCACAGTTAATGAATAACTGAAAAATGTATTCCTTATTAAGAAATTTGAGACAATTGGCTTGAAAAATACTGTAAAATTATTTTCTTTAACTTTGTCATAAGGAAGAAAATTTTGTGTATAGTTCGTTGGTACATAAATTAGTTTAAGCACTGGGTGTTGAGCTAATGCATTTACAGGACAGATAAGTAAGTAATACTAGACTTTGTTGATGTAAACTAATTTAAAATACTGCAGACCATGTGTGTCAACAAAACAGTTTAGTTCCACATCAGATAGGACATGTTATGTCACTTCTTGTGTCGTAGAGCATAGTACACATAACAACAAAACCTGCTTTTTATATGGCATAAGAAGGGCGCTATTAATGTAAGGGAATCCATTTCAGATTGAATCATGCTTTCTTCTGGTTATCACCCAGAAATTTTAGCTGTGAAACCCTGTGTTCAAGTTTCATGATCCTGCAGGCACCTGAACACACAACTTTTTGCACAGACTAATGCAAAGTATACTCTTCAATGTTCCCAAAGCTCTCCTTACCAGCTCTGGGGACCACACAGCCTTCTTTTCTATGGGTATCCATGTTCTTTCTTGGAGGGTAAAGCAACCAGAGCGTGAAGCTGACCATTCAGTTCGATCTAGTGCAGATTTAAGAATGAGAGAACATACACCACTATGTGTCATCATGATGTGGACAGGAAAGGATCTGATACTGTTGCAATTCTGCTGTCCTGCATATGGGACAGCCTCAAAAGTTTGATATAAATGCCATCTATGCAGGATGGTTTAAGTTAAAGGTTAATGATGTTGAGCATTTTGTTTGTATGATCTAAGAGAAAACTGCATGTACAACTTTCCTGTAGTAATGATGAAATTGTCATTGTAGGCTGTTACATCACTGAAGTTGATCCTTGAGACAAGTTATTTGTGTGTGTTGTTATACTGTGAAGGAGATTTCATGTTTCTGGTTATTACACCATGCTATATGTTGGGTGTTTGTGGTACTGTATTGAAGCTGCTTCCTGCATCATCAGAGTTCAACTGTGAGTATGAACAGAGTAGGTTCCTTCAAAATGCTAGTTATTGTCTACCAGACTGTGTTAGGGCATGCTCCAGAGGAGTGTAATCTGCATTTTAACTTCTGTGAAGACTTCAGATCTTCATATTGTGATTTTACACAAGCACTGTATGGCTTACAGATTTTATGGCTGCTCTGTCAGACCCTCGAGCATTCATTTCAGCCCAGGAAAAGAGAAATCAACAGTTGAAAGCTATGGGCATAGAGGAGACAGACATCAAAGATTCGCCATTGGGTGTTGATGGCGTTTCACCTGCTGGTGCTGGAGGAAAGAAGGGAAGTAAGACAAGTGGTGCAAAAGGTGCCATGACAGGTTCTAAAGCTGAGGATGATAAGAAAGGTACAGTGTTTTACCAACACCTGACCACCTTTTACAAAAATTAAATTCCTTGATTTATGCATTCAAAGTTCTCCCACATGCACTGCCAGAATTTGACTATTATTTGATTTCAGAAGATCTTAAATTTGAATCAGTCACTGCTGAATCACTGAGAGCAGAAAAGGGCTTTCAGAAAACTGCCCGCAAGCAACAAAAAGAATTGGATGCCATGAAGAAACGTCAGCTGAAGGAGCAGCTGTCTATGCAGAAGCAACAGTGTACAGCCATTGAGAAACTTATCAAAGGGAAGAAGTAAGTTACTACTAATTATGATAAATTTTAACCCTTTCTCTTGTCAAAATTAAATGCCAAGGTGTTTTGAAATAGACAAGAATTTAAGTGGCTGCCATTACTTCACACATTCTTGTTGACATCTTCAGGCAACTTTAAAAGCACATTGCATCAAGTGTGGTCAACTTTCATTGCTGTAGTGGTAATATAAAAAACAGAGAACTGCAATCATTAACATTTGAACAACTGTTTCTGAGGTTGTTTGTCATACAGATAAAATCAGTGGAGGTCTTACCAGTCTATATATCAAGTATATATATAATTTTTCAATATCAACTACATGTTTTGGCCATTGCTGCTGTGGCCATCTTCAGGTTGGATACAGCTTCTCTGATAATAAATTGTATCCAGCCTGAAGATGACCACAGCAGCAATGGCCAAAACATGTAGTTGATATTGAAAAATTATATATACACTTGATATATAGTTGTGTTACAACTGCTACATTATTATAGAATTACCTTAGGTTCTAACAAACACAACAGAGACGATGCACCTTGAAGTTAAACACCAGAAAATGACAGTTACAGGAAAGCATTAAATATGTGAGAAACATGAGAAAACAAAAGAAATGAAAATTATGCTTTTTCTACATACACCTACATATATAATGTACAAATAAAGAGTTGGTTTTAATACCTAAATGCAAATTACTTTTCTTAGAAGACATCTGTGACAAATGTTCAGATGAAACCTTGCATGTCAAACATAACAGCACCAATTTCAAGGTCAGAATGTTCTGTTCTTCATGCTTGGCAGCACTGTGCGCATAAAAGAGTCCTTGAGCAGTTTTGTAAGCATCGGATGCTTCAGGAAGGCTCACCATTGGTCCAGACTCATGTTCATCTCCCTCTTCCATTTTTTCATTCTTCCTGTGACCCTCACAATCTTCTGACAACTCTTTGATGCTGGAAATGCTGCAAGTGGCAAGCTCATATTCTAGAGATGTGTAAACACTGAAGTGAACATCCTGCTCCTCATGGAAGGTTTCTTCTTCTCCTTTTCCTCTTCCTCCTCGTCCTCCTCCTCCTACTACTGCTGCTGCTACTACTACTACTACTACTACTTCTACTACATCTGCTTCTTCTCCTCATTTTTCTCTTTCTCTTTTTCCTCCTTGTCCTTCTCCTTCTTCACTATACATAAAGTTTGATGTAATTTATAAAAACATTACACAGGGTGTCACACTCCTTGCATTAACATATCCAAAAGATGCTGCAGTGATTTAAGATATCACTGCTTTGCTTTTGATATGCAGTATTGTGTTGAGTTGCATTATTTGTACATCCTGAAAATACCTTTTAAATATGTCTCATTTGATTCAGTTGAAGGTTAAGCAGTGCAAGAACTTGCTACATTTTTATAGCATTTATTACAGATTATCTTGAGTATAAGGTTGCAGTTTGGGAATATAATGCGAATATGAGTTAATGTTAGTGAACACATAATTGGGAAACATGATACATATGTGCTGCAGTTATTGTGATGGCAAGAAAATAGGTGTTTGCTATGGGCTGCAGAGAAGTTAATGCACATGTTATGAACTATATCTGTGCTCTTTGTACAGTAAGAATGAGCTGGTATCAGACCCAGCAGTCCGAACACTCGTTGCAGAGCAGACAGTGCAGTGGAGTGATATGGTTGAGCGTCACCGCAAGGAAGAGTGGGAATTAATCAAGCAACAACTGATAGACCAGCAAGATATTTTGAAGAGGCTTATGGAGGCGTCACATGCTGTTCAGATGAAGCAGCTGGAAGCCAAGCATGATCGGTAAGATGAGATTTTCTCATTAGTTGTGACCAAGGCAATCAATCTCAATTAGAATACAGTAACAAACTAGGCAAGAACATATGAAACTTTCCTTCATTTGTGAGCCTTGTTCCACATCATTAAAAATGGAACTGTTTAGCCTATTCTGTCCCCAGCAGTAATTCTGTCATAAGTATTTTTAAAATGTAATTCTAGAAAGTTTCAAATTTTTCCTTTTAAAATGTGTAACTTCTTGAACTGATTAAATGTGAAAAATTTTTGGGTACCATTCACTTCATAATTTTTAGTGTTAATCACCTATCTAGTAACTTAACAAGACTGATACATAAAAGAATATTATTTTACCTGTTCTACGTATATGGCTTAAGAACTTCATTGTTTAAATTAAGAGAAGAACATAGGTTTGGGATGTATGTCAACTGTGTGCCAAGGACTGTATGTAGACCTAAAGAAATGGACATAACTGGAAGTTGGAAGGAACTCTTTAATGGGAAGCTTCATAATATGTATTTTGCCAAACATTATTGGGATGTTTTAATCTTTATTTCAAACTTTCACCATGTTCTGAATGCTGCATGCTTTCTTCTGGGTAATTCCCTGGCGTCTGAATTACCCAGAAGAAAGCATACATTATTGGGGTGAATGAGACAAGAAATATATACCAAATTTTATTTGGAAAATCTGACAGGAAATAACAGTTTTGAGACCTAGGCTTCACAGGGATTGTTCTTCATAGAATTGGTTGTAATCTTTACTGTAAACAAGCTAAAACTTTTCTAGCTATTGCATTAGTGAATGCCTCAGGTTTCTCTTACCTGTGGGTTTATAGTCAAAGTTTGATGTGTGGTTGACCATGCATCGTAGTTCAATGTGGAATAAGAAACCAACTAGATATCACTTAGTGTTATATTTATTTCTCCTTTATAAGTTGCTCAACATGTTTCGGGCCACCTTGTGCCCATCTTCAGGAGCTGACGACTTAGTGGTATTTTTTCACGTGTGGTGTAGTGCCGTGGC
>Ga0123355_10017875_pt1 | contig 11221 bp, 4 predicted proteins | sample TergutEmb28metaG_3_FD_89872 | JGI IMG/M metagenome (GOLD analysis project Ga0123355, IMG submission 89872) | Embiratermes neotenicus P1 segment gut microbial communities from Petit-Saut dam, French Guiana - Emb289 P1 | ecosystem: Host-associated > Arthropoda: Insects > Digestive system > Gut ...
ACTCATGTAAGGACCGTAGGTGTAGTAGGTGTAGATATACTCAACCATTACATCCGGAAGACGTAAACGGATAGACATAGGGAAGTAGCCGTCTACTTGGTTACCTAGGTTACCAGTTACAAGCTTACCAACATACAGTGGTGCAAGACTTGGGTTATCAGGATCGTTTGGATCCCATGTTGGTCTATTAGGATCGCGGGGATCATAGTCGCAGTAAGTTCTAACGAAGTCGTTTCTGAAAACCATTTCATCGTATTTAACTACTAAACGTGCTTCACATGCCACACACCAGTTGTCAGTGCTAGGTTGTGGGTCTTGCTCGTAGCAAGGTAAACCATCGGAATCTGGGGTTGCACATGGGCCAATTACTCTTCTTGCTTGTTGCGCTACTATGCCCAATACATGTGGACCATAGTTTATGCAATAAGATGGTCTTGGGTCTGTAGGTGATGCAGATTCACAAGGGTCACACAGAGGATCACCACATAGAGAGTTCGTTGTAGCAATGTAAACATATAGGTAGTAGACAACTGTGGTATAGTTAAGCATATCATGAATTGTACAATCGTCTTCATCGCAAACAGGGCACTCTTCGCTCGGTAGGATATTGGTAAAACGTTGCTCCGTAACCCTAAATACAAATCTGCCCGGATGTGGGAAGTCGGCTGGGTCAAGAATTACAGGAATACTACGAGTATAGTAAACGTCTGTAATATCACCACCGCTTGGGACATTTGGCATATATGTGGCGTTAGCTGACACAAGATTTCTGGTTTCTGTACCATCAAATTCTATGTCTTGTGTCCATTCCAAAGGTGATGTGATAGGTGGTACTGCAGGTGACTCAAGTGCAGCAAGTGCGTTACGTACTGCCAATGGCACAAGATTACCCTGCCACTCTACGTAAGCCAGTGTAAAATCGAAATGAAATGATAGACCTTCTGGTTGGGCTGTACCTGCCGGCATACGCAATACTTTACGCAGGTTAATTGCATTTTGGATGCCATCCCAGTCTTCGTCATACCAGCCATCTTGGCCGCCGCCCGGTGTAGGTACAAATGGATCTGCCACAACAGCCATCGGTGACAACGCCATTACCAGTACAACCAGCATTGCCATAATCTTGCTTAGTTTCTTTTTCATTCTTTTTCTCCTCCTAGAGTTTTCCCCCATATTCTATCAGGCATAGCCTGGTGAAGGTTTGGGTTAATTTTTTGCTTTATATTAGAACTGCTACATGCCGCGGCGGCGTATAACAGTAATAACCGTTCCGAGTGTATCACTTATGTTAATGGGGCCGTATGCACGGCTGTCTATTGCGGTTTCCCGCGCATCGCCCAGTACAAAAATTTGCCCGGGGCCCACAGTAAGCGGAAATTGTATTGCCGTTTCCAACCGCCATGTGTCTTGAAAGATCATAGGCTCGTGTATTGCCGCACCGTTTACTATCAAGCCCTGATGCGTGATGTTTACAGTGTCACCGGCTTGAGCAACTATGCGGCGCACCTGACGCTCCCCGCTGTAGCTTAGCAGTACTAAATCGTCTATATTGTGACTGCGGCTTAGGCGGAAGAACAGCAGCAAATCGCCGTCGTTAACCATTGGTGACATGTGCGGCCCCGAAACCCTGTGAAAGCCGTAAACAAACGTGAAAGTTAGTAGGGTTAGCAAGACAATTACTGCTATTTTTAGGAACAGTGTCGCCAGCTCTTTTAATACAGAGGGTGGGCGGCGTACCATTACTTGGGGTTGCGGCTGTGGCGTTGTGTCTTCCATTGCTGTGTTGTCCGGTGCAGTTTCCTGTGTGGGAGCTTCCTGTGTCACATCTTCTTGTGTCACATCTACCACCACCTTGCTGCACGCCTGCGGCGTTTAATTGCCCCAAGCATCACCATTGCCGCAGACAACATTGCAGCAAACAGTACAAACATGTTGCCGCTGTGCCCGGTGGCAGTTGCGCTCATGGGCGGGGTTTGGTCGCGGGTGTTGGTGAAGGTGAAGTGTGTTTCGCCAAATACTATATAATGTCTGCCTGTGTCACGGCCATTTGGTATAAATATGTCGCAACAGTAACGACAATCACGGCAATCTTCGCATTCGCAACCGTTAATTGCACAGTCGCAAGAACCGAGGTCGCAACCATCTCTACGTGGCAGCTGACAGGGTGGGCGTGTAATGTGGATTGATGTGTGGTATGCAGGGTGGAAGTCTTCTGTTATTTGAACAGTAACGGTTGTAGGTATCCAGTGGAAAGAGATTGTTTGGCCATGGCGTAGGTAGAAGCGATAGTTGCCATCAGCGTCGGTAACAGCATTTTCGCTGAATATGAAATGCGGTGCATAGCAGCAGAGACAATCCGGAGCATCATCACACGTATATTCGCCTGTTGGATGTATTGTGTAAATCAACTGCATGTTATTGGCCGGGCCGTAACGTGTTGTTGGGGTGTTTCTGTTCCGTAACTGAGCTGTAAAACCGAAATACTCGTAGGGGTTGCCCATGTTGCCTGTAACAATTTTGCTTACGGCAATCGGCGCGCCTGCAGGTGCCCACTGGGCAATAAACCTGGTGTCGTAGCGGACCAGCCACTCTCTAACGTCGTCGTCGCTTATGATGTCGCTGTATTCATAGCGGTAGGCGGGTATATAATCGTTTGCATCAGTACACCACACCATAAGGCGTTGGTAATAATATTCCGGTATCATGATGTTTCGCGTTACACGTACCATATACCCTTGATCGTTTTCTTCATATACATATTCACCGGTGATAGGGTCTACGACGTATTCCACTTCACCAGAATCGATGTAATCACCTGTATATATTCTCACTCGTTCCCGTACGCCTTCTTCATTGTAAACGTAAACATAAGCAGGAACCGACCTTAAACGCTGAACCCAACCCAGGAATACATGGTCATATCTTTCGCCTACGGGTACATCGCGCGTAGTGCTGAATGCCGGACCTACGTCTCCACCTTCAAAACGCTCGTAAACATCACATTTACAATAATCGCATATACAAAAGCTACAGTCGCATGTACCAATACAATTGCATGTGTGACTGCCCGGAGGGCAAGCATTGCTTACATTCCAGCCGCCGTTCCAATCGAATACTACAACAACTCGGCGGACATAGTTAATACAGTAGTTTGTTAGGTATCGCCACCATTCACGGTGTTGATAGTTAGTGCCATAAGCGGTGAGTGCATCGTAAGTTACACTTTCCGGACCAAAGTTGTCCGGCGGATTTGTCCACTCGCTTGCGATATTATGACCGGCACCGTGGGGGCCTAGATGAGACGTGCGTGTAATTGGGAAATATGCAATTGCATTAATAACATTGTGATATGAACGGATACCGGGCGACATAAACCTTGGCAGTGGGCTTACGGCATGGGTTGGATTGGCAAAAATTGCGCCGCCATGGCCACCCAATGCACGGTTGTATATGAAGCTACCCATCATTGGAACTGTCTCGCCTGTAGAAGGATGTGTCATTAAACGTGTATCACAAGGGCGTATATCTATAAATGCGTTATTTTGGTGTGTGTTAACCCAAATTGCACCGCCGCCGCCCAAGTATGGCCTGCTATCAGTTGCGGTACCTGTTGCCCTGTTACCATCAAATACGCCGCCGGTCATGTTAAAGTCACCTGTACGTATTAGCAAGCCGCCACCATTTGGGGCAGTGTTTGCACCTTGTCGTCTAATTTCATGATAGATGGATGCCCCTGAAATTGGATCCGGTAAGTCATACGTATTATCGCCAACAACACCGGTTCCACCTATAAAGCCATCATACATATTAAATGTGGCACGCCATCCGTTTGCAAAACCGCTGGCACGGTCTGTCATAAACACGCCGCCGCCGCCCGCTGCTGTTCCGGAACCTAAAGCGGTATTATTACGTATCCAAGCAGTGCTGCCTATTGGCATGTTTAGCGTAACGTTACCATCACGGTTTGTTGACATGCCGATGCCGCCACCGCTTGTGTTTGATGTGTTGCCTTCAATTACTCCACCGTAAAGATGTGCGTAAATATGGTATGGAGGAGGAATTGTTTGTGTTAACGGGTTGGTTTCCGGCGGAGCGGCAGGGCGCATGAAAATGCCACCGCCATATGCGTTTGCTATATTGTTGCGAATGTAGCCGCCGGTCATAATTAGTGAACCTTGGTCGAATCGCATACCGCCGCCCACATAGTTTGTGTGATTGCCTTGAATGTAGCCGTCTTTTAAATAAAACCTTGTTGCGGGACCGCGCACAAATACGCCGCCACCGCCCATGCGGTTACTTCCTTCTGAAATTGCAGTGTTTCCGGTTATCTGGCCGCCATCTAATATTACCCTTGCGCCCCTATTGGCATAACGGTAAGATTCGAATATTGCCATACCGCCACCGTTGCCGCGGGCTACATTGTTAATTATCATTGCGCCATTGTGGTCTGCGCCATGTATTGGTAAAAGCCCTACAACTTCGCGGTTAGGAGAGCGAGCAGGGTGATCATCCGGGAAATCGTGAACACCGGGACCGTAAATATAAGTGTTTGTATAAAGACCTACACCCACGCCACCACCGGCAACACCCGTTGAACGGGCATAGTTATCGCGGATAACACCGGCATGGAAATTAAACTCTGCACCTACACCGGCTTGTGGAAGCCCATCTACTGGTGGGTTAAACCCAGGTGGGAAAGGTTGCGCACAGTCACGGTTAGGATCATCGACATGACACCAGTGTGGTGCGGGTATCGGGTGGGTACACCAATCTGCTCTTGGCTCCAGGAAATGGAAAGATGCATATGGGTTTCTACCGGAACCTGCATTTTCTATACGTACACCGGCACCATAACCGGCAAGGTTATGGTGAATTTCACCTCCGTACATATTAAAAACACTTGTAGTGCCGTTAATAAATACACCGCCACCACGCAACTGGTTACTGCCCCAGCGTTGTACAAGACGTTCTATATCGGAGGGTCTGTTAGGGTTAATTAAATGTTCCGGCACAGATGGTATTACGTTTTCAAAAATTTCTCCGCCAAACATGTTAAACACAGTACCTGTGCGTGCAAAAGAGTGTTGGGTAAGCACACCGGCACCGCGGTTATATGCCGTATTGTTATTAATACTGCCTGCGTGCATATTAAACATTGCAAATGTGCTAAGGTACACGCCGCCACCGCCAAAGGTGCCGTTTGTAACGCCCTCGCGATTAAGGGCATAATTCCAATAAGGTATGTCTATAAATGAGCGGTTAAATTCAATTCTGCCGCCATACATGTCAAACCTAGCGCTTGACCCGGGTAAAGCACTATTTGTACCAACCAGCATTTGCCGAACAGCAACACCGCCGCCTTGATTACCATGGTTATGAGAAATTTCGCCGTCAAACATGGTTAGTGTAGAGTGTACACCTTGCAGCAAAATGCCCCCGCCCCCGGCGCGGTGTCTTCCTGTGCCACTACCGTTTACAGCACCATCTGCAAAGTTGTGTGATATCGTGGCGTTGTAAATGGTTATGTGGCTACCTTGCGATGTAGTGGTATCTGTAGCGATACCGCCACCACTGCCGGAGTTTAGATTTATTGCGCGGTTGTGTGATATGTCACCGTTGTGTATAACCAAATTGCTGGTACGGCCAAGGAAAATACCGCCGCCCAAATTACCATTTGTTGTTTCTGTTGTGTTTGGTCCGTCTACAAGACCTGCACGGTTTTCCATTAGACTTATATTACGTATTATTATATTTGTGTCGTTTGCGGTCGATGGGGTTAAGTTAACAAAATGGGACGTTGCGATACCACCACCGTTTAATTCGCCATGGTTGTTTGAAATATTTGTATTATGGATATAAAGTACAGAGTTGCGACCCATGTGTATACCACCGCCATTGCCACCATTAGGTACATTGGAAGGTGGCAAATGTGAGCCTGTTGTAGGGTGTGGACAATTTGGGTTGTTGCATGCGTCAAGTGCTACAAGCTCCGGGTTACAACCGGCCCAACTGCTGCGGGCTACGTTACCTGTGATATTTCCATTAAATATTTCAATATGAGTACGGTGTGCAGGCGTACCGGAGATGTTGCCCGGAGTGTGCGCAATACCACCGCCATTACCAGACCTAGAACCCCATCTGGAGTCTGCTTCACACCATCCTGCTACATTGTTGCTGATTGTACCGTTATCCATAGTCATGATAGAGCCACGGTTATCACCTGGTCGCACTCCTGTGCCATGTTGAATATATACGCCGCCGCCATCTCTATAAGCTTGGTTATTATCAATTAGACCGCCATGCATAGTAAATTCGCCACCGCGAAGAATTGCCACGCCGCCACCAATTCCACCTGCTGATGCACTTGTTGCTCTAACACGATTATTTTGAATCGTTCCACCATACATGGTAAATACGTTACGGGCAGTATCTGCAGGAGAATTCATACGAGATATCATCACACCACCGCCATACCTACCTGCGGTGTTGCCATATATTAGTACGGGTATGTCGCTACAGCCGTCGGGACAAACACACTCTGCACCGCCATGCATTGTAAGTGTAGACCCTTGACCTGTTAAGGCAATTGCGCCGCCACCGTCACCCGGGTTACCGTCAGCAGCTATTTGAGTGGCTCTGGTTTGTCTATTGTGTGAAATAGTGCCGCCATATAGTATAATGTGAGATGTTCTGGGGTCTGCAGCACCATGGGATTGACCACCTATAGCACCGCCCATTTGTGTGGATTCGTTGTCTGTAATAAGACCGCCATGCATGGTAAATATTGAACTATGACCTAAGTGTATTGCGCCACCGCGACCGGTAGTTGTGTTGCCTTGAATTGTGCCACCCCACATAATTAACCTAGTGCCTGCATTTAAGGCATAGATTACCTGATGCTGCATATTGATACTGCCACCATGACCGCCATGAGAGCCACTGCCTTGTAGAATAAACCGATTGCCATATGCGGTTGGGTCTGGATTACCCTCTAAACCTAATACAAATGTAGCACTAGTATCTCCATCTGCTATGAAGTTAGTTGCATCATTGGGACTTTGTATTACAAAGTGCCTGTTACCATTTGTAGTAAGCACATGAGTAGCCGGGGTGTTGTCGGATATAAGATGAACATGCCTACGCATAGGTATATCTATTTCCGCATTTATTGGGAAGGATGCGGTTATTTCTAATATGAGAGGGTCAGTCGCAGCAGAACTATTAGCTATTGCATCAATTATATCTTGGCGACTTGCTACCGGTACCGGTATACTAAACGGAGTAAAGCCAATGTAATGCGCAGCAAATCTGGCAAGGGGTTCGGCTACCATTACGCGCTTTAAATATGGACTTTGGTAATAATAAATGCCTTCATATGCATGTAATGTCCATTCTCCTGCATCTGTAAGTTCTACAGGGTTGAGATGCAAGGGGATAGTTGATATATTGTAACAAACGCATTCGTATTCAAAATATATATTATCTATATAATATTCCCGTTCGACATGATGCTCGCGGACAAAGTGCACGACAGGCAATAGGGTATATACACGTTCCAAGTACTCTATTGTTTCAATATTTGCAAAATCTTCATAGTCAAAATCATAATTATAAATATATTCGTCAGTGCCTACGATACGGGTACGGAGAACGTACTCTGCATGTTCCTCATATTCGATAGTTTCAACATATTCGAATCGATCGACATAGCGGTGTTGCGAAACACTTTCGTAAAACGATGTATTTGTGCATATCGGTTGTGACACAACATGTTGCGAACCTAGGTCGGTACGCCTTGTGCCGTTGTGATACCACCATAGTTCAAACTCTCTTGGTGTGTAAATATGGGTGGCATGAAAACCCATATACATGCCGGCTTGCCCGCCTAAATTAAGGTTAACTTCGTCTCCGAAGAAAAGAGGAGTAAATACAATCGATTCGTCATGCTCTCCCGGGACACCCGTTTGCACACGCAAACTCAGCTCATACTCGCTTTGTACATAGTAGTACTCGCAAATATAAGCACGTAAAACCCATAAGCCTGCATCTTGGGCGGTTATTTCATCAAATATTAGTTCTACCTGCGTAGGTGTATTGTCAGTTGACGAAAAGAAAGTGTATGCTACACCTTTATCCTCGCGGCGTTCGCCGTTTTGGTACCACCATAGTTGTACCTGATGATATGTTGCTTGCACATACAAACCTGACGGGCTGGTTGTATCAAAGCTCGGTGGTATGTGTGCTGTGTCGTTAACGGTAGCGAACATGTCAAAAATAATGTCGGTGTCTCTAACTTGCAATGTATAATATGAAGGAAAGTGTCCGGGTTCGAATGTTACTACAAGGCTGCTGCCGGTTGTAATTTGTGCGTGCCCGTGATTGTGGTCACAATCGTGCTCGCAACAATGTTCGGGGGTAGGGGTTACAATAAGGCTGCCCTCGGTTGTGGTTTGAGGCTGCCCCGGCAAATGCTGTTGTATATGTTCTGTTTGATAATTTTCATAGCCTGCAACGTAGCCAACGTGTACGACATTTGTTATCATAGTTAGCGCAATAAATAACGCTACTATCTTTAAGCGATTGTTAGTTTTGCGCATGTTAACGATTCCCCCTCCCCCAAGGTAAGTCTATGTATGTTTAGGCATTATATCGTGGATGTTATGTTCTGTCAATGTAATTTTTTATCATTTTTGGTTTTTTTGCATTTTCCAAGATAAGGGAACTTGTAGAACGATATAAAAACATCTATTTGTGCATTTATATTACGGCTATAATTTGATTAAATTACGGTGTGGTAAAATTGTCAAAGGGGAGAGAGTTTTGGTTACTGTAAACATTAATAAATTTATAAAAATTATGCGCCAACGCCAAAATGTAGAAAAAGATGATTTTATTAACGAGAACGGATGTTACCTGTCGCTTAGCCAAATTGAAAGTGGAAAGCAAAACCCTAAGCCGGGCACAAGAAGAGACATACTGGAAAAATTGGAAATCCCCGAAGATTTATTCTTCTGTCCATATCTAAGAAATCAGCCGATAAGTGCGTACAGGCTTAGAAGCAGTTTATTGCGCGCTGTTGACTATGGTAACATGCATAATAAGATGCACCCAAGGCTGCCGGATTTGTTTCGCCAATTAGAATCTTGTGACGGTTTTGACACAGGCATTCATCGCCAATTCTTTCTGAGTATAAAAGTGCAAGTGCTTCTTCAACAATGCCACCCCTACGAAGAAATTTTACCCTTAATATACGAAGGCATTTCAATCTCGTTTCCTGGGTTTAATGTAGGCGAATATGAGGGTACTGTATTAGCTTTTGAAGAACCCGATTTATTGTGCTCTCTGGCAAAAATTTTTGCACTTAAAGGGGAATTGCCTGCCGCCATAAAGCTGCTTGAAAATGTGCATGTCGGTCTATGTAAATTACCTATAAGCGATCGTGAAAAAGGTAAAAAATTAGCCCCTATACTACTTACACTTGCCAGGTTCCAAATGCAAAACAAAGATTTTTCAGAAGGGGTTGAAATGTGTGATTATGGTAATGATATCTCACTATTTCGCAGACATGGACAGTACACCCCCGATTTTTTATTCATTAAAGCACATTGCTTGTACGGGTTAGGTAATATTGATGGCTGCCGCTCTATGTTAGAACAGGCGTTTTTTGGGTTTGCGCTGCTTCACAAAGAGGAGCAGTTGCAGCAGGTACTGGCAGTAGGAAAAGAGCAGTTTGGCATAACAATTGAAACCTATGGTGTGGAAAATTTAAAGTTCAATCGTATACCACTAATAGGTAATAGGCAGGGTGAAATTGAATCGTATGACAGAATTGGTGAGCTGATTGGCCGTATGTTAGATTCTATGAATATATCGGTAGCAAAGCTATGTGATGGTATTTGTACCGACGATGAGTTAAGACTTATTGTAACCGGTAAAACCGCAAGCCCCAACCCATGGACATTAGAAGCTATATTGCAACGTTTAGGGCGAAACATGGGTTTATATATAAGTACATTTTACTCGGCAGAAGATTTTGACAATAAATGTCTGCGCGATGAGATAGTCTTATCAATAGGCACATTTCAAAAAGAAAGAGCAAAAGAACTTTTGAAAAAATTAGAGTCTAAAAAGAGCTATGGTGAAAGAGTAAACCGCCAGTTTATTTTATATGCAAACGCTACACTATTTGGCAAAGATAATGGCAACAAAGAAGAGTATCTGTCAATGCTGTACAAGGCTATAAGGATAACTATTTCTCATTTTAACGAGAAGGAGATATCACACTACCGGCTTACACATAATGAAATTTCCATAATCAATTTAATAGCAAATCATTATGCCGCTACCGGAGAAATCGAACGTGCAATAGAGATATTTAGCCGGTTGCGAACCAGTATGGATAAATATTATGTAGATGAAGCTGAAAAGGTTAGACTATACGGAAGTATAATGTACAATTTTTCTATATATTTGGGGACTAACGGGCAATACGACGATGCTCTTGATGTGATAGCTGATGGCGAAGCTTTTGCTTTGCGGCATGATAGCCTGAACATTTTAGCGATACTGGCAATCAATAAGGCTTGTGACTTACTTGAAATCGGCAGCCACAATGAAAGTATCCCCTTTTTTGCAATGGCTTTTTTTGGCGCAGTTATGTTTGGTAAATATAGACATCGTAACGATGTATCGGTGATACGTGATTATGTAAAGAAGAATTTAGGTCTAAGGTTTACAAAATAATTGCTGATGACAAATGGCATGTGCCAATTCGCCATCAGCTACCAAGGTCATCACCTACCAGTACCAGGACAATCACCGCCATCAAGAGGGGGACATATGTTTAATGGCGATATGGATACTGGAGGTGCATCACACTCAGGTTCCACTTCACTTGCCCACACTACAGATGAGAAAGACATTAACAAGCCAATCGCTAACGCACACACAACTGCTAAAACGCGTTTTTTCATGGTAACCTCCAAATTGTTTTATTTTTTTATTGCTAACTGTCCTATAGTATACTAGGTTTCAATAAGGAAATCAATAGCGCCCGGTCGGAAACTTTCCGACCGGGCGCTATTGATTTTGTTGATAATATTCGTGTAATATTGACAAAAAAAAACGGCTTCGCCGCCGTCAGGTTTTCTCAAAGTAATCTCCTTTGAGAAAGCATTTCACAAAGGGGTTTACCTCGATTGCTTTTGCATAATAACGAACA
>Ga0123355_10017876_pt1 | contig 11221 bp, 10 predicted proteins | sample TergutEmb28metaG_3_FD_89872 | JGI IMG/M metagenome (GOLD analysis project Ga0123355, IMG submission 89872) | Embiratermes neotenicus P1 segment gut microbial communities from Petit-Saut dam, French Guiana - Emb289 P1 | ecosystem: Host-associated > Arthropoda: Insects > Digestive system > Gut ...
CATATGCCGTGAATTACGGATTACAGGCATACTAGACAAGATAGATGAATACAGATGGAACTGGCTTTCACACTTGCAAAGAATGCCACAAAACCGAATCCCTTTTTAAATCATACCACTACAGACCACAAGGAAGTAGAACAATTGGAAGATCGAAGAAGCATTGGCGCGAGCAGCTGTAACTCTGGAGATGGAACGGATCAAAGGGTCCAATCCTTGATGTTTATGATGATGATTTCTTAACTTACAATTTTTCATGTTCGCTGTGACTATTAAATTAGTTCCCCTGTTAAAGTCTGTATGATAAAAACAATATTCACACGTGAATCAGCTTATATTTCGTCCGTTTTTTTAGGTATTACCTTACGAAAACGTGTACAATATTTTGCAAAATAATAAGAAGTTAATTTATGGAGACACATAGTACTAATTCATTTTGTAAAAATGTAATACAAACAGCAACACCCTTGCCTAGGTTGTAAATTGCTTTTTTTTTTTAATATAAATTTCTCCTATTATTAACATAAAGCAAACAATAACTATTACTATATTAACTATAACCATTACTAATATGTAACGACATTTAAAATTCTTAATTTTCAGTTTTACATACAGAGTAATGACAAGACATAAATTATGTACAACGGATTTTTTGGACTGTGGTCCATGGGTTATGACACTGTCTACTGTGGTGACAACCAATGATGTGGAGAAATATACACTACTGCACTCAGAATTTCCTGAAAATAGAGGCAGCACATTCCTCCAAAATGTTGGTAACCACTTACAACAGACTACAGGATACCACAATCCTGGACATCACAACCAAATTCTTCACAACTGTGAAGAGCATAAACATATATACACATACACAATGCCTCTCTGGTGCAGAGAACTGTTATGACAGCTGGCTGCTAGTGTTCTCTAATGTTTACCCTTTACTGATACTTACCTCATTTAAAACAACATCACCATCCTTGTCTGTGGTAGAGGGATCATCGTTAAAGCGGCAGTACCTTCTGCGATCAAGACGGGCCTTACACTCGTCAACAGGATGCCACGTATATACTTCAGGACACAGCAGGAAGGAAGGGTAGTAACTTGCTTTGTATCGCATTTTCGGACACGTGTGTATGTAGAATCCCATGTAGTAGTACTGGAGAGCTGAAGCATGGCCATGCAGTGATCGTGTCAAGGATATCTCCCTATAAAATCCAAATATAAAGCCCTAATTACACTTTGTTTGCCTACACAAAGAAATACTGAAAATCAAGGTACAACTTCCAACCCCTCTTGTGTATTCAAGTGTAGTCACTCATTCACTATGCAGCATGTCAGCACATTGATATACCTTCCACATTACACATCCTGAGTGAAGTCTTCTGGGTTGTAACACTACATGTTTTAAGGAAAAGCTTCCTATGTTTTTGGACTACTGTTCCTGCAAAATACCAGAAGCTACTTCACAAATGAGATGACATTAAATTCCAGGCAATCCTTCACTCTAAATAGATTGCTGTGAGAGTCTTAAAATCTCATTTGAGCTCCAAAACTCTTAGTATTTTTATGTGACTTAACACAATGCCGAAGTCCATGGATCATCTCCATATCTACCTTGACCTGTACACTACCCATTCCAGTGTATATTACTCTACAAGCTTAACCATACTGTTCACATAAACACTGGTAATCATAAACAGGCAATAACCTTTGTTAGTGAAAAAAAAACTTTGGGCTGGTTAACTTAGACTAGGGGAGTCTGGAATTGGCAGAACTGGCAAGAAAACAGATCTTGGGAGCTGTTTTCCTCACCACACATGGAACTTTTGTTCATGGCCTCAGCATGGTTTCCTTTCCACACTCAAAAAATATAAAAAGATTTGGAATAGCAATACATGCACATGCCTCAGAGAAGCATATGTTCCAAGAGACAGATGTCCCAGTTCTGGGTCATAGTAGAAATACACAGAGGATACACAGCGTGGCAGAATGTCAATTACGCCAACAGCAATCAGCCTCCCATTCATCCAGTACTGCTGGTGAAATGAGCCATAGCCCTGAGGAGGTCCTTCCATGGGATGCCACGGCTAGACACAAAAATATGAACATGAAATAATTTTAAGAATGGAACATACTATTATTTAAACTTTAAATGACCAGGCTGGTATTTAAATTTAGTGCTTACTTTATGAAAAAAGTATTATATGAAAAGAAGAGAATAACATTATGCAATAAATGGCATCCTATGAAAAATAAAACAGAGGTTATGCAGCATGTCTATAGTAAAACCAACCAATGTATCAAATTTATTTTATTTTGGAATGACACTCTACATGTTTCGGGTGGTCTTTCCATCCATCGTCAGGAGTTCAAGGCTATACATACACCAACAGGCATATGCCTGTTGGTGTATGTACAGTCTTGAACTCCTGACAATGGATGGAAAAACCATCCGAAACATGTAGAGTGTCATTCCAAAATAAAATAAATTTGATGCACTGGTGCAGCTAGTTGGTTTTACTATAGAAATATATTACGGTGCACAGCCCTATGAACATCAAAGTTATGCAGCATGTCTTGCAGATGCAGTAAATTTCCTTGTTGCTAAAATACATCAAATGAATTTCTATGGGTGGTTTGTTTTTCCCCGTGTGTTCAAGTATGTGACTGCAGATCGTTGGAAGGTTAAGGGACAGAAATCATGTCCTTGGAGTCCTACTCACATGTCCCAAAGGCTCAGACCACCTATAAGACATCAAATTGAACTCAAAAGGTAGCTCTTTGGCCTTTGACTGTGCCCATGAGTCACGTTCATTACTACTGCATGTTAGTGGGAACATATGTGATAGGAAGAGGGAAACAGCAACACAGAAATGAGTAAATGGTGTTAAAGAAAGCCTATCTGATTAATGACAGAAATAAACAATATTTTTATGTAGACCTGCCAAATTAAATGAAAAAAAGAGGTAAAAATTATAATGCAGCATTCCTGAACTTTTTTTTTTCCAGCTAAAATGCTCCTTGGTCTCAGAATGATTCTTCATGTACCCATTTTCACTGGCAACTTTTGCCTCAAATTACATGTTATCGTACAATATGATAAACAAAACAAGCTACAGAAACTTCAGCATTTTAAATAAATTTTAGCTCATCACAGAACTATTGCACAAAAGCAGGTTACCCAGATTTTAACTGCAAATCACAATATTCTAATTGTCATCTTTTAAGTTATGACATCCCTTAGGGTGGTGTGTGGCTAGAAAACATTCCAGTGGAACATGCAGCCTGAATCCTCACAGCAAAAGCTGATATACTATCACAGCACAAGGTATCATATTCCAGAGGGCCAAAATTTGATTCCTCACGACCATAAAAACCTCAAATATAAGTTTAGTGTTATTCCAGTTGTAGGAGAGGAATTGTTAAACAAAAATGAAAACAGAGAAAGGTAACACAGCACCAGGAACAGATAGGAAGACACAACTGAAAAGAAATATATAATGAAATGGACACAAGTAAATTAGTGAGGAGAAACAACTCTTTAACAAACAAAATAAAGTGTCCACATTTGGAATTTTAATTCTCTCTGTACATTCTCCCCATAGGAAAATCTCAAGCAAGTTTCACAGTTGAGAGAAACTGTTCTAGCAGCTTTTGTTGTAGTCAGTGGCTCATGGGCTTCTATAAGTTTGTAAAACTTGCCATTAATTTATAAAATGATGAATTAACTTAACAAAAGTAAATATGGGGTGGTCCACATGTTACTCTACCTCCAAGGGTGAATCGACTAGGAACTCATAGAAGAGCCGGGGGTTGCATTCCTCCAGTGTTTCATTGTGTATCGTCATCTGGTATTTAGTAAACAGCACCTGGCTATCCACCAGTGAGCGCCTAAACTCGGGTGAACCCACCTTCAAAAGCACCAACTAGAAATACACAAAGAACACAACCAATAGAGAATGCAACACCTGGCACCTACACCTTGGCATGGGACACACCCACAACAAGAGGAAACAAAAATTGCACTACAGTATGTATAGAATATATGGTAAAAACTTGACACTAGCCAGTGTAACAAGACTCTGCGGTTTCCCTTCAAACAGACCAACTTTCCTGCATCAATCACTGAAATCTGTCAGTAACTCCCTTCTTCAGCAATACAGTGTAGCTACGCAATTCTGCGTGCAGAGAAAAATTTCAGGCAGTGTACTGCAGTGGCACTGCAAATACATGTATACAATTTTTATAAAAAAAAAATGAGGCCAAAACAGCTGAAATTGAATTTGATAATCGGAAGGACAATGGGATTCTTTAATTTTTAGGTCCAGAAGGGCTGTGAGACCTAACAATTGAGTTATACAGGTTCTGTTCCATAGGTAAAGAAAACCATTCCCTGAAGCTAACATTCAACTCTTGCAAGTCCCAGGAGTCTTAAAGTACTGACTTTTTATGTTGCAGTTTTATGTGACTAGTAAATGCATAAAAACTGTTACGAAATATAGTTGTGTTAATGATTTTTACTTATTCCCATCATACAAGAACACAACGGGATGTATTACTTTAAACAAGTTAGAGGTGACACTGTATCTCTTGAACTACAGGGCTGAAAAATAAAACCTGAAACACTGCCTGTTAAGGGATTATGTATTAGAGCCTTCTATCACGTGACATAAAGCCATGTTGTATAACTGCGCCTTGAGCGTTTATTACAAATACAATGCTTTGGTAAACTCTGCAATTGACAAAGTTAATGGTGGAAAATTACTTGTTTCCATCCAATACACACAAACATGTAACTCTTCTGTCTGTTTCCTACCACAGGCCTAACAGACACACCCACACCCATGAAGAGTACTTTTCACTCTTGCCAACATGCACATTTAAGCAATATGCAAGTACTGTGGTAGCAATTTTGGATGTGATTCAAATTTTCAGTCCAATCTATTTTAAATTACATAAGTAAACTGCAATCTATAACTTGAGTGTTATTCCTTCTTTAATACTTTGTTTATAATAATGACAATCATGACGTGGAAAGCAATCACGCAAAGAAGAGAAACCTGTGTTTAAGATTTGTCATAAAGATGCCCACAATCCTATAAGCTTCCCTCTCAAGTGGCAGAAAATCAGGTGAGTGATTTTTATGCGCTCCATTTTTAGTATTATGATCATGATGATGGTGGTGGTGGTGATGACGATGATGATGATGCACGGTATCAGGAAGTATAAATCTCATCACTATTTCACTTACAATTTTGAAATTAAAACACTTTCTTTCCACCTACCAGCAAGACAACTGATGTGCAATATTTGTTTTTCTTGTTGCTCAGTTACATCTAAGCATGATGGAACCCGCAAACAGGCTGTAGAGTAAGCTTTACCTGCAGGGGTGAATTTACAAGAAACCGTGTATAATGTTGATGGGTACACTTATCAGGTGGATCTCCATGAATTGCCATCTGGTATTTTCGGTATACTTCATATGCCTGCTGCTTTGTCTGTTCAAATTCACGACTGGGAGGTGACGAGCGAACCAGGCGGATCTGCATATGTATCACATAACAGAAATATCAGAGCGCTATTTCACTCTTAAGACTGAATCCTGAAATCAATCCACCACATACAACATGGACCACTGTTTCAGTGCATCTGTCCTGACACTATGCCCAGAACACTTCTACAAAAAAAGAAATTTCAAAACTTGAAGACACAAGTTTTCTGGGATAAGACAATGTGTTGCTGGCCAAGCACTACTCACCCACTTACACAAGGTCACACCCCAGATGACTTGTATCTTCAGAAACAATACCATGAGAATCTCAAATCTCACACTTAGAATCTTTGTACCAGCAAACCTCATTCTAAATAAATCTGTCACATCCAGGAAACTTCTGTGATATCCATTCAATGGATGTGTAGTGTGGTCAACATAAGTCTAAATATATATATATATATATATAATAATTACATTAATTTATGCTGTGTGAAAGTAGTGAAGTCTTCAAATACTCCCTTTATTCTTCAAGTGGTTTCAATCCAAGCAACAATTACCACTGTTTCACATTAACCATGACAATCATTGGTGTTACTTTTGCAAATATTTTTCGTATGGCCTTCCTCCACATTTCATCTTAATCACACCACAAGATGCACCCTTACAATAAATAAGACATGGCAGTGATGCACGATCATATTGCCGTGAAAGACGGCTCAAAACTAAGTGATAAGTCACCAAAAATTTAAAGGGTACAGTTGACTGATAATGCAAAGCTGACAACACAGATGTATGCCTGGTATACTGCATTCAAAACCAACATGATGCAGTGAGGAAATACAGCCCCTACACAGATGTGGTGCCAGGTAAGTAATCAAGTTCCACACATCAGTGAAGGTATCTGCCCGTGCAACACACAATACATTTGTAACAAAACCCACAGTACAGGAAACAGCAGCAAGATCTGTGGATGGCCACACATTTCAGATATCACCACACGCCTCAGTTCCTGTAAGCAAATGTTCTGATAGTAGCTTGAAGCACATACTGTACAGTTTCCTTCCAGTTTGTTCTTCATAAGAATATTACCAATCAACATTATATAACTTACACAGTTGACCAAATGTTGTTAAAACCTAACAAACATTAAATTAGTGAATGTCAAACCAAAACACAGGCCATACAACATAAACCAAAATAACTCTGACAATGGAACATAAGAATGTAGCTCCAGTACATCTTTTACTGGTTACTTTCAACTATTTTTTGAAGGGCAATTTGATGTGGTTCATACAGGACCTCTCAACTTGTTCAGTACCAAGGAGAGTAAAATGAAAAAACATCATAAGCTACATATAACTGGGGTGGTCTTACACCTTCAAAGATAAAATAATTATTTTCTAAATCTAAGAAAGAAAAGTTAGTAAAACATCAGACTTGTCCACTGCATCCAGTTCACATGAAACATCATCTATCTAGCAACAAAACACTATGATTATTTACTGAAGAAGCCATCTTACAAAACTGTGGCTAGAAAGGTGCTTTCATTGGAAACATTATACACTGAAGTCTGATAGATCTCGGAGAATTTTGGTACATTGCTCAACTATCCAATGCGTAAAAGGACAATCAAACAAGCATGTGTGTACAAACATCTGGCAATGCGGGTGATGACTGTAACATGCACATCTACACATACGGATGGCAGTAAGTGTTAATCAACAAATTAAATTCATCTATACAAATCAGTGGACCTATAAGAAGACCATACCAGCTGCTACCTTATACACCACAACCATGGCTGAGAACCTAATTTATCATCATTTACCTCTAGCCTATGAGCAGGGTTAGCTGGCAGTGGCTCATTGAGCAAATCCTCCAAAGACTTGCCCTCCTGTTGCTGTGGTTTTTTCTGCTTCAACATAGCATCAGCTGCCTCATGAGTGAGGCCCCGATTCAGGAGCTTCTGATACTTGCGTTCTAGTCTAATCAACTTCGCCTTTTTGCATGGTGGTCTCTTTGCATCTGGACCAATACCTGCCACAGCAAGTCCAAAGTTATCATAACAGTCAACTGAACAAACTCACAGTACTGTTCTCATAAACAAGAAGACCTACGTTCAACTAATGTACCAGTATGTAATAATGCTGACAATATAAACCATGCAACCATGACAATACTTTACCCATAAATGTACACAGTAAAATGCCCTTAAGATTTTTTTTGAAAAAGTTAAAAAAGTCAGGCTTAGTAAGTAAGCAAACCTCTTAAAACAGTAAGCCTGGAAATTTGTTATTATTTTGTATTTCTGCATCTAACCTATTAATCACTGTACTGGAATACTATGTCTTAGAAACTATGCATTAAATAAGTTTCACAGTCACATTTCACATTTCTTATGGGAAAATTATGTTTATGCCTTTTTTATTTATGCCCACTTATTCAGGAACACCTACAGCCTATGACAAGGGCTTGGCGTAATATGAATGCAACTGGAGCAAATGTTACCCACAAATATCTATTATGTACTCAGCTAGAAACAAATACAAACCACTAATTTATCACTTTTCATGGATCACAAATGACGAGAATAAAGATGCCAAATTGTTCTGTTCACTCTCTACTAGGTTCTTTTATCCAATGACATCAACCACTTTGGCCATATTGTTCTGAATGAGACATAATATTACAATACAAAAACTGGTTTATGAATGAAAACAGAACATACACAATTCCTACAATAAATTAACATGCAGACAAACGCCAAGAATTTTAAAACACCATTCAAGATGGATTCACAGGATGGAGGAAGATGCAAGGAAACTGGGTTGAAGAAAATGGTTGAATGATGCCCGGGATAAAGGTTGCAGGCAACATTTCCTTGAGGAGGCCAAGGCCCATTCAGGGCTGCAGAGCCGATGGTGGTGGTGATGATGATGATGATGAAACACACTTCAAAAGCAGAAAACAAACACAAACCTCTTCAATACACTGATCAGGGATGCAAATTTCCCAAACACCAGGTCATCCGGCCAATTACATTTATATTACTTAGAGTTCCTTGGTACGGAACTTGCTTCACATCACCTTTCTGGTGTCTAGAACCTTGAAGAGGCTTCCAGATTTTTTAAAAATTTATGGATCCCTGAAGATGATACTACAAAACCTATGTACCTGGCCTACAGGATTTCCGTATCTCTCCAGCCGTTGCTGCCAGTGAAATCACAGCATCGCCCAACAAGTTATCTGTCTTATGAGTGCCCTCTTCTTTTTCCTGTACACAGCCTTCACCTTCAAGTTTTTTCTCTAGAAAGACATCAGCCACTATTAGCACATAACACCATACTTCTGTGCTAGAGTGGGTGTGCAATATGTAACACTCTTCTACAAAATATAAAAGCTAAACAAAATTGAAACAGTTCACCATTTCACACACCATTCTGTTCATACACCCAGATGACATCAGTTCTCAGAAGAATGTGGCATTAAAAGTGGTCAATTTAATTTTTTGGAGAACATGCGCAGAAAAAATATTTAAATTCCTGCACTAAATAACAAAATTCCACTTACAAATACACACATGGGATCTACCTCCATCATGATGTCATTATTATTATAAACAGGCTATTTATGTTCTCAATATCATCCATTCAGAAGTAACCAAGATCAGACATTATAACTTTCACATGCTGATACATATGTTACCGGAGAATGAGGTTTACATAAGATATAAAGTGTCAGTATACTGACAACCAAACACATGCAACAAGAAATACATCTGACTTCAAAATATGAAATATATCACGCATAGGGGCATTGCAGTATGGTGCCTGTGGTGCTACTTGCACTGCCGACACCAATAGCCCCTTAGTCATAGCCACATTCAGCTTTAAATAAGAATCTGCTGACTTCTAGATCTTAAAAACTGAACACTGTAAACAAACTGTCAGCTTCCATTAAGACAGGAAATTTATTGAATGGCACAATCTCCTCCATGTAGCTAGTTGTTCTAAAAATTTACAGCAAAATTCCCAATTAATATATCTCTACATTAACGGCTTTTCTTAAGGCAATATCTTCGTTTGAAACATAGGGAACAACTTATCCAGCAATCCAGTATCACCTCCTAGAAGACCAGGATCCTTAATCATGTCATGTCTACAATTACACATACCTGATCTCCCTGACACAGATGGATCAACTGCCGCTACTTTGGTACTTTCAGAATTACTTTCTGCTCTTAATGCTTTCTGATGAAGATCTGGGATATCCATCACTTCAGAAAACTCTGAAAACATATACACACATATCATGTAAGAGACAAAACACCAGAAGTTCAAAACATCTAAAAAAAACTCCACAGACTAATAAATGTCAGTTTACAAACTCCATTTTAAGACACTGTCATTGAACAACTAGTCACCATATTAGCTTTTTTTCAACCAATCCTTTAATAAACATTTCTATAAGCCAAGTTGCACTTATTGATTAGCTACTCAAACACATTTCGACACACAAGGCGTCATTCTCAGGGAGTACACCATATGACTGTTCGATCTTGTGGCAAGCCAAATGGATACAAACACACTTATATGGTAGACCCCCTGATGACGATGCCTCATGCATCGAAACGCACTGGAGTGGCTAATCAATAAGAGTAACTTAGCTAACAGAATTGTGCTTTAAAGGGTTGGTTGAAAATGGCTACTACACAGCGCGGATAACTTAAAAAAAACTAGTCATCAAATTCCCACATTCTATAAAAACCCAAGGTAAGTACCATGTTTGCAAGCACCCACTAGCGATCCCTATTCTGAGCCAAATAAATCAAGTACAAAAACTCCCACTCCATTTTTAAATTATCCATATCTGTGCATTCAGCAATTAGATAAGATATTGAAACAACAGATAAATATAAGTGTATTAACCTTTTGGCGCCGGAATTATTTTTTTAATTTTAGCAGACCCTGTATATAAAATGTGAATAATACGGGAACCAAATACGTTAGATTTATGAAACAAACTGCATTTTGAAGAGGAAAAAACGGAGAGTATATACCATGTTTAAAATGTTCAGCACCTATATGAGTTGAATAAATATATAAAATGAAAAGTTTAGAGGTTAGCGGTGCGGTACGACCACTATAGTCGTCATTAGGCATCAAAGGGTTAAAGTATATTACACACACTGTATATCTGCCACATGTTGCAGCCACTAATGTGGCCATCTTCAGGGAGGTGCATTACAAGAATATACACTTTGAAATATTACAGAAGTATTTGAACCAACGCACAGATATACAATATTAAAATTTTAATACTATATATATCTGTATATATATTAAATATTTTAATGTTTTATATCTGTACACTGGTTCAAAAACTTCTGTAATATTTCAATGTATATATCCTTTGTAACACAACTCCCTGAAGATGGGTGCATGAGTGGCCAAAACATGTAGACGGTAAACGGTGTGTACAATATACTTTCATACACTTACATGTATTTGTTAGCTTTGATACCTTATTCCAACCCATTATTTAATATCTACTTTAATATTATACAGAGAGACATTTATTTTTTAAAAACAGAGTATCCTGGAAAGAGAACACTTCTTGTACAATCCAGTGGAAGGTAGCCAGTTTTTATATTAAAAAAAAAAGGGGGGGGGGGGGGGGGGTGTATTACTTCGTATAAAGAGCACCACGAAAAGAGGGGGGCGGAAA
>Ga0123355_10017877_pt1 | contig 11221 bp, 12 predicted proteins | sample TergutEmb28metaG_3_FD_89872 | JGI IMG/M metagenome (GOLD analysis project Ga0123355, IMG submission 89872) | Embiratermes neotenicus P1 segment gut microbial communities from Petit-Saut dam, French Guiana - Emb289 P1 | ecosystem: Host-associated > Arthropoda: Insects > Digestive system > Gut ...
CTATTACGGATGAGGAGGAGAAGGCGGATATTCAGAAGCAGCTTTTGGGGTTGCGGGAGATGTTGATGGGGTTGTTGGAGAGGAGGCAGACTTATGGGGATGAAGTTAAAAACTGACTCTCTTTACTTCTTATTTCAGGTTCTTGTGCTTTTAATGTTTTTATTAAACAGGCTATTAGAGAAAGACGTATCCCCTGTGATATTGATTTAAGAAGTTTGTATCCATCTGGTGATTATCAGTTATCTAAGGCGGAGTTGATATTACGGGCTGATGAGATGGAGTGAGGTGTGAATGTTGTAGTGCATAAGCTGGTGGAGTGTTCAGATAGATGGGAATAATAGATTGACATTTAAGATATCGGGTATAGAGCAGAAGGTTATAGATGCATTATCTTGTGAGGGGCATTATGATGATAGGTAGTTGATAATATTTTGGCACTAGTTCAATACGATAATCGCTCATTGTGGGCGATTTTTTTATGAAGTAATTTTCGAGTAAGATGAAAATTATATTGCAAAATGAGAAAACAATGTGTATGATAATAAATAAATATGATTTAAACCGACAAAATTGTCTTGCGTATTAATTAAAATTGTATATTTTAATGGAATGAGTATCTACATAAGCATATTTACTAGCAGCGATCGAAATGATAGAAAAAAATGGTTTACAAATTTTTCAGAATCTAAAAAATTTCTTTTTAACTTAGCTGGCCTGCAACCTCGAATAAATGAAGGAACATCTAAATTGGATGATATTTTACTCCCCTTATTAACAAGCATATTAGGTGAGGGTAGTTTCTTGCAATTTGATATAGATAAACTTCTTGAAGAGCTGAAATATATTCATATAGAAAGTAATATGTTAAATGTTATCTCTATTCGTTGGAAAGCGTTAATTTTTCTTTGTGAGAGTAAAAAAAATAATTGTTTAGAATTATTAGAAAAAGCTTATAGTTTGAGTAAAAATGATGCTAATATTCCACATTGGATTGAAGATGATATTTTGATTGATATAAGAGATATTTCACGTGACTTAGAAAAAGATGCAGTAGACATAAGAAACAATACTCAAAAAAGAATAGAAGAAAATACCATTGATATCTATTACCCTTTATTAGACAGATATGATCGTTACATAGACTCTAAAATTTTAGATTCTTTTATTAAATTAGAAACAACATCACCACACACTGTTCAGCTAGGAGATGATACTGAGACAGTATTGGAAAATATATTCAAGATATTTTTAGTAGCTGTATTTTATGGCTCAATTGTTCATTTGAAATTAGTTAATGTGAGACTAAAAAAATATTTGTTTTTTACAAACTATAAATATGCTAATAGTGGGTGCTTTAAAAGTTATTTGCAAGCCTCTATACTTTCATGGGATACATCTGATAAAAATGCTTTACTCAACACCTTTCAAGAAAGATTTACTTTGTTAACAAATTATCATGCAAAAGCCATATGGGAAAGCATAGAAAATTATCCTTTATCATATGATAAAATTCAAAAAAAGCTAACAGCAATGACTTTTATTGGAGACTATATGGATGATGAAATATTTATATTAGCCTCACGGGATTGCTTTTCATTATTACAAGAATGCGCTAATGATGGTAAAAATCCACTTTTATATATCTCAGCAACAATTGATTTGTTTAAGGCACAAGGAGATAGGCTAGATATTAATGACATCTTTAAATTTATTTTAGTCCATATAGATAATTTAGAATGGCTTGTTGGTATCGGTGTGCTTGAATCATTATATAATGCAAATTATAAAGAGATTACAAACGAAAATCTAAATAAATTTTTGGATAATTTAAAGGGTCTTAAAGAAGATCTTGCCAAACTTGAAAATTTCCTTATCAACGTTAGGGTTAGAATAGATGAGGAAAGAGTATGTGTTATAGACAATTTTATTAAAGAAATGGATTCTAAATTCCTTTCAGGTTTTTATACTCTTAACACCGATGATTCCAACTCTTCAAAATTAAGTGATATAATTAACTCACAGTTAGCTGAAGCCGAAAGAAGATTATCCGAGCGAGCTGGTTCTATGGTATTTGGTTATAATTATGAACCTATGCAATTCATTTATTCGGCTTTAGAATCAAAGTTGAATATAGTCAATGTAGATGATATAACAAAAATTGCTCTCGTCATTGAGCGGATAGTATTTACAAAATCACAGAATATTTTAACTATAAATTATGCACTTGAGTTACTTATTCTTTTGTTGTCTACGTTTGATGACGAAGTTGTTCTAGACGTTGCCAATAAAATTTGTGATGGCAAAAAAATAATAAAGGATTTTGAGGATGATTTTGGATTTGGTGTTAGTCGACCCTCAAATGTTGTCCCGCAAGTTTTAATTGAAATTCTCGCAGCAATACTGAATAGGGATAGTGCTATCACTATCTCAAGGCATCTAGCATCAGTTACTGAGATATCTAATAGAGAAAAAATAAATTTTTCGGCTAGTCTATATCGAATTTGTAAAAATACTGACCTTGGAAAGAAATTTACTCCCGTTACGCAAAATATGCTTGCTTATTATCTTATTTCAAATTCATATTCAGATTTAAGTATCAATCGTCATTTTGCCATCAGAAGTTTAACTGACGTCGCAATAAAAATTCAATATTATGCCACTTATGTTACTGATATATTTTCATCTAACTACGATAAAGAGACAGACGCAAATAAAACACATATTTTGGAAGGCATGTGGAAAATTGATAAGGCAAATATAGTTACAACAAATATTTTAGAAAAATCTAAGATATCAAGTAATTATCGTGTTAGACGACATGCATTTAGATTGTTGAATCAAGCTTAGCTTGATATAGTCTTCAGAGGCAGATAAATCACATCCGAAAATTACTCAGATTTCTGAAATGAATACAATATCGAAACCCGTAAACCGCTACCATCAGCGATTTACGGGTTTTGCTGTCCAAATTCATGAAACCCAATTTTCTAACCCAAGCCCCTCAACCCTCACAAACTCCCTAGTACTATTAGTAACAAGAACCCCATTCCTTGCCAGCACAGTAGCTGCAATAACTAGATCATTAGAACCAATCAACATACCATCTAATTCTAACCTCGCTTTCACCTTCCCGTAAAATTCAGCCGCCACCCCATCAAATGGCACAATTTCAAAAGGTAAAAGAAACGCCGAAACTTTCATCATAGTATCATCACGCTTCACACTTTTTTCCGCACCATGAATCAATTCAGCTTTTACAATCGCCGGTATTTTAATGTCGTTTGGACTATACGACATTATTTTTGCTAGCAAAGAAGGATACTTACCCGTAAGAAAATAAATACATATTTGTTAATGAACTTTTACTATTTCAATGGGCAAACACATATAAACATGGTATTATGTGGACAAATAAAATGAAATGAGGGATATTTCATGGCTTTAACAAAAATTGATTTTAACGACTTTTCAACAACCGGCGAACAAATAACAGAAAAACGAGCAGACGGACTTTTCATGACTGCTATAAACCAAAATATTGACTTCCACCAATCTAGCCAGCCATTAACATTTTACATAACTTTACCAAAGCGATTTATGAGTTAAACGATAAAAAATTTGTATCATGTCATGGTAAAATGATAATGAATATGAACCTGCAGACATTTGAAGATTTGCGTTTTATGTTGGATGTACAAAAGAAGGTGCTATAAATATGGAATTGAATCAGACACAAAATCTTTTAGATGATAAAACAAAAACAGCAATTACTAGGTTTGAAGAAGGCTGGACATGTTCTCAGGTCATACTATGCTCTTTTAATGAGGATTTTCCCATAGACATTAATACTGCAAAAGCAATATCATGCGGCTTTGCAGGGGGCATGAGGTGCGGAGAAATTTGTGGAGCGATATCAGCTGCCATTATGGTTATAGGCCTTTGGAGTTTTCATGTAGAAGCTAATGAAATGAAGCAAAAAAGCTTATGTTTTGACACAGTGTCAAAGTTTAACGAGTCATTTGATAAAAGGTACTCTTCAATGATGTGTAGGGACATACTCGGTTATGATATTCGCGACCTTGAGGAAAGAAAAAAATTTCCAGGCCAGCAAAGGAGGGTATGTCCGCCAATAATCAAGGCCATTATTGAGATATTGATGGATTGTATTTAAGGAGATTCAACTATGAACATATGTATTTTAGGCGCAACAGGTTCTATCGGGCGTCAAACTTTTGATGTACTAAAGAACCTACCAAACATCCAAGTAAAAGCTATGGCAGCAAGCTCAGATTACAAGGCACTAGCAGATATGGCACAGGTTTTGCGCCCTTCACTTGTTGTTTTGTATGATGAAGAGGCGGCCATGCAATTTAAACAGCTTATGCCTGATATCGAAGTAGCGACGGGCATGGAGGGGTTGCTGCAATGCGCTACTATGCCTAGTGTCGATTTAGTAGTAAACGCTGTAGTTGGCAGTATCGGCCTTAAACCGACCATGGCGGCTTTAAATGCAAAAAAGCATGTTGCCCTTGCGAACAAAGAGGCACTTGTAGCCGCCGGCGCTCTTGTGATGGAAGCAGCTAGAAAAAATAATGTAGAAATCCGAACAATGGATAGCGAGCATTCTGCGATATGGCAATGCTTGCAAGGCTCTTACAAGACAGATGGCGTAAAACGTCTGATATTAACTGCTTCTGGAGGGCCATTCCGCACATGGGAAAAATCGAAAATAGCCAAAGTGACCGCCGCTGATGCCTTGCACCATCCAAACTGGAATATGGGCGCAAAAATCACCATAGATTGTGCTACCATGGTGAACAAAGGCCTCGAATACCTAGAGGCACATTGGCTTTTTAACATGCCCTACGATAAAATTGACATTTTAGTTCACCCACAAAGTATTATCCACTCTATGGTAGAATATGAAGATGGAGCGGTATTGGCACAGATGTCCGCTCCAGATATGAAGCAGCCTATACAATATGCACTTGGCGCTCCCGCACATATGCCTAGAAAGCATACACCTCTTGATTTTACAAAAGTAAATTTGAGTTTTGAAGAGCCGGATTATAGGCGTTTTCCTTGTCTCGCTTTAGTCATTGAAGCTGCAAAAATCGGAGGCACAATGCCTACGATGGTAAACGCTCTTAATGAGCATCTTGTCTCAGCTTTTATGAAAGATGCTATCAGTTTTTATGACATATCTAGTATAATTGAAGATGCCATGGGCACATATAGTGTAAAATCTGTGGAGAACTTATCAGACATAGAAGAGACCGAAGCTTGGGCAAGTGAGTTTTTTGGCAGAACAATTACTTCTACATAATGTAGTAGATGGCGCTGTGTGCCAGTGGTACACGCTTAGCGCGGGAGCAGAACGCGACCTTTCAGGTAAAAGCGTTTAAAGCTAGATATATCAAGGAGGCCACATGAATTATTGTTTTTCATGTGGCTTTTTTTGATTTTTACGGAGTTTTCTAGTAGAATTAAATTAGTGGAAAATTTCACATGTAAAAAGGAGTTTATCCGAATGAAAAATCACATACACACCGTCCCAGTTTTAGATGCCCTTAAAGACCCAGGCATCTGCCCCTTTTGCAAAATGTACAAAACCCTAGACGAAAATGCGCTAAATTTCATAATGGGCCCGGCTTATATGGATGAGGACGTAAGAGACAAAACAAACGAGGCTGGCTTTTGTCAAAGTCATCTCAATAAAATGTTTGAAATGCAAAATCGTTTAGGTACAGCACTTTTGATTCATACACATCTAAAGCAATTGCTAAAAAATGTGACTATACCAAATTTAAATGAATCCGCTGGCCTGTTTAAAAAGGCCGAATCGGCAACTAGTCGCATGGCGGCTCTAATGGAACAACAACAAAACCGTTGCTTTCTTTGTGAAAAGGTAGATGACACTTTTCAGCGATATGTAGACACATTCTTTTACATGTGGACGAGAGAGGCCGAATTACCCTCACTTGTAAAATCCTTGCCTAGCTTTTGTATGCCGCATTTCGGGATGTTAATTGCTAAATCAGAATCAGCATTAAACAAAAAACATCTGGAAAGCTTTTTAGAAATAGTCATCCCATTACAACAAAAAGCATTATCAAAGTTAGATGAGGATTTAGACTGGTTCGTCCAAAAATTTGACTATCGCAACGCAGACGCACCCTGGAAAGACTCACAAGACGCCATAGAAAGATCAATAGTTTTGCTGAAAGGAGAAAACCATGCCTAAAATACCAAGAGAAAAACTGAAAGAAGTAGGCAGCGACGAAAGAAAAGAACATGTAGATCAATTAAGAGCAGAAAGCCAAACGCTAAAAGGCAGAGTCGCCATAGAGTGGCGCAAAATTAAAGAGATGGATGGCCGCGGCAGACGCGCTCATATTGCTGAATATTACAAATTTCACATTCTGGCTGTTATCATATTTTTTGCAATTTGTGGATACTCTATCCATTCGGCTTTAAACCCCGCTCCAGATTCTGTATTAACAGTAGCCTTTGTAGGTGGATGGCTGCCTGAAGAATATTCAAATGCGATAGCAGAAGCCTTGGGCGAAAATCTGATAGAAGATCCGAATAGAGAAATGGTACAAATTTTAAGCTTTGTAGAATCTGACACAGACCCTTCTTTTACAATGATGAACCACCAACGTTTTGCAGCAATGATCGCTGTAAGAGAAATTGATATAGTTATAGGGCATCTTGCTGCGTTTGGGGATGATATCGAAGGCTTGGGAATGGCGCATGGCAATAGCTATATGGATTTATTGCCTCTTTTTGAAGAAGCCGGGGTAGCTTTACCGGCAGATCCAATTGTAATAGAAAGTGATATAGATGATTATCCTCCATTTGCTTTTGCAATCAGTGCCGCCGATAGCAGTCTGTTACAAGAAGTTGGCTTAATTACAGATAGTTTTTACTTTGGTGTAATATTAAACACTCAAAGATTAGATGCTGTAGTTCACGCAATCGGCAACCTATGGCAGAATTGACAGGTACTAAAACCGCCAATCGTTTTATGTTGTTTTTGCTGACATTTAACGTCTTATGGCAAATGACTTTTGGTGCCTTGCTCAGCAGTGTAATCCCCATGCCGTGGTTTTTAATTGTAGTTCAACTGATTGGATTAATATTACCCCTAGGGATTTTTATTGCGATAAGCCCACGTACTCATAAAAAGTTTGAGTATCATCCATTAGGCTTAATTAATATTTTACTCATTTGTGTACTAAGCTTACTGCTTCAGCCAGTGATGATGCTGTTTTCGGCTGTAGCTTCCCTTTTTATGCCTAATCCTGTAACAGGGTTAATGGGTAACCTAGCAGAATTTCCTTTTGTATTATCCCTTGTGATAGTAGCCGTAACCCCGGCTATTTGCGAGGAATTGGTTTTCCGCGGATTTATCCAATCTAAATACGAAGGCCAGCCAATGCATATTATCGCTGTGGCAAATGGTCTTTTTTTTGGTATCATTCATATGAATTTGCATCAATTCCCCTATGCTTTTGTTATGGGGATTGTGTTTGCTTATATGGTGTATTTTACTCGCAATATACTATCAGCAGTGCTTTCCCATTTTATAATTAATGCCAGCCAATTTTCCTTGGGACATATGGCGGCACAGTATATTTATAATTATGGCGCGATATACGAGGAGGTAGCTGAAGCTGATTTAATGATAGCCATTGCGGCAATAGGGCAACTGGTATTTTTTATTTTGCCTTTACTCGTTCTTTTCATATATCTGTTTATAAGGCATAACAAAAGCAGAGGTAATGTGCCGGAGATTTCAAAAACCGAATGGCCACCTCTGCCTTTTGATTGGGAATTTTTTGCTGTGATTGGTGTTTTTATTGTAATTGTAGTTGTGTTTTAAGCTTTATTTGCTGAGATTTTTTCGCCGTCTAATCCAATGCTTAAATTAGACACTATAAAAAGTACAAGTATAATTGCTATGTTAATGCCTACAATCTGAAAAGTTTCTGTAAGATTTACTGCCATTTGCTCTTGCATGGCGGTATTCACTCGATGCGTATAAGTAAAAGAGAAGATATTTGCCAAGGTTTCGTTAGCATCTGCAAAAAGCGGGCCTACACCCAACAGCATTGCTACGATAGGCGTAAAAGGCGCAAACTTAGTTAATCTCAGTGTTATGCCAAGTAGCATAGAGGCTGATGCCCCAAGCATGGCTAATATTAAAAAGTTTATCATTGTTTGGCCCGCAAAACCGCTCATTAGCCCAAATAGTAAAAGTGCGCCTAAGGAAACAAGTAACATGGCACCACATGTGCCCAACAGATATTGATATGGTTTAACACCAGCCATACCCATAAAACGTAAATTCATTGTGGCACGGTCCTCTTCTATAAAACCAGAGGCAACCCCTACCATCGCTAAACCTACAAACATAATAACAAATTGCGTTACAATCAAGTGTCTACTATCGCCCACATCTGGTATCAACAACAACATTGCAAATGGGATTCCTAAAAAGAACATTGGCATACCAAACATCCCAGAATTTTTGAAAAAACTTAATATCTGCTTTTTTAAAACTGCTTTTACATTTCTCATAACGCCACCCCTGTCAATTGTAAGAATACTGATTCTAAATCCGGCACTGTACGCACGGCGTTATAACGCTCGCATATTTCATTTGGATTGCCTTGCTCAACGATTCTGCCATCGTATAAAAGTGCTATGCGATCGCATAATTTTAAGGCTTCATCCATGTTATGTGTAGTTAAAAAAATGGTGGTGCCGCGCTCTCTAAGTTTTTGCAATAGGGCGCATACCCCTTTAGATGTACCTGGGTCTAAGGCACTTGTTGGCTCATCTAAAAACAAAAGTTTTGGCTCGTATAAGATGGCGCGAGCCAGGGCTAGTCTTTGAGTCATGCCGCGTGATAATGTTGATACAGCTTTTTTAGCAGAATCGGCTAAACCTACGGTTTCTAGCACTTGCATTACTTTATTTTTTGGTAATCCGTAAATTTCGGCATACAGGTTTAGGTTCTCTAAGCAATTTAGATGAGGATATAGGCCGCCTATGTCCAGCATAATGCCCATCTCACGCGGCTTAGCCAATACCTCTTTGGTGCCACTGTCGGGCTTTATTTGGTTAGTTAACAGATTGATGATAGTAGTTTTACCTGCCCCTGAAGGGCCTAGCAGGCCAAAAATTTCGCCTTGCTTTACATTGAAATTTACGTTGGATAGTACTGTCTGTTGGCCAAAACTTTTTTCTATGTTTTGCATCTTTATCATAGTATTGATTCTCCTTTATTAGTATTGTGCTTGCTTATGAGGCAATTATACTTGGATATGTTTTTGTGCAGTAGTGACAAATGTCACTACTTAAATTTTACACAAACTTTACATAGCCTCTATTCCTCCTTTACATTTGTGCTATATGATTCTGTTGTAAGCAAAACAAAAACTAGGAGGATTTAAATGAAAAAAGGATTTATAGGGCTTTTGACAATAATAATGTTGATAGCAACGCTAACTTTTTTACTTGTGGCCTGCGGAACCAATAACTCGCCAACTCAAGCATCGGAGCAGATATCTGTCATAACAAGAGAAGATGGCAGTGGGACACGCGGTGCATTTGTTGAAATTGTTGATGTTACAGTAGACGGAAACGATAACATAAGCGTAGAAGCAGTGGTAGCCCCAGGTACTAGCGTTATGATGACAAGCGTTGCAGAAAATCCTGCTGCCATAGGTTATGCATCAACAGGGGTAGCCCTAACTGATGACAGGGTTAATGTTTTAGAAATCGATGGAGTTGCGCCCACAGTTGAAAACATGCTGAACGGTACATATGCCATTCAAAGGCCATTTCTCATCGGTTATAACACCGAAGCCGGGCTTAACGAACTTGCACAAGATTTTGTTAACTTTATCTTCTCTGCCCAGGGGCAAGAAGTTGTGGCAAACAGAGGTTATGTACCTGTTTCGGCAAATGCAGCAGAATATGCTGAAAGCGGGTTGTCTGGCACAATAGTGGTGAATGGTTCTTCCTCTGTTTATTCTCTTATGCAGCATTTAAGTACCGCATATCGCGAGCTTAACCCAGATGTTACAATCGACATACACGGTGCAGGCACAGGCCATGGCATTAGTGCCGCCAGAGACGGCCTTGCAGATATAGCAATGTCTAGCCGCGATCTTAGAGATACCGAACTAGAATTTATGACTCCTTTAACAATAGCTATAGATGGAATTGCAGTCATTGTAAATCCTAAAAATAATATAAGAGGGCTGACACTTGAACAAGTCAGAAATATTTTTCTTGGAGAGGTTAGCAGATGGGAAAACGTTCGTTAAGCTTTTATAAGGAATCAGCCGCAAAAATTTTGTTTGCACTATCAGCCTCTGCCGCTATTATAGCAGTGGGGCTGATTTGTGTGTTTTTATTTATGCAAGGCCTACCCGCTATGGCAAGTATGGGCTTGTGGAATTTCTTAACCGGTACAGACTGGCGGCCAACCTGGGATCCCCCAAGGTTTGGTATATTGCCGATGATAGTAGGCTCTCTATATGTTACAGCAGGGGCAGTTTTATTTGGTGTACCCATTGGCATTTTTTCGGCTGTGTATATGGCAGAAATTTGTCCAAAGCCCATTTATAAGTTGCTTAAACCGGCAATTAATCTATTGGCAGGTATCCCTTCCGTGGTTTACGGCTATTTTGGTATGGTAGTACTTGTCCCCTTTGTTAGAATCCATTTTGGAGGAACCGGACAAAGTATACTTACAGCCTCAATTTTACTTGGTATGATGATTTTACCTACGGTAATTACAATATCCGAAAGCGCACTCCGCGCCGTCCCACGAGAGATGTACGAAGGTGCAGTAGCATTAGGTGCAAGTCATGAAAGAGCAGTATTCGGTGTAATATTACCCGCCGCAAAATCTGGAGTTATGGCGGCCGTTATTTTAGGTATTGGGCGAGCCATAGGCGAAACAATGGCCGTTAGAATGGTTGCAGGTAACCAAGCGGTTTTAAGAATGCCTCACGAGTTTTTATATGGCACAAGAACCCTAACAGCCAACGTTGTGCTAGAGCTAGGCTATGCCTATGGAGAACACAGAGCCGCATTGATAGCCACAGGCGTTGTACTATTTGTGTTTATCATGTTAATCAACATGCTTTTCTCGCTGCTTAAAAGAAAGGATGGAATTTAGATGATAGCTGGCAAAAAA
>Ga0123355_10017878_pt1 | contig 11221 bp, 8 predicted proteins | sample TergutEmb28metaG_3_FD_89872 | JGI IMG/M metagenome (GOLD analysis project Ga0123355, IMG submission 89872) | Embiratermes neotenicus P1 segment gut microbial communities from Petit-Saut dam, French Guiana - Emb289 P1 | ecosystem: Host-associated > Arthropoda: Insects > Digestive system > Gut ...
ACCCCCCACGGCCGGGCGAACGCCGCGACTCTAGTCTCGCGCTGTGAAACCGCAACAAAAAAAAAAGACAAAACAGCAGCCGAGAGAGAGAAAAAAAAGGAGAGGAGGGGGGGGGGGGGGGGGGGGGGGGGGGGGGGGGGGGCATACCTCCACACACTCTTAACCTTGGAAATGGATGTGTCAGCTTCACATCCCAGCTGCTTTACACACAGGGTAAAGGCCACTGGCACACACTGGAATGGAGGATGGGACAGCTCCAAAACCAATGTGAATGTTCTGTAGACGAGATAAACCTGAAAATCGCCTCTTTTGGGGTGTTACACTATGTCAGCTGGTAATCAGTTACTAATACTTTGACGGATCATAGTGTCTTCACCTTTAGTGTACAGCAGTCTATCCTTGGCCAGCCTGATGGTTCAGAATGCCAGTTCAGTATCTAACAGTCAACATGACATAACATCCCTAAGTTTTTAATCTTCAGGAAGACTGCTGTAAAAACCTGAAATCTCACACATAAAAATCTCTTGCCTTTACCTGGAACTGCACAATTTGTCATTCATCCAGCCTGCAGCTTAAGTACTAAATAAACTGAGCTATCATGACCCATGCCTACTGATGTACGTATAAAGATATCAGACTAATGGTAAAGTCAGAAGTATACAAGAAAATAAATAGGTTGAACCGCAAACAAGTAACGCTAATATAAAGTGAACATATCACTAAATGTCCAGTAGCAATATATTATACAACACCCTCTATGTTGGATAAAATATTTGGATCATCTCAATTTGGAATGAAGCCAGCACCTGGTACAGAATGACAGTGACATGAGTGTCACATTTTATGCAAGTGATCAAGTTTCAACAGACTCATGACTGAGCTATACAAAACAACTGTTTTGTCTTTGATTTTGCATGGCTGTGAAACACTTCCTTTGAAGTCCCTACCCACTCACAAGTTTTATAATTTTCTTTACGTTATTATTTACTACATAACATGTACAGTTGACACAAGGCCACTAATACAAATAAAAGGGTCAGTAGTGTCACGTGGACTAGCAGGCAGAGGAGAGTCTAACGTTATCCATACTGTGTGCAATAAATCGACTGATTACACAGTATTTAATCAAACTAATTGCACACATATCCACAAATAACTATTTGTTATTTTGTGATGCTCACCCTATACATTTTAGTCCCTACATGCCATTCTTAGGGCGGACATTTACAAAGGAATATATTTATAATACATGCCGTAAAAAGATGTACACATATGACATTAAAATACAGAGTTATTGGTTAAATTATTGCTAAAAATTAATAACTGTAGATTAATTACAAGTATTTTACATTTCTTGATAATTTTATGTTTAGTTGCAGACAAACATCAGTGGCACTACTGACATCTTCAATCTAAGGTTGCTATATATCCCTCAGCTGTGTGTCGGTGTGTATACTGTAGTGGACAACACAGCAATATCACACCTTTACAACATAATAACAGTAATTAATCTACATCTTATATATTATAGCTATATTTTAACCGATAACACTGTATTGTAACTTCATACATGCACATCTCTGACAGCACGTATTATTACAAATGTATTTGTTTGTAAATGACTGCCATTAAAATGGCCTGAAGGGCCCAAAACATACAAGAGGAGCATCACAAAATCTCAAATAGTTATTTATGGGTATGTGTGCAGTTAGTTTGACAACTGACAGTGTTCCAAGGACAGATATACACATACTTACCAACATTTTCTCCTGTCTTGCTTGATGTTTCAAGGAACTGTGCCTGGATACCGTTTGAGTATCGAGTGATCAGATCCAATTCCACCGCTCGCTGTTTCGCATTATCCGATAAAATGTCCAGTTTTGTTCCCACCAAGTAAATTTTACAACCCTTTTGGGAACAGAAATGACAAATAAAAGTTGGCAGTTTCTGCGATCAAGTGAGTTCAAATACATATGTGAGGTCTTGACGTATGGCAAACCGGATCAAGTCCTTAGTAATGAGAAGTTACAAAATTCAAACCTTGTCCCCTTCAAAACGGTCCCCGCTTATCTAATGCATTTTTCCGTTCTTGTCTTCCATGCTTCAAAACTGAGTATGATATTAAAATGAAGTAAGTATTACTTGATAAGTGACAAAAAACAGAGAAAATGGAGGAATAATCCATTGAAAAATGGAGTGGCGTGACGGTATTGCCACACTGAACAAAGAACAGTCGAAATATTACTGAATGATATGATGCACTGCTAACATCCACTTCCAGAAGCAAGAGACAGAGAAGGACAAAGAGAAACAAGACCTACAAATCAGCAGACAATGCACATTAAATTTATTATGTTTGATGTGGTCTCAGAGAACTGGCTAATGTGGCAACTGAAGGTGGCAAACCACAATGAAGTGAAGTAAAATGGATCATACTGCTACTCTGTACAGCCCAGCAGGCCACGTGTAAACCAGAGGCCTTTCTATTCCATGCCATTCAATTGGTTACCATACCTCTTCATATCTTCTGAGTTCTGTTATCCAGAACTTTGCTCTCTCCCACGATGCCCGATCTGTAACGTCATAGCACACAATTGCTGCCCTAGCACCTCGATAATATATTCGACTCATCGCTTCATACCTGAAACACAAGACTATACTTAGTATATATATTTGGAGAAACTGCCTTCGTGGCAACAGCTGTAGTGGTAACTGCCTTACTGGTAATGGCTTTAATGCTAGGTGTCCTGCTGGTAGCTATTATTGACCATTTTTTAATTCTTTTTATTTTCAACTTCATTCTTACTTCTTATAAATTAATCTGCAAAGAAACAGAAAAGAGAAAAGATACCCTTACATAATTTTTTTTTAAGCTTGTGGTTCCGTGCATCATAATTCAATGTGAATAAAAATCCAACAGATGCAACAGTATGCAGATATTTATTCACTGCAAAACTACTCTACATGTTTCGGGTGTCATAGCACCCATCATCACGAGTATCAAAAACTGTACCCGCAGCCTCCGGTACAGGTCATACTACTTGTACCGCTACTCCCCTCCTACGTGGTCTGGTCTGGACTAGTCCAGACCAGACCACGTACAGGGGGAGTAGCGGTACAAGTAGTATGACCTGTACCGGAAGCTGCGGGTACAGTTTTTGATACTCCTGATTATGGGTGCTGTGACACCCGAAACATGTAGAGTAGTTTTGCAGTGAATAAATATCTGCATACTGTTGCATCTGTTGGATTTTTATTCACATAAAAAAAATCTTGTTTCTACACGTAAATACTGCAAGACAAGGCAACGAATTTAAAACCACAGATGTAACAGCATGAGTTCATTATGTCATAACCAATCTGCACACAGTTCATTATGTCATAACCAATTTGCACACAGTTCATTATGTCATAACCAATTTGCACACAGACAGCAGAATGCTTCAATCAGTGGATGTGTACTTGCAAGTCACAGCACATTACACACCAATGATACAATGGCACTCCACATGAGAACGCAAATGCACAATGTGATGTGCAGAAGGTCTCTGTCTCAAAAAGAAACATATGATCTTTACTCCACACTGACTGGTCGACTGATCACAATAGTTGAACATGCTGTTCATACCGTTACCTCTCAGCTCCTGCAGTGTCCCATATTCCCATCATGAATTTCTTTCCATTTGCTTCAGCTTCCTTAGCTGCAAATGCAGCACCAATTGTCTGTCAACAAACAATTTCAGTTCAAACAACACACAACACAACACAACACACACGCAACACAACACAACACACACACTGCTCTACACTCAGAGCCTCCTTCCTGTCAGTCATTCAACAAACCACACACTCTGGTAGCCAAACCTGAAAGTTCAACACCATTATGTCAGTCAGTGCAACAATCCTGAGTCAGCTATAACCAATTCCCAATCTCACAATGTTTCTCTTTAATAATATTAATGTCATCCCTCCATACTCCTCTCAGTCTTCCATGTGACCACTTTCCAAGAGGTTCCCCAACAAATTTCTATATGCATTCCTCATATCCTCCCACTGTCCGCAGACCTGTAAGATTTCACTGTGCCAGCAGTTCTGACATTGTCCTCATTATGCAACACCCTCACAACTACTGACCGTATTCTGTGGGTGCCTTGTCCTTGTCACAGCACTAGGTATGGCAACTCCTGCACAAACCTTCCATGAATCCCAACCCTTGTCTGTACCCAGCATTATGTGAGTTCCGTACCCTGGGTCATGTGGGAGGTAGTAACAGGTGTGGAGGACTAACGGTCTACCCAAGCCAAAGTGGAAGGTATCGTGCTGAAGGCTGCATGGCACTGGGGTAGTAACACCAGTGTCACAAACAATCCCCTTTGGGAACCCGGCTGTACCCCACCATACACAGGCCTTCCGTCTGTGTGGGGCACTGTGGATGGTGACCATATCTTTTTCTTCTGTTTCATGGGAGAGCTCCTTAACTGGGGACTCTTCAGAGATACAAATGAATGAATAAACCATTGGCTCTGGAAACTCAGCATCTCTCTCCACAGGGGCACTGCTGGGGGAACACAGGGAGGGGCAACCTTTACCGACTTTGAGAGGAAGGTGAGATTATGTTTTGTCAGGAGACCTTGTTTATTGGGACTTTAGGAGATAAGTACAAGCCTCTGGAAATAGACATCTCTCTCCACAGGGGCCCCACTGGGGAACCTGGAGGGTGGCTCCTTTACCGGGGACTCTGAAAGACAGATGGAGAGCTCTGGAAATGGAGCGTGTATATATATATATATCTCAACGCGAGCTCTACAAGGGGAACCTGGTGGGGGGATCCTTTACTGGGAATCCTGAAGGATATGTAAAGGAAGATTCTGGAAACAGGCACCTCTCTCCATAGGGGCCCCAATGGGGAACCTTAAGGGGGTTTGTTTACCGGGGACTTTCAGTGACAGCAAACAAGCACTCTTAAAATGGCATCTCTCTCTCTCTCTCTCTCTCTCTCCCCCCCCTCTCAATGGCAGCTTTGTGAGGGGAACCTGGAGGGAGGGCTCTTATACTGAGGACTCTCACAGACGTGGAATGGAAGGCTATGAAAATGGAGCATCTCTTTTAGACGGCTCCATAAGGGGAACCTAAGGCACTTAGCGAGGGAGGGCTCAGCCACTAAGTTTGTTGGACAGCGCAACTGTCCTTCAACAGGACACAGTCCAGGGTTGTTGTCAGATTACTTATTGGACATAACACCCTCAGCAGATACCTCTATACAATGGGGCAGATCAACAGTTCCTTATGCAGGAGGAAACCTCAGCTCACTATTTGTGTGAGTGTGAAGATCTGGCGACATTCAGACATACCTATTTGGATTACTTTTTCTTGGACCCCAAGGATGTTAGAATTCTAAATCTGGGGCAATCTGGAACCTATTAAAGGAACAGGGTTGCCATGACTTGGACATCAGTTGAAGGGGCATAAACGGCCTGTCAAAAAGTCCTACATGCATCGGGACCGAAAGGGCTCAAATCCACTTACTATGCTATTCTATTCCATTCTATTCTAACTGCTGCACAACCCAAGTTCGATACCAGGCTGGTCTGTGTGAGATCTGTGGTGCACAAAGTGGGAAGAGTACAAATTCTTGCCCCTCACTACCAGTCCACACTCATTATTGTACCCACTACACTACACCACACTTGATAGATAGCATTCATAAAGCAAGCAGTTCTTTCTCAATGACAGTTACAATTCTGCACTGGGTGTGAGGTTAAATGGAGGTCTGTTACAAAACTTCGTTTCGGATGGACTCACTGGTGTAGCTGAAGTGATAATTCAAAATATCAAAACTGGTCAAGACTAAAGTCTTCCAGGATGTTTGTAACAATTCTATAAATATCATAGTTTCAAATATTCCAAGATCAATACCTTAATCACAGAGACGCATTCCTGTAACACATAACTTGCTAATTTACTTATTTTCTGTGAGGATGCAATTTAATAATCACGTAAGTCATTCTCAAGTGGATGAAAAACTATTTGAATATAACATCCTTAACGGCAATCCATAATTTGAATCAAAACATGTTGCGTCTTGGTACTTGCTAATAACTGTTGTGTGTGCACTAGATGGTAACAAAATTATTCTGTTTTTAAAACATAACAGTGTGCCTAATAAAATCATTTAGGTTACATCAGGCTCATTCACATCAAGTAAGTTCATTTACAATTCTAGTAATATTATAGGTACATGCCTAGTGAAGCTATGGTAAATGAGAAACTTGTTATATGTATTTAGTCACAGTGCTTACTATCATAAACAGGGACCATATAAAATGACATTAATAGCTCTTAAAATGGTTCCTGATATATGCAATTACACACAACATGCATAAACACTACCACCCAATCTAACACACAAGCATGAAGTTAACCTCTTACAAATGTCCACACAAAATAAACCAAAATACAGAAATGTAAATTGAATCTACAACTGACCCGAACAGTAAAGTGCTGACCTACACTGTAGTACTGACAGTAAGTGCAATGCAGTAAACCAAGTAAAGTAAGCGGAAGGTTAATAATCAGTACACGAAATCTTAATAAGAACTACACCAATTACAAGGAAATAAAATGTACTGTTTCAATCGACGTATTACCACTCGAGAAACGAGATAAATGAGTGTGTTGAGATACGAACGTACACTGAACATTCAAATGTTTACAGTCGTGAGTAATATCTCACACACTAAATATAATTATTTAACCATGAGGGGCCTTTAACCAAGGGAGAATTGTGCAGGAAAAGTTTCGAAATTGTTGAAATGTGAATAAGGAAAATCAGACTTTGTATTACCTGTCGCGTCTACTAAAAAATACGGTCCTATATAAAAACATTACTGTTTCACTCTGTTAACACATTTCTTTAAAACAAAAGAATACGTAAATAATTGACCTATGTCATTAAATTGGAGTTACTTACGTTTTGGTAAGGCAAGTTACCTCTGAACCGATCGTACACATAACGTTCAAGCAAACTTGTTTTCCCTACATATTCACTACCCAACAAAACAACTTTCAGATCCACCCTGCTCATTATAAGGGCACTGGATTAACAGGTCTTTGTGACGAAATCCCTCATACTCTACACCACACCACCGTAATCTTTACAACACGGACGCCATGGATCAAACAGATGCGTCATTTTCGCCCACAGATCGGTTGTTGCCTGCCCACAGAAGTTAGACCATCTGTGAGAGGTTGCAGTATCTACCACGGATTCCTATGTCTATGTGCATAGCCTACGCTAAACTAATAACCTCGTATGCGCCGTGTCACCTGACTACAGGCAAGATAGTAGTAATTGTTAAACCTTATGGTATTTGTCAGATTAGTGGTAGCGGCACATACACATTCTTTGAAATCGTAGAATAACCGAAGCATCCTGACTACAGAATGTGAAAGAGTTACAGTAATTGTCCGAATTATCTCTAACAGGAATTATGGTACTGTGGTAAAGCGACAAGGTTTTGTATGGTTTTGCGTTTATGCATTTAAACGCGTGTTCTAAGTGACTTTATCATTATCTATGGATGAATGGAAATAATAAAGAATCAAGGGACCTAGCAGTAATCCTGGAATGTGTGAAGATGTTGGTGTCGTTTTCGTTCATCACACCAATGACTGCACATTTTGTGATTTCAGGCTTCCGCCGCGAAGTAGACGATAACTGCCGTCTCTTAGGTTATTGTGCACCGAGTGGTAATTCCTTACCGACGTTTCGGGACAATACAGGTATACTTACAAAATTTAAAACTTACTATAATATAATAACGTACAAAGTAATTTGTTTTATATTACAGCATTCATGCAGCTACAATCAACATAAGTGTTTCATAATTTGTGATTAAGATGATACAGACATTTGAAAAATATAATACATTACAGCAATAAAATTGTAACATTTTGATGAGGTGCCTTCATTAATTGTAGTTACAAACTTGTATGTTGATATACTGTGCATCGTTTCTTTGTACACAGTGGTGTAATGAATAAACATTTCCGTCAAAAGTACGGAATAAACAGTGTCAAAATATGTTGGTGTAGTAATGGCATCTGAGTGGAAACAACTTTCGACCACATCGCCATCTATGAAACATGCGTGACTGTGTACGTTGTGCCACCGCAATCTAATGTACCTTGCAATAGATGGCATGGAATTGCTGTTGGCATGGCTATAATCCATGCAATTCTGCGATTACTTTGTTTCTTAGTCTAGCCCTAGATGGCAAACGGAGGTTCATCTGTTTTTATTCTGGCCACTTTAATTGTTCAAAGATGGCAGAGCTATGTCTGACTGTGCACCGCCCGCCAGAGTGGAATTTATACCAAGAAGACCGGATGATGTCGCCACGAGTGCTGAAAATCAGTGCCTGCAAATCGCGACCATTTCGTACGTTATCGTCTCTGCGACAGCGAATTATAATTTGTCAATTTTGTTGCGATTATTGGTGCCATATCTCAAACTGTGCATAAGCAGGATTATATTCCTCACTTCGTCACTGCCACCACGGTAAAATGTAAGTACCACGAACGACATGTGCATATTGGTGTTTGCTAAATATTTATATAGTGCTTGTACATTGACGTTTGTGTACTGTGGTGTAAATATAGGAAACGGTACGTCAAAATGACACTTTTTCGCTGTACCAATTATGTTGTACGAGGAAGGATGCTTGACGCAGCGAAGAGTTGTAAAATCAATATGCATGAAAACTGTTAGCAGCTCTGGCTGTGCAGCAGGTGCAACCCCACTGCGGAGGGCACAGCTGTTGCATCGTACGACCGGTGGCCTAGGAGTGACTGGATGTTCAATTAGAGCTTATTTCCAGATTTATTATCGTGATTTTTGTGCACTTGACGCACTTTTCCTGTAATCTTTATATGGATATTCAGCAGTAATAATGAATTGTATGCTTACGTAAAAATGGCGGTGAAGCGAAACAAATGGAAGACAAAATTCATTCCTTGTGTTAATAGATTTGGAATCGTCTTCAACCATCGTTCCTTAATTAAATATGGAGGGGGAATAGCACTTTGGTTGTCGAATGCATCACGTTTGAACTGCGGGAATGAGTCATTTCTTCGAAATGCAGTGAGTAACGTTGCTATACTTAACGTACTAACATGCATAACGTAAACTCGTGTTCTCTCGCCACAAGCAGAGGGCGGTGCTGTGATCGTTCCCAAAATTTGCAGGATTCTTAACACTCGTATTTATGTGGGCTTTTTATTCTGCTTGCGGTCAGGTATTTTTTTGTTAACGTCAAAGAAGTCATGTTTGTTGGCTTCAATCTGTCTTGGTATCACGGTTTTACGCCCTTGCAAGTGTTCAAGGTGACCTCCAGTGCTATGCTTATAATAAGTTATTCACAGGCTACTCTTAACCACGCAGTCGTGCGCTCATTTGTCTGGATGTCAGGCCGGATGGCAGTTGTCAGACTGAGGATGTGTTGTTGATATTAGCAGTTCTCAGAAGGCACATTCCATTTCAGTTTTCAAGACCATCTCTTTTTGCCCTGCCACCCAGTCATTTATTCATTTTTATCACACAACGATGTATATCACACACAGTTCAGAAGCATGTTGGTTTACCGACAGTCACTGCAGTACATCTTTGTTCAACGCGTTAGCTGCTCTTCTTGGATTGCTCGACCCGTGAACAAGAAGTTATAACGTTCTTCCAAAACGCAGATTACGACTCACACAGCATCACAGCCTGAGTTTCGTATAGAGAATTAGCTGAGTTCATGAACCTTCAAAAAGGAACTGAATCCTCAGACACCGCTGTCAGAACCCAGTGACACACACAGTGACACACAGGCCTATTTAGGTTTGTGCTGCATTTGACTGAAGTTTATTTGTGGACATTGTGTAGCACTAATGTTAAGGTGAGAAGCCACCATGCATTGGAAAGGAAGAGCTTGCCTACAGGGACAAAGTTAAACAAGAAGGTTCTCTATCACGATACTGTTTGCCCTATCCGAGAGTCGAAAAGGGAACATCCCTAATGTACCTCTGAAGGTAGACTGCTTATTTGTTCTGGGTGAGAGCACCATGGATACAGATGTTGCTCTGCCATGAGGGTAAATATTTACCAGACTGCGCGGTGTCATGAAACATATGGCCGTAATATTGATTAATCAGAGCACTGTGGATGTGTGGCGGTGGCCTGAAGACGTTTGCGCACCCCTAGTAACAGCTATGACGTGATTCATAAAGGCCACTCAATGCTGATTGTCCTCACCGTCTCCCCATCAGACCCACTGTAACTATCGGCATTTAACCTATCTTCCAGGCGCAGCAGCACTTGACCGGGTACTGTGTCTCTGCGCAAGTAGTCCCGAAGTTCGTGATTTCGACGTTTCGTGATTCGTTACGACGAATCGTGTAGAGACCACGTGGCTGGTAATTCGGCTGCCTCCATCCCCTGCTGTTGCACAGATCACTGTCAGCCCAGTCATGGTGTGCCTGTTACTGAGTTGAATTGCTTTCGTCCGATGTTCGTGACAGTTCTACCGGTCTCAGTTAATCACGAACATCGAGAATCTTGTGTAATGGCAGTTCACAAAGTGTGGTCGTGACAGAGAGATGCTCGGTCCCAAATACAATAACAGTACCACCAAAATGCACACAAGTATATTAAAACAGTTACATACACAAGGACCTCCTACATGTTTCGGCCAACCACGTGTCGTTCCTCAGGGAGGCAAAATACAAAGAATGAATACACAAAAGGTTAAATTGCTGGAGTATCAGAACCAATCCACATGCATACAATTTCTTACACTTCAGAAATGTAACTGTCATGTATTTGAACTTTGCATTTTGCTTCCCAGAAGATGGCCACGTGTTTGGCCGAAACGTGTAGCAGACCATTATGTGTATAACTGTGTAATGTACTTGCGTGTCCTTTTAATAAACCCAACTAAATGCACTAATTTCTCAAATTTATTTCGGCATGAAACTACATGTTTCGGGCAGTTCCTGTGTTCAGTATCAGGAGATTTTCACTGTACACACAGCAATGGTATATGTCATACAGCTTGTGAGCAGGATCAGGACGGAACATCCTGATCCTGCTCGCAAGCTGTCAGCAAACCTGTATGACGTATACCATTGCTGTGTGTACAGTGAAAAACTCCTGATGATGGACAGAGGAACTGTCCGAAAC
>Ga0123355_10017880_pt1 | contig 11220 bp, 7 predicted proteins | sample TergutEmb28metaG_3_FD_89872 | JGI IMG/M metagenome (GOLD analysis project Ga0123355, IMG submission 89872) | Embiratermes neotenicus P1 segment gut microbial communities from Petit-Saut dam, French Guiana - Emb289 P1 | ecosystem: Host-associated > Arthropoda: Insects > Digestive system > Gut ...
TCGTCTGCGGCCACCCAGTGCATAGACACAAGCGGCGACTTGCCAGAGTAGGCGTTTACCAACTTGCGGCGGTTGGTTTTTGTGGCGTAGGCATTAAAGGCTACCTTGGCAACCTTGCCATTCTCGAAAGCATATAGCATATAGCCAGCATAGTCCTTGGCCAAAGCAAAATATATAATATTCTCGCCTTGTTCCATCCCCAGTGTGTTGGGCAGGTAGTCCCCCAGGGTTGAGGCCTTGGTATCTTGTAGGTCATAGAGTTTCATCTTGTATACATTGCATTTGTCCGAGAAAAATAATATCTCGTCCCGGTTAGTGGCCTCCATCTCTTGGATGATATTATCGTCTTCTTTGAGATACTGCTCCGCAGACGAACGCAGCGACACGAGCGTTATTTTCTTAAAGTAGCTATGCCTTGTAAGGAACAGCCTAACGTTGTAGTCGTCTATAAAGCTGTCTTCGGACGGGGTAGGGGTGTCCTCTACTTGCACTATATCTGTGCGGCGTGCACGGCCGTATTTTTTAGAAATCTCTTTTAACTGCTCGCATATAAGTTCACGTATGCGCTCGTCGCTTTCTAGCATGGTTTTGAGCTGTGCAATTTCTTTTATTAGTGTCTCGCGCTCGTTTACTCTGCCTAACAGGTATTCGCGGTTAAGATGGCGCAGCCGTATCTCGGCTATATACTCGGCTTGGGGCAGGGTTATCCCAAAACCATTTATCAGGTTGGGGATAACTTCGGCTTCGGTTGGGGTGTTGCGTATAATCTTAATTGCCTTGTCTATATCCAAAAGTATTGCCGCAAGGCCTTCTAGTAAATGAAGTTTTTCGGATTTTTTTTCGATATCATATGCGAGTTGGCGCTTTATGCAGCCTATCCTAAATACTGTCCACTCCCGAAGTATCTCTGCTATGCCCATAACTCGTGGCCGCCCGTCCACCAGGAAGTTAAAATTGCAGCTAAAAGAGTCTTGTAAAGTCGTAAGCGAAAATAGCCGCTGCATGATATGTTCCGGGTCTGCGCTTCGTTTTATGTCTATGGCTATCATAAGGCCGTTGAGGTCTGTTTCGTCGCGGACATCGTTTATATCGCGTATCTTACCGGTTTTGACCAAAACTGCGATTTTGTCGATTATAGCCTCAACGGTTGTGGTATATGGTATCTCGTACACTTCTATACAGGCGTTTTTCTTGTCTACACGGTAGCGGGCGCGCAGCTTAAATGAGCCTCGGCCTGTAGCGTATATGTTTTCTATCTCAGCTTGGTTATATATAAGCTCCCCACCGGTAGAAAAATCCGGCGCGGGCAAAGTCTTGATGATATTATGGTTTTCATTTTTAAGCCATGCAATTGTGGTTTGGCAGACCTCTTTTAAATTGAAGCTGCACACCGTGCTGGCCATACTAACGCCAATGCCCTGGTTGGGCGTTACAAGCAGGTTGGGGAAAGTTGTAGGCAAAAGCACGGGCTCTAGCATTGTAGCGTCGTAGTTGGGAATCATGTCCACGACTTGCTTGTCCATATCACGAAATACTTCGCGGCATATCTCGTCGAGCTTAGCCTCTGTATAACGGCTGGCGGCATAGGCCATATCACGGGAGTACTGCTTGCCAAAATTGCCTTTGGAGTCCACGAACGGGTGGAGTAATGCGTCATTGCCACGAGTCAGGCGTACCATTGTCTCGTATATTGGGCCGTCGCTATGGGGGTTGAGGCGCATGGTCTGGCCTACAATGTTTGCGGATTTTATGCGCCCGCCCGTTAGCAAGCCCATCTTATACATGGTGTATAGCAACTTGCGGTGTGAGGGTTTAAAGCCGTCTATCTCTGGGATTGCGCGTGAAAGGTTTACGCTCATGGCGTAGGGCATGAAGTTTAGCTCTAGGGCGTTGGTTATTGGTTGTTCGATGATATGGTTTTCTACCAGGGTTAGCTGCTCTGGGGGTGTTTTCTTTGGCACGTGGTTCAGTCCTTTAGGCCGAATGCGTAGCTTATGCCATCACATTTCGGGTGATTTGAGATTGGTATTATAACATGTAAGCCTTTTATATGGCAGTTTGCTAGTAAAAGTAATAACTACAGCAACTTAATACCTGCTAGTTCACAGGCCTTAAGGGTCTGTTTATCCCACACAGAAACTTGCACCTCGCCTATATGGGCCTTTGCCATAAGCAGCATACATAGCCGGGATTGCCCTATGCCGCCACCCATTGTTAGTGGCAGCTTGCCCGCGAGTAGCGCCTTGTGGAAGCTAAGACTGCGGCGGTAATCGCATCCGGCCTCACGTAACTGGGAATCAAGCACCGTTTCATCTACACGTATACCCATAGATGATAACTCTACGGCACAGCCCAAAACGTCATGCCACAGCAGTATGTCACCGTTAAGGCTCCAGTCGTCATAGTCTGGTGCCCGGCTGCCGTGTGGTATGCCGGATTTTAGTTTTGCGCCTATCTTCATTACAAAAACGGTTTTATGTTCTTTTGTAAATGCGGTTTCTCTTTCTTCTGGTGTGAGATGTGGGTATGCATCCTCCAACTCTTGTGTAGTTATAAAGGTTACATCCCGCTTAGGCAACACCGGGAGATTGGGAAAGTCCCAGCGCAAGCGCTCGCTTGTTGTGAATATGGCTTCGACTATTCTTTTTACTGTTTGCTTTAAGAAATCTTGTGTGCGTTGTTCTTTGGTGATAACAATTTCCCAGTCCCATTGGTCTACATATATAGAGTGGGTGTTATCCATAATTTCCTCTCGCCGTATGGCGTTCATGTCTGTATACAGTCCCTCGCCCGTAGTAAACCCATATTGATATAGCGCTTGCCGCTTCCATTTTGCAAGGGAGTGCACTATCTGGGCTGTATGGCCAGTTTCTGGTATATCAAACTCTACCGCGCGCTCAACTCCAGATAAATTGTCGTTGAGCCCTGTTTGCGGCTCTACAAAAAGTGGCGCGGATACCCTGTGCAGGTTTAATGCCATAGAAAGGTTGTCTTCAAAAATACGCTTTAGCCGCCCTATTGCGCTTTGGGTCTGGTATGTTGTTAATATTGACTTGTATCCCTTTGGGATAATGCATTGACTCATAAAATCACCTTGTCTATATGAAGCTATGAACGTAGCGTCATAAATTATCGTAATTATGGCATTGTAATATATTTGCAATGTTTTGTATAATGGACTTCTTCCGAAATACCGAACAAGCGGCCAAAAAACATACTAATGCCTATGATTTTTTGGCCGCAAAGGTAATTTCAGAAGAAGTCTAATAAATTAAAATAACTTTCGGAGGTATGTCACATGAAATCCACAGTAAACACAAACAACGCCCCAGCGGCCATTGGCCCGTATTCTCAAGCCACTGTACACAACGGTGTAATCTACGTATCGGGCCAACTGCCCATCTGCCCCAAAACCGGTGAGCTGCAGCTAGGTGATGCCGCCCAGCAGACGCAACTGGTCATGAGCAACCTAGCCGCAATAATAGAAGCTGCCGGCAGCAGCATGGACAACATACTCAAAGCTACTATTTTGCTAACAGACATGGGCGACTTTGCACAAGTAAACGAGGTATATGCGAAATTTTTTACCGGTGCGCCCCCTGCAAGGATATGCTACCAGGTATGTGCGTTGCCCAAGGGCGCAAACGTGGAAATAGATGCTATTTGTGCGGTGTAGCTTCAAAGCAATACAGTACATGTTCACATGCTGCCCGCATATCTTGCGGGCTTTTGTTTTGCAATACTGGAAGAAGATAGGTTGCATGTCGCCTCAATCACCCTATATGAAAAGTCAATGTGATATTTGTCGAAAAATACATAAATATATCGCATTATATATTGACGCATCGACATAATGTGCATATAATAAACCCATAAATGGATTTACATGGATGTATAATTTAAGATATTTGAAATTTTGGGTGTCATTGTTGTCATTAATTCACTAGCGCAACGTACAACCTACATGGAGAAGCGGCTTGTGGGATTCTTTAACTTAAACGCCGTAGGATTGGACGGTTCTTGTGATAAAACAAAGAACTATCCCATCATTTTCATATTACAAAATCGAATACAGAGGATGTAGAGGTATCTCAGTGTAGCTCTATTGGCAATGCGCATGCCAATGGAATCATCTACCTTTGAATATAACCAGTTTGACCAGTGATATGTAGAAGCATCTAAGTTAAAATCAAAAAAATGATCCACATGTCAGACTAATACATGATGGATATGAGAAAGCCCTTTTCCAAAGGAGGAAATGACAATGAAGAAAAAGAGAATTATGTCTATCATAATGGTTCTCATTATGGCATTAGGCCTACCGATTGCACTATTTGCCCAAAATTCATCTTCCCCAGAGGTTGAACATAGCAACTGGGCATATATTGAGGATGCATCTCAACTTGGTATAGATCCGGGGACGCGTCCTGATGTAGCGACCTATCTAAAAGCTATAGACGGGCGGGGTTTATCCCGTATTAGCGCATCGGATGTACCAGTTGCTATGGCTTTTGAGCTTTATAGGGTTCAATTGGCGTTGTACATGGGTATGGAGCTGGATACCTTTTTATTTGGGGATGTAAACGCATGGGCGGATGCGTATTTAGATCAATGGCGGCTCAGTAATAATGTAGTAATGACATCCTATGATGGGCCAATGGCCGTAAGTTTTAATCCCGAAACAGGGGCATATTATGCATACTCTATGCACACATTCGAGTTCATATATTCACGTATTCAGAGTCAAGAGGAGCTTGAGCTCTTGCAGAAAGTCACATACATTAGGGCGCCGTATGTGTTTTTTAGTCAAGCCGATACGAGTGAAATGGCTTTAAGCAGGTTGATGTATCAAACAATAGGGATACAATCAGTTGAAGCGTTATTGGATGCTATACCCTTAGCACTTTTAGAGTCATACATGGTTGGAGCTGGCTTAACATTTGCTGATATTGGTGAAAACTGGATTTATGAAACATCAAGCATCTCACAGGTTGAAATGAGTCACAATAACGTTGAGCCTGACTCAACATTGATTTCTGAATATTTACCCCCAGCTGTGAGGGATATGTTAAGGTCATTGGCTCAAATGGAGCGCGACGGTGTAAGAGCAGAAGATGCAATGCAAATGTTAGCAGAGGAAAACGCCTTTGTGCGTGAACTTCTTGACGAAGTTGCTCTGTATAATCATACATTGATTCAGGAACAACAGGCATTTATGTCGTCATCTGAGATTGCGATAAACCCTTTATTTGATCCTCGTCATAGCAGGGTAGCAAATACAACAATAGCCCCATACAATGCGGTTGCACATTTGAGGGTTCACATGCCTGATGGAGCAGTATGGTACGGCACTGGTTTCTTTGCGAGTCCAAATGGAGGCGTACTTGTAACTGCTGCTCATGTTGTGACTACTGGTGCCGTTAGACCTGTCTTATGGTCTACGAGTGCTTGGATGCTTGAAATTGCTCCTGGGCGTGTCGGCTCAACATTCCCTAATCATCTGATTAATGTGTTTCCAAGGGTAGGCGATGTGCGATATTCTTGGGGTTGGTTCAATCTCCGCAACCATGCAAATGACTGGGCTGTGGTACGAAGTCGACCAATGGGAATTAGCGGCCTTAATCTTTCACAGGCAACTACTGACCAAGATTTCCGCGCTCGCCCTCACACAAGGGTGGTAGGCTTTCCATATAATGCACAACTAAGGCATAACCGTTTTATGTATCAAAATACAGGACATGCTATTTATAACTGCCCACAAAACAGTCGTTATACAATGCGAACAACAAACCTTTCAATTCCCGGTTATAGTGGCTCCCCAGTGTTTTGTGATGTTAATTGGGTAAGAGGGATACGGGTTGCGGGATCGCATGGAAATACAGAGGGTACAATAGTAAGAATGAGGCCAGAGATTATAAACTATACACACTATCTTGCACAGTGGTGGTGGTGAAATGCACAAGCATAAATAGCGATTAAATATTTATGTAATTTGTGTTAATGAAAAGCACCTTGGAGGCGAAACGTATGAACAGGAAAACTTGCTACATTGCTATAGTGTTTGTCGCATCGTTAGCGCTACTGCTATTTACGCCAGCATCCGTTAATGCAAATAGTCCGGTGACTATTACAGTTGACGGCAGCCCCGTATATTTCCACAACCAAGGCCCAGTTATTATTAATGGCCGCATATTAGTGCCAGTACACGAAGTTTTCGCAAAAATGGGCTTCCATGTATGTTGGGATTCTTATAATCACACAGTGTATATTGCTGGTGTTGATACATTTATGCAGATAAGCGCAAACTCACCGTATTATTGGTTTTTTGGATATTATCGTGTTGCCCAGGAAGTACCGTGGCAGTATATAAACGGCCAGTTTATGGTGCCACTTAGGGCGATAGCGGAAACACTTGGTGCGTCTGTGTACTGGGATAATGGTAGCCGAGTAGCTAATGTAGTATCGCCTGAACATATACTGCATGCCCCTTTTAATATATATGGAGGCACTTTTGAGTACTTTCATACTATTTTTTCCTTCGGGACTTTTGTGTTTTATGGAGTAAAAGATGGTACGACTGTTGCTGTGGTAGATGAAATGTATATTAGCGATAGTATGTCTATGGATTATGCATTTGATATTTGGGCGAGACTTAATAATGTCCGCAATGTAAGTTTAGTTGAGTTTACCTCTGACATCATAACTACGAGATCCCATTATCGGTCCAGGGCATGGCTGATATGGTATGTAAGCCGTACAATTGATATAACACTGTCATCCGAGTTTATGGGTTATTTTGAAAGTGACAAGGGGCTGCTTTTAGCTCAAAGTATGGCTAATACATTCATGGATGCCCTAATGCGTAGCAATGGCGGTCACAAACAAGTTAACCTGATAGTAGATAACGAGATAATATTCTCAACTACTGATTTTGTTCGCTGGCAATGCTATGGCGAAGTTAGAATCCCTGATTAATATAACCTCCGAACCAGCTTTTATTTTAATAAAATCAACCATTTATACAAAAAGAGGCTGTTGAATCTTCCGCAACAGCCTCTTTACTATTGTATACCTTAATCGCAATAATCAAACCGCGCGTTAAAGAACCTTAGCATCGGCGGCTCGTACACAAACTTGAGCCCGCGTATGCTGTCTCTTTCTTTGTAAAGCTTTATTATCGCCTCTGCGGTGATGTCCATATGGGCGTAGGTGTATACCCTTCGTGGGATGGTGAGCCGCACGGTTTCTAGTTTTGGGGCATGGTTTTTGCCGGTATTTTTGTCGCGCCCGGCAGACACTATACCGCGTTCCATAGAGCGTACCCCGCCTTCTATATAAAGGTGAGCGGCTAAGCTTTGGGCTGGTAGTTGTTCTTGGGCTAGATGCGGCAAGAATTGGCGGGCATCCAAGAACACACCGTGACCGCCTATGGGCTTTACAACCGGCACACCGGCGGCTATTAGCTTGTCTCCAAGGTAGGCCACTTGCTCTACCCGGTGCTGGATATATTCATAGCCGCAGCTCTCTTTTATGCCTATCGCGAAGGCTTCCATGTCGCGGCCTGTCATGCCGCCATAGGAGGGCATGCCTTCATATACAACTACCAGCTCCCGCGCGCGGGTGTAGAGGTCTTCGTCGTTCATGGCCAGGAAGCCGCCTATATTTGCTAAGCCGTCTTTTTTGCCGCTCATGGTGGCCCCGTCGGCATAGCTGAACATTTCTTTTACTATGGACTTAATTGTCTTGTTTTGATAGCCTTCTTCGCGCATTTTTATGAAGTATGCGTTTTCTACACAGCGGGTGCAGTCGTAAAAGACTTTTAGGCCGTGCTTTTCGCATAGTGCCTTTACATCGCGCATGTTGGCCATGGATACGGGCTGGCCCCCTGCCAGGTTTACGGTTATGGCCAGGCATATATAGGGGATTTTGTCTGCGCCTACTTCGTCAATAAGAGCTTGCAACTTGTTAAGGTCTATGTTGCCCTTGAAGGGTAGATCAACTTCTGGGTCATGTGCTTCGTCTATTATTATGTCGCGGAAGGTCGCGCCGTTGGCTTCCTGGTGGTAGCGGGTGGTTGTGAAGTACATATTTCCCGGTACGTATGTGCCGGGGGTTATTAGCAGTTGGGAAAGGATATTTTCTGCGCCCCGGCCCTGGTGGGTGGGTACTACGTGCTTGAAGCCGTAGTATTCTTTTACCGTTGCTTCCAAGTGTGCCCAGTTGCGGCTACCGGCGTAGGCTTCGTCGCCTATCATGAGCCCCGCCCACTGGCGGTCACTCATGGCGTTGGTGCCGCTGTCTGTTAATAGGTCGATGTAGCAGTCCTCGCTTTTGAGCTGGAAGGTATTGTAGCCTGCGGCTTGGATAGCTTCTACTCGCTCCTCGCGGGTTAGCATGTTGGGCATTTCTACTACCTTTATGCGGTAGGGTTCTGCCGGGTAGGTTTTCATTTATTTGCCTCCTTTTTGTTATTATATTTATGGGTCCTGCGCTCGGCTTCGAAAATGAAGTAGCCGTCTTTTTCGTGTATACGTACCCCGCCAAATATGGCAACAAACTTGTTTTTGTACCAGTCTTTTCGCTTTGTGACCATGTAAAACTTGCCGCCTATAGCCAGGCGGTTAAAGCCTTTTTCTATAAACAGCTTTGGCACAGAGAAGTCTGCATGATACGGGGGGTTAGAGGCTATTATCGTAAAGCCTGTTTCGTTTATGTTGAAATAGGCGTTGGAGTTTAGTATGTGTATGCCTTCAACACCGTTTGTGGTAGCGTTGCGGGCGGCGTATTTTAGGGCGGTGTCGCTTATGTCGGACATATATACGCTGGCTGGCGGCATGTGCTTTGCGGCGGTTATGCCTACTACACCATAGCCGCAACCTAGGTCTAGTACTTTATCGTCTGGGGTGAAGTTTATACACTCAAGCATGGCTAGGGTGCCTTTGTCTACCTGGTTGGGGGAGAACAGCTTGGGGTGGGTTTCAAAAGTTAGTTCGTGGTCTTTTATTGTTTTATTTAGCATGTAATCACCTTGTGTGTAGGGTATAAAATGCTTTATCATTAGTATCAAAACCTAAAGCATTTATCCACATATATGCAATTATCACCCGGTTTCGGATAAATCTATATACAAATGCCCAAAGTCTTCGATAAACGACTTGCGCCCTTTGATATTGTCACCTAGCAGTATTTCAAACATCTCCTGTGTTTTGGCGGCATCGGCTGGGATAACCTGTACTAGGCGGCGGGTTTCTGGGTTCATTGTAGTTTGCCACATCATTTCCGGCTCATTTTCGCCTAGGCCTTTGGAGCGTTGGATTGTGTGCTTTGTACCGGCCTTTTCCAGCTTGGCTACAATGTCGTTTTTGTCTTTATCTGTATAAGCAAAAACGGACTTCTTGCCTGCGGTTATCTCATACAGGGGTGACTCTGCTATAAATACCTTGCCAGCCTCTATAAGCGATGGGGTAAGCCGGTAAAGCATTGTAAGGATAAGCGTGCGGATATGGTAGCCGTCGTAGTCCGCGTCTGTACATATTATTATGCGCCGCCAGTTTAGCTTGTCTATGTCAAAATCGCTTAAGTCGCGGCTATTTTTGTGTTTGATTTCTACGCCGCAGCCCAGTACACGCAGCAGGTCAGTTATTATTTCGTTGTTAAAAATGCGGTCGTAGTCAGCTTTAAGGCAGTTGAATATCTTGCCCCTTACGGGCATAATTGCCTGAAATTCCGCATCCCGGCCCAGCTTGCAGCTCCCTAGTGCCGAGTCGCCTTCTACTATATAAAGCTCGCGCCGGCCTGTATCCTTGGTGCGGCAGTTTACGAATTTTTCTACCCGGTTGTTTAAGTCTAGGTTGCCTGTTAGCTTTTTCTTTAATGTGATGCGGGTTTTTTCTGCAGATTCGCGGCTGCGCTTGTTGGCTAGTACTTGCCCGGCCAGCTTGTCTGCGTCGGCTTTGTTCTCCACGAAAAAGATTTCTAGCTGCTTGCGCATAAAATCTGTCATGGCTTCTTGGATAAAGCGGTTGGTGATGGCCTTCTTTGTTTGGTTTTCGTAGGATATAACAGTCGAGAATGAGTTTGTGATTAGTATCAGGCTTTCTTCTATATCTGGGAAGCTGACTTTTTTCTCGTCCTTCTTGTAGCTGCCACCGGCTTTTAGATAGGCATCCACGGCAGACACAAATGCTATTTTTATTGCCTTATCTGGTGCGCCGCCGTGGGTCAGGAAGCTGGAGTTGTGATAATACTCCAGAAGGCTTGCGTCGTTGGAGAAGCAGAATGCTATTTCAAACTTGAGCTTGTACTCTGGCTTGTCTGGCCGGTCGCGGCCTTTTGTCTCGTGGGATAGTAATACAGGCTCTGTTAGCGGTGTTGGGCCAGCTATTTCTGCTATATAGTCGCGGATACCGTTCTCGTATTTAAACTCGAAGGTTTCGCCGCTTGCCTCGTCATGGAGTTTAAACAGCAGCCCCGCGTTTACTATGGCTTGGCGCTTTAGCATGTCTTTGTACCAATCCAGTGGTACGTCTATTTCTGTAAAAACATCACTGTCTGGCCGCCACTTTATGGTTGTGCCTGTCCTGCCACGGTATTGCTCTTTCTTTAGGCCGCCTATGTTCTCGCCTTTTTCGAAATATAGGGAATAACGCCAGCCGTTTTGCTGGATGGTTGCCTCCATATATTCGGAGCTGTATTGCGTAGCGCAAAGCCCAAGGCCGTTAAGCCCCAGGCTAAAAGCATAGTTGGCTTCTTCTTCGTTGTTAGAATATTTGCCGCCTGCATATAGCTCGCAAAACAGCAGCTCCCAATTATATTTTTCCTCTATAGGGTTGTAGTCTACTGGCATGCCGCGGCCTTTGTCTTTTACGGTTATGGACATGTCTGCATGGCGGGTTATGTCTATCTGGTTACCGTGGCCTTCGCGGGCTTCGTCTATCGAGTTAGAAATAATTTCGAAGATTGCGTGCTGGCAGCCTTCTAGGCCGTCCGAACCAAAAATAACGGATGGGCGCTTGCGTACCCTATCCGCTCCTTTTAAGGCAGTTATACTCTCGTTTCCGTATTCCTTTGTTGTCATAGTTTATTTCATGTCTCCTTCGTCGGCAGAACAAATAGGTTGGTATGAAAATCCGCTTTGTGGATGTTTCACACTTTCTCCTTGGGTGCGAATAAGTTAGAATGTATAAATACTACTATATCAGGTGATATAGCGTCAAATAA
>Ga0123355_10017882_pt1 | contig 11219 bp, 6 predicted proteins | sample TergutEmb28metaG_3_FD_89872 | JGI IMG/M metagenome (GOLD analysis project Ga0123355, IMG submission 89872) | Embiratermes neotenicus P1 segment gut microbial communities from Petit-Saut dam, French Guiana - Emb289 P1 | ecosystem: Host-associated > Arthropoda: Insects > Digestive system > Gut ...
AATGACTGTAGTGGTTGTACCACACCACTAACCTCTAAACGCTGCATTTTATATTTTTATTCAACAAATATAGGTACTGAATATTTTAAACACGGTATATACTCTCCGTTTTATCCTCTTCAAAATGCAGTTTGTTTCATAAATCTAACGTATTTGGTTCCTGTATTATTCACATTTTATATACAGGGTGTGCTAAAATTCAAAAAATAATTCTGGCGCCAAAAGGTTAAGAAGCTAGTAGTTTCTCAGCTTGGCAAGAAATTGCCTCCATTTTACAGACAATGAAGGTTCATTATTGTCTGCACCAGTGCATGATACATATCCCAGTCCTAAGCCAGGTGAATCCATTCTACACCCATCCTATTTCCTGCAAGTCAGTTTCAGAATCTTCCTCCATTTGACACCTGTGCCTTCCATGTGGTCAGTTTCCTTCAAGTTTCCCCACCAAGAAATGTGTAAGATTTTCTCTTCTCCTACATGCATGCCACATGCTCCACCTATTGCATCCTCATGAATTTGATAATCCAAATAATATTTGGTGAGGATTACAAATCTTGAAGCTGCTCATTATGCACTCTTCTCAAGTTTCCTTTTAGTCTCTCCCTCTTAGACTTGACAATCTTCCTGTTGCATCCTATTCTGGAACACCCACAACCTGTCTTCTTCACTTAATGTGACAGACTACATTCCACACATTTTAGAATTATAGTTATGTATGCTTTAATGCTCATATTTGTAGGGTAGCAAATGGGAAGACAAAAGATTCTGGACTGAATGGTAGTAAGCATTCCACAGTTTTAACGTTTCCGCATTTTTGTTGCGTATCTAATACCATTATTTCCATATCCATTGTTGATCTTGCACAAATTATCATGTGAGTGCCCATCTCATATGTCATGTCTGTCATTTCCTATTGCTCAACAGCATTACTGTGGTAGACACACTCTTTAGTGAGAGGTTCTGAAACCAGTTCTTTGTTGGTTTTGAGTTTTTTACTTCAAGTTCATTTTGTTTTGATGGAGGGTGATTCATTATTCCATGATAAAATTGATATGCACATTCCAGGCTTAAATCAGTAGTTACTATTAAACTAGCCTAAATTGTTCATTTATATATCAGAGTAATATGTTCAGTACTTAAGTTTTATCATCTCTCTGGAATGAACTATCATAATAGCCTGTGATTCTGTAGTTCTGCATCTGTTGTTTCATGTGTTACACATTTTTGAATATGATTTGTTCCTGCATGAATACTTGATATTAGGACAAAGATAACTGATATGTAATGTGTACAGGTTTGGTAATGGAAACAGTTTTAACATCACATGTAACAGGAGTAGGTAGGAGGAGGAAAGTAGGGATTACTGTTGCTATAACAGGGATGTTGTGTAGGATGCAGGAGTTCATAAATGTAAGAACTCTTATCCTGTTACACAGTATTAATTCATATTTTTATTTTGCTTCCTATGCATCATGAAGTATATTTGAGAATAAATGAATTTCCTTTCCATGTTCCAAGGTTGCCATGTCTTCTCAGATGCTGGAAACCATGCATCCATGATTCAAGGGATACGCAACAGCAGAGTTCCGAAGCATATTTTTCGTCACAATGATGCAGACCATCTAGCTGAACTTCTGTCTAAAGTGGCTTCAGATGTGCCAAAGATAGTGGCTTTTGAAACAGTGCATTCCATGACAGGTGCAGTATGTCCACTAGAAGAAATGTGTGCTGTGGCTCATGAGCATGGGGCACTTACATTTGTAGATGAAGTTCATGCTGTTGGCTTGTATGGTGAGCATGGAGCAGGCATTGGTGAACGTGATGGGCAGTTGGAGAACATGGACATAATATCCGGTACTTTAGGCAAGTATAGAAGTTGAATATGTTTTGTCATCCAAGTAAAGGTTTGTTGTTATAGTTTTGTATATGGGTTCATCAGTTATCTTCCGGACTGGCCATACTTTTACATATTGTTAGAGCAACACACATATGCTAGAGTAGAATTGACTGTCATTTGCTGTTCATTTCAAAGTTGTATACTGTGCCATTCACAAGCAACACCTTGTGAAATTAGGTAGTGCGTTGTGTGAGACGTTTCTTCAATTACGCCAACTAAAGGCACATTCGTTATTACATATCTATACCATATTTCTCCTACATGTTTCGGTGTATCTCACAGTATCTTCAGGGAGAACTTATATATTCCTTACTCAAAACTGTCTGCAAGTTTGGAATAAGGAATACATAAGTTCTCCCTGAAGAAGGTGTGCGATACACCATAACATGTAGGAGAGGTATGGTATAGATATGTAATAAATAAAGAGTGTGCCTTTTGATGGCGTAATTTAAGAGGTGTCTAATGTATGAATATGCACGGCATGGAATACTTAAAAAAAAAGTGTGTTGTGTTGTCTGTGATTGTGCTGTAACAGAAACTAGTATATTTCAAAGAACAGCACATGTGCATCAACTTGTGGTTACAACTAGGCAGAACTGCTACAGAAGCCTTGTGAGGTGTTAAAACATTCAGCATATAAACATTTTATTGGTTTTTATTGGTCAGTAGTTATGCAACAATAGTGAAGCTAAATGTTCAGTATGTGCATGTATAAACAAAACATGCTAAGGTTGAGGTGTGAGTGAGAGAACGTGTTCGTGAAAACGGATGCATCACAATCCATGGTTAGTGAGGTGGGCATCTCATTTGGATCATGCCAGAGTGTTTCAGATACAGTGTGAACATGTGGATGGATTGCTGAAATATACATGCCTCATCTGTTGACTGAGAAAAACAGAATCTTGCCATTATGTGTCAGTATCTGCAGGAACATTTTGGAAATCCACAGTTCACTGTGCATCCTTCCCCTTGATGTTACCATTATGGTTCAAGAACAGTTAACAGTTTTCACTTTTTTGAACTCAAAAGACAGGACTTTTGCATGTGCTTCGGGTAGTGACATAATGGCTGGACTGACTGTCGCAAGGGAAGAACTATGAACTGCACAGTATGGAATGTAGATTATTTAACCATGGAGAAAAAATGCTAAATGCTGATTAAATACTGCTGGAGTTAGAGATTGCTGTTGCATTTAGTTTAATACAGGCAATTCTCAAATCTGAGATGTCCCTGAACACAATTGTACCATGTAAACTTTATGTAAAAATTTATAACTCATAGAGATTCTCAGAAAAATGAGAGCTCTTATTTTGAAAGAAATGAGTACCACATACTCAGCAAGGATTCAACATTAATTAATTGTTGTTGACACTCGTCTTAGTGCTCCTTGTTGAGTAGAATAGATGCACAGTGGCTTCAGTAATGGGACGTGGTTGAAATTGATTGGTATATATGTAGTAAATACAATATCTTTTATGTGTAGTATAGTGAACTTAAGTCTAATGGGAGTCATTTTTAGTAGGCAAAATATATCTGTTATGAGGTATTCAGGATATGGTAGAAACAGCTCATAACATACAAAAAATTTTTGAGTACTCAGAACAATTTGTGCATTTAAAATTGAAGTACTTATTAATGCTAATGGTGTAATATTCCAGTGCCTAAGTGTGTTTGTCTTATATAAACATATATATACACATACATACACGCACGCACTCAATTCTCTCTCTCTCTCTCTCTCTCTCTCTCTCTCTCTCTCTCTCTCTGGAGCCAGGATAGTTCAATCAGTATAGTGACTGGTTTTCAGATGGATGACTGGAACAAGAGATTTTTCTTTTCTCTGTTTGACTAGAAATGCTCTGAGTTCCACCCATCTTACTAGCCAGTAAGCACCAGTATCTCTTACTCCAGCAGCAAAGCATTTGTGGGAATGAGCCATCCACTCACTTCCAGCTTAAGAATGTGTGATGCTGTAACCCCATTTCCCTGTAGTGTTTTACAGTGTTGTTCTTAATTAAGTATAGGAAAACTTTGCGTTTGTCATTCATGGTTTAATGTATTATATGCATCATATCCAGTTGTTTGTATCAGTAACAGAGCCTTTACAGACCACATCATACAAAATTTTCACCATTAGAAACCCATGAATTACGTGACAAGAGTTTTTATATTTATTTATGAAATACACTGTACCAAAGGCCTTAAGAATGCAGGTTCCACACAGCTCTATGTTAGTGGAAAAATAATCAGTTCTTCTGGTTCTGCTGTGCTCATGCTTGTATTCATATATTCTGACATGATTATATTTTCTTACCAACTTTGTTGTAGGTAAAGCATTTGGGAATATTGGGGGCTACATTGCAAGTACTTCATATCTGGTGGACATGCTCCGCAGCTATGCAGCAGGGTTTATCTTCACAACATCTCTGCCACCAACTGTACTTGCTGGTGCACTGAAAGCTATTCAGATTCTACGCACAGACGAGGGACGGGCCCTGCGCAGAAAACATCAAGAGAATGTGAAATATTTACGCCAGCAACTTCTAGATAAGGGTTTGCCTGTAGAGCACACTCGCTCACACATCATTCCAATAAAAGTAAGTATGAAGGGGAACTGACTGACTAAAAGACTGACCAACAGCCTGCCTGACTGACTGACTCCCACCATGGAGTGGAGTCCTTGAGAAACTAATAGGTTCTCACCTAGTCAAGAAATTCCTTGCATTTCTCAGAACCTGACGGTTCAGCACCTTGTTGGGAAGAAACATTTATTCAAATATTTCAGGGCTATGTTTTGAGAGGATATATTTCAAACTTACAAACATTTTGAGATTTATGAGGTTAGGTGAAATAGTTGTAGCTCGTAAAGAGAGAGAAAGTAGTTCAGGAATTTTGTTCTTGCCTTGAACTTTATTTTTTTATAAAAAGAAACAGAATTCTGAATTTCACTTGCTAATTGACATATTTAATCACAACTGCATGCCCTGATCACAAGTGCTTTGAAAGAATAATATTTTAATTTTATCCTCTGGTAAGTTTGCAACTTGTTTCCATTCAGGTGTCACAGTTTGTAGTATATCTCATTTCATTCTTTAGGTTACACAGTTCTGGAGGTAGAATGAAATGGCATTTCTCATTATTCATTCTCATTTTAGGTACTATGTAAATTCTTGCAACTGTGAAACATGTTGAGAAGGTAGTATTTATGAAGTGTATCAAAGATAGTATCAGTTCTGTTTTTCTCCGATACAGCACAAGTAAGCAATCTAGTCTGACATAATAGAAATGAAATATAAAATACTGTAATATCCACCAAAGCTGATATATTGAATAACAAATCAGCAGGCAAACACAAATGAAGACATAATGGGACAATGTGATGATGAAAATTCTGTGTAAATACTAGCTCATTAGCAATATTTTGATCTGTATTCAGCAGCAAGGATTGGGTATCAGTTCAGACATGAAATAAAAGTGAAAATTCTATACCAAATAAATACATGAATACATTACATTGATACAAAAAAGTAATGCTAAATGAAGGCTTGATTTAACTTAGGTTGAATTATATGAAGATTTCATTGATGGGAAAAACTCTTAAAGGATATTAAATATGTATATAAGTATTCCATGAAATTTAATATCATAACAGTTTTACATATTTTGATGTAATTAAGTGTGGATAATGTGCCTTATGCAGGGGTCTCTCCATTGGTTATTGGTAACATTTTTTTGGCCAAAAAATGTCACAAATCATGAAATGGAGTATATACATTTGAAAGCATGTGTCATGTACGTGTAAATGTTACCATCAGATGGGCATGTTTATAGAGCAGTGTCCTTGTATTTCATATGCTAATGTTGGTGATTTTGTTCTTCAATGGAAGTGTGTAAACTGGAACTGTGTTTGTACGTGACAGTAGCAGTTCTCCACTGTAGAAATGCATGGTAGTGCCATGTAGAACTAGGTGAAGCATTGGGTGATCATGCCTTCCTGTATGAAACAGCTGCAAGGTAAGCATAGGCATCCGAAGGTGGGTGAGTGTTAACTGCCATATGCATTGCATGATTCAAGAGGTGGGTAGTTCACTTGCCTCCCACCATTGACTCCTACATATGTACTCCCACAGATGGTAATTTACAAGTACACGATATGTGCTTTCAAATGCCTACTCCATTTCCTGCTTTGTTGAGTTTTTGGCAAAAAAAGTTGTTGCCATGACTTTCGGAGTGACCCCTCTGTAATGTATAATATCAGTTACGCATATCTTAATAGATTATGAATTGTGACTGGTCTTTGATGATGAATGTTTGGTGTTAGATTCAAAACATGTTGGGCAAAGTAGATTAATTATTTGTGTAATACAGTGCTACAAATTTAGTATGTGTAGAATTTAATTAATTAATTAACACTCATTTGCTCAAAATGTTTTGAAGTGCATGTTTTGGTGAAAGACATGAGAATGGTACTTCCATCTGATGTCATTCCATTAAACATTTTATGTTGTATTAGATTGGCAATGCTCTTCAGTGCAGCCAGGTGTCTGATTTGCTTCTTCAAGAATATGGCCAATATGTACAAGCCATTAACTACCCAACAGTACCAGTAGGAAAAGAGAAACTACGTCTTGCTCCAACTCCACACCACACAAAATGTATGATGGACAACCTTGTGGGAGACATGACAGATGTCTGGGCACGTTTGGAGCTCCCTCTGTACACATAAGCATGTGCCATCTGACAGCACAGTTTGAGTATACATGCAGTCTACATTTCTTGTCTGTATAAATATTAGTTGTCTTGGAGGTCATATCATGTGTTCAGAACAAGGATATCACTTACGGAAAATGCATCATGAATGTGATAATACTGTAAACAGAAATGGCTTGTTGGTTCATGTCTAGTCATTGTGTGGAATTTTTTTATTACATCTGATCAGTTAACGAGAATATTTGGGTAAAACAAGTGGAATTACTGTTTAGTCATCTCAAAACATTTATATAACTGTACTGTGATCAGTGTACTAGCAGACAGAGCATTTGTATGATTTTAGGTTTTCATGGTGGTGAGTATGAAGATAACTGTCTTCTGGGATATGACACTATGTAGTTTGGTATATATTTTCTAAGAAAATATTTACTATCAGTATATTGTGAATTCATGTCTATGGGTACAGCAGGTAAGTTACTAGAAGTACCTGGTAAATAAGGTTGTGTTAATATGCATGCATGATGACTAAAGTGAACAAGAGGTAAATAAATTGACAAGTTCAGAACCACTGTCATAATAACATGAAGATATGAAGTACTCTAAAGTTCACCCCAGAACAGGCCATGAAGGCCCAGAGGGGGAGTAGAAGTATAGCTCTACTCTTCTGTAACCTTGGTGCTGGATGGGGGTGGGTGGTTAACACCACTTCCCAGCTGCTTTACCAGTGGTCATTAGACCTGGTACCCATTCTGTAGGAAGGCAGGTGGGCCCCAGGGCCATTCTGGACAGGATTTGATCCCCAAACCATCCAGCCCTTAGTGAATCACTATCCTGGCTATGAAGTAATGTATGTTCTTTATTTCTGTGGCCCACACCAGGGACTGATCCTGGTACTATCCATGTGTTTTCCTAGAGAGAGAGAGAAAAGCAACAGAAAGCCCCAGTCAGGATGGCTGGTCAGTATTCAGATCTCTAGAATACAACCCTGATGTGTTCCTGCTATAGCAACCCATTTCATTAAGTAATTTTTTCAGTATTAGTAAATCAGTATATTACCCTTCTGCCAACTTTCATGTTTCAGAATTATGCCATCACAATGTAATATTTACTGCATTAGTAACCATTACTGATGTTTGCTTGGTCTTCAACACTCTTAGAGAAAACCACTGTAATGTTATGGGTCTTGAACCCCTCATGAACTTCTTTAAATTACATTACTTGTGGCTGTGGAATCATGCTGAGTACCCAGTGGTTAAAAATAGCTGTCAAGTATTGAAGTATGAGGTAATCCTTTTGTTTCTACAACAATGACATTGACACTGGTGTTATAGGTAAAGTTGTCCCTGTGCTTAATTAATCACCATGGCATGAAGGCAGTATGGAGTAGTGGACATATGTGCATATATGCATGATCTTGGCACTAGATGAAAGTGATTGGTCTTCATGGCCCAGCAGCTTTACCTGTAGAGAAAGAAATCTGGTAACCATGCTGTAAGAAGCCAGGTGGGCCCCATAGCTAGCCTGGAGACTAGAGAAGAGATAACCTGCCACTGCCAGGAATTGAACCATGGGTCCTCAATTGTCCAGCCCTTAGCATAGTCACTATCCTAACTGAGCTGTTCTGTTAAAACACAGAATACAACTGCAGGCTTTTAGTGTGCCCATGTTTGAGGGTTACTTCTACACAGTGGATTAAAAATAAGTCTTGCGTTGCTGCTTTGGACGTTACTTAGCCAGTTCTGTATTTTGGCACACATTTGTTAAACTATTTTTATGGCCATGTGACTTTCAGTTGAATAGTATCTGTTTAGTCCATATGAAATGGTCACTGACACTGCTTGTGTTTGTGAAGTAGTCACTGACACTTGTCTTAAGTTTGTTTATGCAACATGAACCAACAAGATATCAATGATTACAGTTATGTATAAAGCATTAATTTGGTTACTATTCATAATATATGAAGTGGAGACTTATAGGTATAGGGCAGTAAAGTTTGTTGCATGGCATAATGAAATCCTGTATTTTAATTTGTCCTATCCATTCCCAGTTTTTAAAATAACAACAATGACAGTAGTGGTAATGTCATTTTTAGGGATCCAAACTCAGTCAGCTTGACTAGGATTTGCAGTAAATCATAAAACAGAAAAACAGGGTATATTGTGTATTTGAGTAGAAAAATATTTGAAAGGATTATGAGTCACACTTAACATTAAGCATGGATGCTCTTAAGTGCAAGTACTATATATGTTATAATCTTTTATTACTACTTTTCAATTTGCCTTTTTATTCACAATTCTAAGACCAGTTGGTCACTGTTGACGATTTTGGGAAGTGGTGAAGTCAAGAAAGATAAGTTGTGTGGGCCATGTGTTAAGCATAGATGATATGATAAAATGCATTTACTCTGTTACATGGAGAACCTACAGAGCAGGATAAACTTGAGAGACTTTGGCATAGTTGGGGAGATAATATGAATACAATGGACTTGAAGAACATGAGAAAATGCAGAGGTCCACATATTTTCCTAGAATCAGGAGCCATCTTAAAATCCAGGTGCCAGAAGAGTGTTGGGAAGCAAAATTTAGTTGCCTGGGTGTCCTAGCACCTGGGACTTGTGCATTGCTGGGAAGGTGTGGAGTACAGCCATTTGGCTTAGGATAGGAGGCCTGTATCAGAATTATGTGAACAGGTATTAATGTTCAAGTTTCCTAATAGGTGACAACCAGTTCAGCAGTTATTAAGTGAAGAACTCAGGTGTATACAGTGAACTAGGAAGTTAATAGCATACTTCAGTGACTGGAAGCCATAATTATTACACAAGAAAGGAGTTTCATTATGTTGGAACTACTGTCATTAGAAAAAAAAAATACTTTTTGAGGGGTGTGCATGGCAGTGGCTGTCATTTCACATCCAAGAATGATGACCAAGAAGTATTTCGAATTTAAGCCAAATGTTAAGTCTTATAATCTTACCACAGTACGAAATTTCCAAAGCATTATGTAACCTTCAGCGCTACATTATACTATGTAAAACAATATTTCTCGTGCTGTATGTTAAATTGAAATGAAACTGCGGCAATTATGGTAATGAAGTATGTGTATGTACACAATCATGCGCAACACATTTCATCTGGGTGTGGAGAGGGTATTTTTTCATTTTTTTGAAGGCGAACACGAAATGAATACTCAGTCGCACAGCCAAACAAACCACAACTTAACGAAGGTATTTTTAAATGACAAGTAAACTGTACTTAAAAATACAACCTTAAAAAAGTGGGTGAAAGTACCATATTTGAGACACCAAAGTGTGTCTACGTACCATCTAACACTTTCATGTTACGTAACATCATACAGGGTTATTGCCGATCAGAGCATAGCCAGCATCTCCGATCCTTGATAGCTAGTAAGCTTTCTTCGGTACTAATTACCACTAATTCGTTTGCAATATAATTGAATATGCTACACAATGACCGCCAGTCAGCACTTCGCACGTTGGCAAGGCATGGATGTTGGGGCTCCTTAAAGTTGTCACCACAGAGTATATAGATCCGAGCACAGATAAAAGACCTACTCTGATCCATGTAAAAGACAAGCAGGTTCAGAGAATGTCACATGTGTATGTCGATGTGATTATTACGTCCTTGCTTGATAACGCTTGATGTGTTATTCGTCACACGTACGCATGACAGACGTACTCTCGAGTGGGAAGTTGTGTGTGGGTTGGGAGGCGTAATTAGGTATCTGTAATTGAGTGGTCAAAGTTCAAAATAGAATGATATTCAATCACGCAACTCGAAACGTTGGTCGGAGGTTACTTTCGGATGTTGCGAGACGTAGGGAGTTGACAGAACATTGACAACCAGGATGAAAAGCAATCTTCTAATGACGTGTGTATAGATGCACAGAGCTGCTAGCAAAAATGTGGAGTCCAACTCACGTCCAAGTGACGGGTATGTATTTATTCAATTTATTTATTTAGTATTGCAGAGATCCATCAGAGTGGGTATAGAACTTGCCATTAGATAACAACAGGCATAGTACAAAACGAGTCTTGACAAAATACATATGACAGTGATTTGTGATTATGATACATAAGTAACAAATCAAGTTTATGCAAGGAAATGTGATCAGTTCAGAATATGCAATCAATGAAATACTTACATAATGTAACTAGGTAGAACTTTAAGAGTACTTCCATAATGCACATAGACAGAAACCTTAAATCAACATACCACTATAATAAAATCTTGTGATACAGTTCTTAATTCACGATTGGCTGAGGTACTCTTCAATTGTGTAAAATGAGTGTGTAAAAATTTTTTCAGAGCAATTTTATTTTTTTTTTTTGTTACCAGCAATATTCTTAATCTCTAAGGGTAAATTATTAAAAATTGTTATCCCCGAATAATAAGCACCTTTTTGGTAAATGGTAAGTTTGCTTGAGGAAGGTATAAATTATTTCTTTGTCTAGTGTCTAAATTGTGATTTTCATTCTTATTTTTAAGCTTTCGCCGTGTTCTAAATGTAATTTGTTCCTTTTTGGGTAATTCCCCGGCGTCTGAGTTCTAATTGCCGACGTTTCGGAACTCACTATCGGTTCCATCTTCATAGGC
>Ga0123355_10017883_pt1 | contig 11219 bp, 14 predicted proteins | sample TergutEmb28metaG_3_FD_89872 | JGI IMG/M metagenome (GOLD analysis project Ga0123355, IMG submission 89872) | Embiratermes neotenicus P1 segment gut microbial communities from Petit-Saut dam, French Guiana - Emb289 P1 | ecosystem: Host-associated > Arthropoda: Insects > Digestive system > Gut ...
CAGAACTCAACCGCAGATTCCTTGAACTCACTCGTGTAACTTTTTCTTCGTTTCCTCATGATTTACTCTCCTTCGGTTATCATGAGCTTAACTTTGTGTCCACTCAAACGGGGGAAGTTCAAACCAATGAATTTTGCATTATTTGGGGAAAAAAGCCGCCTAAGCGCCTGTCCCATGCCTTCTACTTCATCTATTATGTATATTTATTCACAAAATTGATTTCCGTGACGCGCCCCCGCCGCCCCCTTGCGCAACCCCGCGAAACCGCGTATAATCCCAAGTACCCTCTTTGCCCGTCTCTTTTTTGCGGTGGGCCTGAAAAACACAAGTCCGTAAGGAGGACGTATGCGTCAGTATGAACTGATGGTCATTTTCCCGTTGGAAGAAGACCAGCACAAGGCAGGCCGGGAACAACTGTTGACCGACCTTGGGAACAACGGGGTGGAGATCGAGAAAACCGACGAGATCGGGGACCGCGACTTGGCCTACGAAATCAAAAAGAGAACACGGGGAAAGTACGCCCTTTTTACCATAAAAGCGGACCCCGGCAAAATCGCCGGAATGGACCGGATGTTTAAGCTTAACGCCCACCTTTTAAAGTACCTTTTCGTGAACATCGAGGACAGGGAAAAACATGGCTGATATAAACCACGTTGTCCTGGTCGGCAGGCTTACCCGGGACGCGGAATTAAAATATACTACTTCAGGGCAGGCGGTGTGCAAGTTCTCCATAGCCGTAAATCGGCGGCGCAAGAACGGAGACCAGTGGGAGGACGAGGCGAATTACTTCGATATCGTTCTTTGGGGCCGGCAGGGGGAAGCCTTAAACCAGTATCTGGTTAAGGGAAAGTCCGTGGGCGTTCAGGGTGAACTCCGTCAGGATCGCTGGCAGCAGGACGGGCAGAGCCGTTCCAGAATAGAGGTCGTTGCCAGCAACATCCAGCTCATGGGGTCAAGCTCCGGCGGTCAGGGCTCAGGGGGACAGGGTTCCTACGGCAATAACCGTAACGAAAATACAGCGCCGGCAGGCGCGCCGGGCGGCGGCGAGTCTTTCCGGGATGATCAATTTACCGATGATATTCCATTTTAACAGGGGTTACCATAATGTCTGACGAAAGAACCATTGAAGGCGGCGAACGTTTTTCCCGCCCTGATAGAGACCGGCCCGACAGGGATCGGCACGACCGCGATCCGCATGACCGGGGAGGCGTAGACGGGCGGGACATGGATGCCCGGCGGGGCGGCAAGGGCAAAATTTTCTTCAAGAAAAAAGTGTGCAAGTTCTGCATCCAGAAGCTGAAAATCGACTACAAGGATGCCGACACCACGCTTCGCCGTTTTATTACCGAACGGGGAAAGATTCTCCCCAGACGCATCACCGGCACCTGCGCCAGACATCAGCGGGCTCTGGCGCTGGCGATTAAAAGGGCCAGAATGCTGGCGCTCCTTCCCTTCGTTGCCGATTGACGCTCCGTTACGCCCGCAAGCGGCTAAGAAAAAGGAACTTGTCCCTGCCCTTGTCGGGGCGGGGCTGTGCCTCTTTTTTTCAAGAAGCGGCCCGCTTGCCTTTTTCTTTCTCCTGCCCTTGGGCTTTTTGGCCTTCAGGCATGGCAGCCGGGCCGCGTGGAGCGCCCTTTTCTTCGCCGTCGCGGGGAATACCTTTATCACGCTGGGAGCGGCGGTAACGCTGGGCATCCCGGCGGCGGGAGTTGTCTGGGGCGTTTTGTACTTTACCGTCATGGCCTTGGCCTTTACGTGGGTTACCTGCGCGCCGCCGGGCTTTCGGCGGGAGGTTTGCACAACCGTGCGGCTTGTTACCGGATCGTGCCTCGCGGCCCTGTTTCTGGCGGGGATGTTTCTCCGCGCCACATCTTCCCCGGCTTTTGTGGAGCATATAAGCGGTTCCGCCATGATGCGGACAGCGCTGTTATCGGGACTGACGGCGGAAGCGTTTGTACGTTCCGTTACGTCCGTTGTACTGCGGGGGGGCGCTCTGGTTTCTTCCGCGCTGCTTTTTTTCCTTTGCCGCCAAGTGTGCTTTATTCTGGCCCGCCTATTCAACAAGAACAGAAGCGCCCAAACACAGCCGGCGGCGGGTTTTCACGCGCCTGTGGCGGTAATATGGGTTTTATCCGGCTCCCTTCTTATGGTGGTTCTGGCCAGCATGGCAAGCCTTGAAATTCCGGAAATTGTCCTCTGGAATATTTTAACGTTTTGCGGTATCCTGTACTTTGTTCAGGGAATGGGGATACTGCAATGGTTTCTCGCGCGTCCAGCGGTAACGCCCTTGTTGCGTCTGCTTTTTTGCGTGTTGTTTGTTGTTCTTGTTTTCAGTCCCGGAATTAACGTGGTTCTTATTGGGGGCGTTGTCCTTTTGGGAATCGCTGAAAACTGGGTTCCGTTCAGGGCCCCAAAATCCAACGGGCCGCCTTTTACTCCACAGGCGGGCGATGGCGGAAATTAGCCTTTCCGAATCATCCCGGCTCTAGTCCGCCCGTACTATCAAACGTAAGGAGCTTGAGTATGAAAGTTATTTTGAACAAGGATCTTGCCCCGCTGGGGGAAGAAGGCGATGTCAAGGATGTCGCCACCGGTTACGCGAGGAATTACCTTTTTCCCAGAGGTATCGCCCTTCCCTTTAACGAAAGGACGGTAAAGCTTTTTGAAAGCCGCCGGGAAGAAATCGAATCCCGCAAAGCGCAGAAACGCACCGACGCCGCAGGGCTTAAAGACAAGCTCGAAAGCCTTGATGTGTCGATAACCATGCCCGCCGGGGCCAACGGAAAACTCTACGGCGCTGTTACCAGCCAAACCGTGGCGGACGAGCTTGCCAAACAGGGCTACCAGATAGAACGAAAGCGGATTGAACTGGCCGCCGGAGCCAATATCAAGAATGTGGGCAAGTACAAAGTTGTCGTAAAGCTCTACGAAAGCGCCGCCGCCGAAGTTACCGTAAACGTGCTGGGGCAGGAAATAAAGACCGAAAGCAAGTCCGCTTCCGCCGCCCGGCCCCCGAAAAGACGCCGGGAAGAGCCAAGGGAACAACTAGTGGAAGGGGGCGAGGCCCCTGCCGCCGTGCCGTCTGCGGATGCTCCGGCGGAGGCCCCGGCGGAACTTCCGGCAGAGATTCCGGTTGGGGTTTCTGTGGAAATCCCGCTTGAGGATTCGGAGGAAGCTCCGGAAGAAGAAGAAGCCGGGGAACCTGTAGAGGAGGACTCTGCCGGTATCGAGCCGGACGGAGATTCCCGGTAGAGGACAAATGACGGCCCCGGTTAAAAGTAGAATTCCTCCCTACAACGACGACGCTGAAAGGGCCGTCATTGGCGCTACGCTTATTGACGAAAACGCCATAACCATTGCCCAGCAGTACCTGAAGCCGGAGGATTTCTACTCTCCCAGACACCGCAGGATTTTTGAGGCCGTACTGAGCCTTTTTAACAACGGTATCAGGCCTGATTTGCTGACGCTTAACAGCGAACTGGAGCAGAAAGGCAGGCTGGACGAGGCCGGCGGCAATGATTACATCGCTTCCCTTACCCACGCCGTGCCTTCCAGCGCGAACACCGAATACTACGCCCAGATTGTGCAGAACCATTCCCTGCGCCGGAGCCTGATTCACTTTTCCGGGGAAGCCGGGGCAAGGGCCTACGACGAAACGGTGGAACCGAAAATCCTCCTGGAAGAGGCCCAGCAAAAACTTTTTTACATAAGCGATCCCCGCCGGATTTTCCGTTACAAGAAGGTGGATAACCTGATAAAGGGCGTTGTCAACTATATTGACGGGGCGTACAGCGCCAAGGCGGAATACACCGGCATTCCTTCCGGCTTTAGCGCGCTGGACAGGCTTACATCGGGCTTTCAAGCCGCCGAGTTGATAATCATAGGAGCCCGGCCCGGCATGGGAAAGACCGCGATCGCCCTGAGCATGGCGGCGAACATTTCCGTCAGGCAAAATATACCCTCCGCCTTTTTCTCTTTGGAAATGTCGGATCAGGCTTTAATGTTGCGGCTTATATCATCGGAGGCGGGAATAGACTCTCAAAAACTCAGGACAGGTTTTTTTCAGCAGTCCGATTTTCAGAAAATCTTTGACGCCGCCGGAGACGTGCATAACGCCCCCCTTTACATCGTTGATATGCCCAACATGACCATACTGAACATTCAGGCAATGGCCCGGATGCTGAGGGTTCAGGAAAAGGTAGAGATCATTTTTATCGACTACATCGGGCTAATCGCTTCGGACAACAAGATGCTTCCACGCTGGGAACTGATTTCCGAGGTGTCAAGGGCGCTTAAAGGGCTTGCCAGAGAACTAAATATTCCCGTGGTGGCCCTTTCCCAGCTCAGGCGGGAAGCGGAAAACCAGAAGCCCAGCCTCGCGGATATACGGGAATCCGGCTCTATTGAACAGGATGCCGACATGGTTATGTTTATCAACCGGGACCGGGAACTGGAAAAATCGGCGGAAGAGCAGGCGATGGAAGCCGGGCAAAAAGTGCAGCTCATGGTGGCGAAAAACCGGAACGGGCCTGTAGGCACGGTTGACCTGACGTTCTTGAAGCATATAACGAAGTTTGTTCCCTTTGCCGACGACCGGGGATAGGGGCAAGCGGAAGTCTTCCGTTTTTCCCGAAAGTGTTGTATGGTATGAGTATATCAAATTATTTTTGCCGGGGGGACAGTTATGACTTTTATAGACCGATACAATTTTGAGTTTCTGAAAAACGACGCTGAAGATATGGTGCTGCAGGAGCTGGGAAGCCAGCTTGAATCGTACCCGCAGCCCGTCTGCCTGTGCAATGATTGCGTTCTGGACATGGCGGCGGTGGCCCTGAACGCCGTAAAGCCCCTTTACCGGGCCTCGCTTTTGGGCTCCCTTTACACCGCCACGGCGAAGAACGAAAAAGCCTATGGCTCAAGCCTTCGGGACGCGGTTTCCGGCGCTATCGAAAAGGTGCGGGAAAACCCAAGCCATGACGTAGAGCCGCCCGAAGCCGAAGTCGAACCCGGTGAAGCTTAAAACAGCCGAACCTGTTCTGGCGGGCCTTCTTCCCCATGAACTTACGCGCCTGCTTGGGGCCTACCCTTCTTTCCGCTCCCGGCAAATCTATACATCTATCTGCCACGGCGCTGAAACCTTCGATGAAATGACCAGCCTTCCGCTACCGTTGCGTAAGGAGCTGGCACAGCAGTACGGCCTTCTTTCCGGCAGGGTGTCCTCGGAGCTTAAGGACACGGACGGAACGGTAAAACTGGGGATAACGCTGGAAGACGGGGCGGTTATTGAGTGCGTAGCGCTTGGCGACGGAGAGGGCCGCAAAACCGCCTGCCTTTCCACGCAGGCCGGATGCGCCTCGGGCTGCGTGTTCTGCAAGACCGGTACGCTTGGCCTTAAACGGAACCTTTCCGCCTCAGAAATCGCCGGGCAATTTCTGCGCCTTAAAAGAAGGGAGCCGTCGATTTCGCATATCGTCATAATGGGCATGGGGGAACCCCTTTTCAACCTTGGGGAATTGCGAAAAGCGCTCGCCTTTTTCATGGAAAGCGGCGGGCTGAATATTTCAAAGCGGCGGATTACCCTTTCTACCTGCGGCATCGAAAAGGGCATACTGGACTTCGCCGAGCATGGGCCGGATATACGCCTTGCCCTTTCGCTGAACACCGCCCGGCAGGAACTCAGGCAGCGGCTTATGCCGGTAGGCCGGGAAAACCCGCTGCCCCCGCTCAGGGAAGCCCTGTTCGCCTACCAGAAAAGGCGGAAGCGCAGGATCACGCTGGAAATGGTTTTGCTTGGCGGCATCAATACCGGCGTCCCCGACGCTCAAGCCGTGGCGGAATTTGTGCGGGCCGGGCCGGGGCTGGAAGCGGTGGTAAACCTTATCCCGTGGAACCCTGTACAGGGCATGGAGTTTGAAGGCCGCCCGCTGCGGCCCCCCACGGCACGGGAAACGGCGGATTTTGCCGCCTTTCTGGAAAGCCGCCGCCTTAACGTTACCCGAAGATACAGGAAGGGCGCTTGTATTGGCGGAGCGTGCGGGCAATTGGGGGCGCTAGCGGAGGAATAGCCAAAGGATAACCTGAAAAAAGCCAATCATGGCCCCCAGAACCCCGCCAAAAAAATTAATCCATTTGAGCTGCCCTGCCATGACATCCAGAATTATTTTTTCAACCCTGATCATGTCAAGGGAGTTAATCCGGTCGCACACAAGCTCTTTGATATTAACCGAAGAAAGCGCGCCTTCGATATTTTCGTCCAGCGTACTGGCGGCCTTTTCCGCCAAAAAGGAATCGAGCTTGGCTTTTTTGGTCTCGGCAAGGGAAAGGAATTCCCGCAATGTTATGCCGGGGTATTTTTCAAGAGTGTTTTCTAGGGCCTGCCGGTACAGCGACGGCTCCCCCCGGTCGTGTTTTTTCATTTCACGAACCAGCCCGCCTTTTATTATCTCCCGCGCGGGGGAGATAAACGCCGAGCCGACATCGTGCATCCGGGATTTAAGCCATGAAGAAAATCCGTCATCGTCCCGCTCAAGGAACGGGATTTTTATCGACGGAAATTTTCGCTGAGCCCACGCCCTGATGATTTCCTCCAGAAAGGAATTGAAAACCTCGGAATTGACAAAATCCTTTGACAGTTCGGCTATGTGGGAATTCCACGTATCGCCGTGCTGGTCTTCCAGCCACGAGGAAACGGGGCGGCTAAGCACATGGTTTGTGTACGATCCTATGGCGGCCCCGATATTCCCCCGAACCTCGGATTTGGCAAGGCGTTCCCGTATTACCCCGGCGGTAACCAGTTCCCGCTCTACCATGTCCCCTATGCTCTGCGCCAGTTTGCGGCGCTCCCTTGGCAGTATACCGGGCGTAAAGGGCAGACGCAGGCCAAAGAGCCTTATTTCCCGCAAGGGGCGAAACAGCATTTTTATCGCCACAAGGTTTGTTACATAGCCAATAAGCCCCCCAACAAGCGGGGGCAGTATCCAGAACAGATGCCCTGTCATGGCCCCATTGCTCTTGAAGCGGTGTTTGCCCGTGATTCCCTGTCGAAGATTTCCACTACCGTTTCCGGAAGCCAGCCGCGGGAGGGAACCTCCGGCGGACGGAAGTTTTCTTCCGCCAGCACCCACGACTCAGAACTCCCCGGGTTAATGATGTGCCGCCGCTCGATAACGCGCAGCACTGTCCCCCGGCGCAGATGCCCCTGAGACTCTCCGCCGGGGTGGGGTTCGCTTAAAAGGTGGGCGAAGGAAACGTTGACCACCCCATAGCCGATATGCTGGCGTACCAAGGGATGGGTGGCGGGGGGCGTAACCGGAAGGTTCGGCGAAAACCGGTGGCAGCCCGAAAGGAACACGGGCAGAACAAGCGGAAGCAAGAAAAGGGGCGCGAACCGGCTGAGCGTAAGGAAAAAAGCTACTTTCATTCTACGCCATTATAGGGGAAAGCGGCGTTTTAGTCAGTAGGCTCTTTCCCCTGCCCCGCCCCCGGCTACAGTAGCAGCACCGTGGGGAAAAGAAAGTGCAGCACCGCCGCGACAAGAGCGGCCACGCCGATTATCTTCTTGTTGGCGACCAGCAGGCGGTCAACTTTTTCTACCCGCTCCGTAACTTCCACAGATGTGCGGTTGCGGTAATACTCGAAGACCAGAATAAAGCCGGCGAGAAAACCTGTCAGGGCGGGGAAGAGGTCTCCTATTATGGGCACATCTCCCTCGACAGAGGAAAGGATTTTCATAAGCCCCGTAAGCGCCGAAGCTACGCCCACGACAAGCCTGAACGTTTCGTCTTTAATAGAAAACCCGCTCTTGAACACCATCGGGGCGTCCCTGTCCCCGGATATGAGGACATACCCCGCCAATGCGTTCATGACAATCGACAAAAAATAAAACTGTAACATTCAAAAACCACCTTACCTGACCATATCTTTACCATACTATGTTTATCGCCTTTACGCAATTATTCCACAGAGCGTTAGCCCCCCGACCGTATAAAAGCGCCTGAGTGCGTGCTTCTAAAGCGGTGCAAAAGAGCGCCGCTTTCTCCAAGGTTTAAGGGGCCTATAAGAACCTGATACACAGTGCCGTGCGCCGGGTTTTCGCCCCTCATAATTACGACTTCCCGGCTAAGGCTAGCGTCAATCCTGTCAATTCTGGCTAATTCGTACTGCACCGCTTCCCGGCTGGAGTACGCCGCTATTTGCAGGTAGTACATCCCGGCTTGAAGGCGGTCGATTACCGGCGCGGAAAAGCCCTGCGGTGAAGCGAATGCCGGGGCGGGCGCTAGGGGGGCTTCCCGTATCGGGTCGATAACAAAGGAAGGATCGACATGACGCTCATGGGGCGGGATAGCGCCGACCGGGGCGGGCCCTATGCCGGGTATGACAAGCGCCGGATCGACGTGATACTCCTGTGGCGGGATAGCGCCGGCCGGAGCGGGGCCTATGCCGGGTATGACAAGCGCCGGATCAACGTAATACTCGCGGGGCGGGATTGCGCTTACCGGGGCGGGCCCTATGCCGGGTATGACAAGCGCCGGATCGACGTAATACTCGCGGGGCGGGATTGCGCTTACCGGAGCGGGCCCTATGCCGGGTATGACGAATGCCGGATCGACGTAATACTCGCGGGGCGGGATAGCGATGACCGGAGCGGGGCCTATGCCGGGTATGACAAAGGCCGGATCAGGGGCAATTACGGCTTCTTCCGCGGGGGGGCGAGGCTCGGCGGGAACCAGCGTAAGAGCGTAGCCGGGCCATAGCCCCGGATCGCCTGGGGCAACCGGCTGTGGCGGTGCTGGAGCGGCGGGAACCGGCACGGGAACGGCGGCAACCCCCGGCGGGGCTGGCGGCACGGGGACTCCGGCGGCTTGCCAAGGGGCCCCGGCATTATTCCCGGCGGGAGGAGCCGGGATTACCGGCTGAGCGGCCCGGTTATACGCATTGGCGGGATCGGCGGGCACGGCAGGGGCGGGAACAACGGGGGCAGGCGCGGCGAAGGCCGGGGGGGCGGCATACCCCGGGGCTGGCGGACGCGGCCCAAAGCGGCCAGCCGTCGCGACACCCGGCGCTTGGGTCATGCGAATCCGGCCCAGCGCCCCTGAGGAAAGCCCGATGGCCTGCGCCGCCTCGTAGGAAAGCAGCGCCAAAAGCCCCGGAGCCGCTTCAAGGGCCGACGAGGTAACGACACGGGTTGTCCTTCCGTTTTCAAGATTGATAACATCTACCACGGTATTCAGCGGGAAGGAATTGGTGGCAATGTAAAGCCCGGTTCCGGGAAGGCCGCCGCCAGAAGCAACCCCCGCCGCCCCTTCCCATATGGAACTGCTGACCATGATAAAAAGCGAGGCGGCGATACAAAAAACGAAGCCCTTATGTTTCATACCGTTATCTGTCCTTTATGCGGGAGATTACCGCCCGGCCCGCGTTCTGGGCGATTTGCGTCTCTTCGGCGGCGTTCCTTCCCTCGCCGGCGGAAAAACTCCTCTGGTAGATCAACTGGCGGGAACTTGAATCGTACACGTACACAACCACGGCGGACGGGACTGCCCTTCCCTCTTGAACGCTGTATTCGAAGAAGCCGACGACAAAATAATCCGCGCCTCCGGTTACGGCCTTGTTAAAGCTTGCCCCAATCTCGCCGCTTAGCGCCGTTTCGGGCTTCTGTTCCATCCATATGATCGGGCCGTTGGTTACAATGTAGCCTGAGTCAAAAAAAGCCGCCATAAGCCCGCTTTCCCAAATTCTGGAATGCTGGCTGCCGGAAACCTCCTCGCCAGTTCCAGTTTCCACGAGCAGAAAACTCACCATCGAGGCCGGGACGGGCAGCGCCAGAAGCGCAAGCAGCGCCGCCGCACTTACAAAGCGCTTACAAAACCGTATACAAGACATAGAACCCTCCTCTTTCTCTATCGGAAAAAAAATCCAATGCCTAAAACGGTATCCGGCTAAGGCTGCCTGAATTGGGCGCTCCAGACGCCGGCATGGTAGGTGTAGGTTCCCGCCCTGCGCCCCTGTTCCTCGTAGAGTTCGGCAAAGGCTGATCCAAAACCCCCGGTATCATCAATCGCCATCCAGTCGGCAAGAAACGTAACGTCCGATCCAATGGTTATGCTGGTAAACTTGTTTCCGGCAAAGGCCGAGCAACTGATGTACGCAACGCTGTCGGGGATGGTTACGCTTGTAAGCTGGTTGTTCAAAAAAGCGTCTCCCCCGATATGCCTGACATTTCCGGGGATGGTTATGCCGTACAGCTTGTTATTGGCAAACGCCGCCCAGCCGATGGCGATAACGCCGTCGGGGATACATACGCTGGTAAGATTGTTGTCCGCAAAGGCCCCCTGCCCGATATTCGTAACGCTGGCGGGGATGGTAACAGTGGTCAACTCGTTGCCGTCAAAGACCGCCTGATCGATGGAAGTAACGTTGTTCGATATGGCCGCGCTGGAAAGCCGGTTGTTCCAGAACGCCCTGCCTCCGATGCTGGTAACGCTGTCAGGAATAACAACTTTGGTAAGTTCGTTGTTCGAAAACGCCAACCCCCCGATACTGGTAACGCTGTCGGGAATAATAACGCTGGTAAGCCGGTTGTCGGCAAACGCCATCTGCCCGATTGTGGTAACACGCGAGCCAATGGTTACGCTGGTAAGCCTGTTTCTGAAAAAGGCGTTATGCCCGATTGTGGTAACGCTGTCGGGAATAACAACGCTGACTAGCTGCCGCCCCACGACAAACCAGTCGCCTTCCCAGCGCCCGCCCTGTAAGGCGTCTTCCCCAATTCCGGTAACCGGCATTCCCTGTATGCTGGGAGGAATCCGCACATTCACATTTCTCCCCCGGTAACCGGTAATCGTAACGCCGTCGCCGGATACTTTCCAGAAGAAATCCCGTTCACTGTCAAACTGCTGCCCGCGGCCGCATCCGGCAAGCACCATCAGGGCCAGCCACGCGGCCCAAAAAACATTTTTAAATTTCATTAGAATCACCTTAATATCTTAAATTTTTATTGAGAGAATGGCCGGTGTCAAGATATATCGCGTTTTTTTTTGTTGACAAACCGCTCAGAGAGTGGTTAAGATATTTCTAGCAGAGATATCGCAATAGGAGTTATATAGATGTGTATTATTAGTATGTATCCAAGTGTTGTTCGCCACATCATTTACCGCCCCTCCCCCCCCACTCCCCACCCTCTAAAAAACTTCACCCATCTCCCCCCTCTACCCTTTCAC
>Ga0123355_10017884_pt1 | contig 11219 bp, 8 predicted proteins | sample TergutEmb28metaG_3_FD_89872 | JGI IMG/M metagenome (GOLD analysis project Ga0123355, IMG submission 89872) | Embiratermes neotenicus P1 segment gut microbial communities from Petit-Saut dam, French Guiana - Emb289 P1 | ecosystem: Host-associated > Arthropoda: Insects > Digestive system > Gut ...
TTCAGTTTCGCGCGGACGGTGACTCGTCAGTACGAGGCTCGATCGATCGGCGACCTGGAGGGCGCGATCATGGCCTCGAAGAAGTTGCTCGCCGGCCACGGCGCCGAAGCCCTCGCGCTTAGCGGTCGCGAGCGCCGCGCCCTCGCATTGCTGAACCTCGGGATTGCGGAGACATGGGCGCGCCCGAGAGCCGACGCACGTTCGACGCTGGAGAGTGCGCTTGCGCTGGCCCGAGCTGGCGACAGCGACTACCTCGTCTTCTGTGTCATGGCTTCCCTTGCGCTGCTCGAGGCACTCAGCGGCGAGCTTCGGCGGTCCGCCGAGCTCGCCGGGGACGCCGTCAATCTGGGAGAGCGCTTTGGCTGGATGCGACTGCCGTCCGCGGCGAAGGCAACTTGCGCGCTCGCGATCTGCGCCTATCACTGGAACAGACTCCCGGAAGCGACCGCCTACGTCGAAAGCGCGGGCGTCGCGTCGCGGGGATCGCCAGACCGGCCGGCGTCCGCGACGGCGCAGCTCATGCGGGCACTGGTTTTGATCCGTAGCGGCGATCCCGAGGCGGCCGGGACGGCGATCCGTGCGGCAAGAGAAGATTCAATTCACTGGCGACTGCCCGCGGCGCTCGCCAGAGCGCTCGCCAGCACGGAGGCAGAGGCCTTGGTTGCAAGCGGCCGCGTCGCCGAGGCCGCGGATGTGATTGCAACGTTACGGAATCCTGGCAGGTCAAACGAGGGTGACCTCGTGAGGGCCAGGCTCGCGCTCGCCGCCGGCGATACGAGGGGGGCGGCAGAGGTCACTGGTGATGCGCTGGCGGGGGAGCTCGACAGCCTGCAGCCCGCCACCGCGATCGAGCTGCGTGCGGTCGCGGCCGTGGCAATGCACCAACTTGGCGACGACGAATCGGCACTCGACCTGGTCGAGGACGCGCTGGCGCTGGCGGACGCGGAGCAGTACCTCAGCCCGTTCGTCGCGGTTGGGGGCTCGTTCAGGGAGCTCGTCGTTCGGCGGATTCGCCGAGGGACCTCGTATCGTGCGCTCGCGGGCCGGCTCGTAGAGACGCTGGATCCCCACGCCGACGAAGCGCTGCCCCGGCGTGTCTCGCTAGTGCTCGAGCCTCTGAGCGCCCGAGAGAAGGCGGTCCTGCGCTACTTGCCGACCGACCTTTCGAAAGCCGAGATCGCCTCCGAGCTGTTCGTGTCGGTGAACACGGTCAAGACACACATGAAGAACATCTACCGCAAGCTGGACGTCACCGACCGCGCACAGGCCGTACGCAGGGCCCGCACGCTTCATCTCGGGTAGGTCGGTGACTTTGTAGGTTTAGCCGCCCCGCCGCGGCTTGGAACAGGTAACGGTGATTCAGAGCGCGATGCGAGGTGGTGAGCGCGTGATCGGTGGGAGCAGGATTTGGGGATGGTGGCCGAGACTCGGCCTGTTACTGGTCGTCGCGTTGGGGTTCGCCGCCTCGGCCACGACCGCCGGGGCCCTTAACACCACGAATCAACCGCTGCCGGGCAGCAAGTTCCTCGGGGGCAACGGCGACCAGGCCAATCCCGCGCCACCTAACCCCTCCCATTACTTTGACTGGCAAGGTCTCGAGACCGGTAAGCAGGTCAACCATACGGCGGACTGTGGCGCGCCGTTTTCGTCGTGTCCGGGGCCCGACGACATCTTCGCGGGCGGCGACAAGGCGAATGCGCCAGGCGATTGGGGGATCATCCCCTCGCCCAGCGGATCAGCGACGCCCGCGAGCGCGGATATTCTCGACTCATACTGGGCGTTCGAGCACGGGACCGGTGACGCATTCCTATACCTCGCATTCACTCGCGCGGCGAGCCCCGGCACGGTGTCAATCACCTTCGAGCTCAACCAGGTCGCTGGCACGTGGAACAACGGTCACTCAGACATCCCCTGCCGTAGCACGGGCGACCTCCTGATCGCGTTCGAGCCCAACGGAAACGTTCTCGACAACGTCCTGGTCGAGAAGTGGATCACGTCGGCCAAGAGCGCCGCTTCGGGCTGCGCGACCGGCGGCAGCTTCGAGAACGTGCCGTTCACGCCCGACGTGGACCTCGAGGCTGCGTTCAACACCACAGCGATTCACAACTACCTTCCGCCGACGGCCGTGACGTCGATTGACCCCGGAGATTTCGCGGAAGCAGCGGTCAACCTCACATCTGTCCTGTCCGCAGCCCAGGAGCAGTGCGCGACATTCGCGTCGATCTGGATGTCCTCACAAGCTTCGGACAGCGCGTCCTCGCAGATGAAGGACTACGTCAGGCCCGCGCCGTTTTTGATCCGCACCTGCAAAACGTCTCCGACCCTCGTCACGACGGCGTCCGGTAGGGGGCGAACGAGCGGAAAGCACCTCCTGCGTCGCGTCGCGAAGCTGACCACATCAATCACCGATACGGCACAATTGTCCGGCGACAACCCGACCGGTGTGATCACCTTCAAGCTCTACGGGCCGAGCGGGTGTACGGGTAGCCCGATCTTCACGTCGCACCGCAAGGTCACCGGCAACGGGCCGTACACGTCCGCCCCGTACAGGCCAACCACCGCGGGGTTATACAGCTGGACGGCCGCCTATTCCGGCGACGTCAACAACCACCGTGTCGGGCCGCCGACGTGCGGCGCCGGCCGAGAGTCTGTCCAGATTCTGCCGCCGGTGTCTCGGGTACAACCGACGCTGACGACGGTCGCATCGCCCAGCGTGGTGCTCGGTAAGCCGATCAGCGACAGCGCCACGCTGGCCGGGGCGGTTCTTCCCACCGGGACGATCACCTTCGATGTCTACGGTCCGTTCGCCGCCGGCGCCTCTCCGACATGCACCGGCGCCACGGCCGCACCCGCCTCAACCGTCACGGTCCGTCACCGCAACGGCAAATACACGTCGGCGTCGTTTACCCCCAGCCAGCCGGGGACCTACGTATGGATTGCCGATTACTCCGGTGACTCCCACGACCGTCCCGCGGCGACCGCTTGCGGAGACACGGGCGAGACCGTTCTCGTCACCAGCGCACCGGCGCCTTCGACGCCGAAGATCACATCGACGGCATCGACCGGCGGCTCGCTCGGATCGCCGATTCACGACACGGCTCACCTCAGTGGCGGCTCGCAGCCGACGGGCACGATCACGTTCCACGTCTACGGTCCCGACAACGCCGCGTGCACCAAGTCGGCGGCGCCGCCCTCGACCGTCGCGGTGTCCGGAGCGGGTAACTACAGGTCAGCGTCGTTCACGCCGACCGCCGCCGGCACCTATCGCTGGGTGGTGACCTACTCCGGCGACGCCGACAACAACGCGGCGGCGACAGCCTGCGGCGACCCCCACGAGAAGGTGGTCGTCTCCCCGGCAAAGCCGGCGCTCCACACGACCGCCTCGCCAACCAGCGTTCAGAGCGGCGGCACCGCCGGCGACACCGCGACGCTCACCGGCGGTGCAAAGCCGCAGGGCACGATCACGTTCAGGGTCTACGGCCCCGACGACAGCACCTGCTCATCCCCGCCGGCGCTCGTCGTCGAACAGACCGTCGACGGCAACGGCAGCTACCCGTCGCCGACGCCCACGCTTTCCATTCCCGGGACCTACCGGGTGGTGGCGACGTACTCCGGCGACTCGAACAACGCCGGCGTGGCGACGAGCTGCGGGGACCCCGCCGAGACAGTCGTCGTGCAGCCCGTGCAGGACCCCCATAACCCGGAGGAGAAGAACCCCAACCCCATCCCGTCATCCCCGTCACCACCGACGACGACGACGCCGACGACGCCGACTCCCAAACCTGCAGCGCCCAAGCCGACGCCGACACCTACACCCACAACGCCCAAGTCCGAGCCGAAGCCAAAGTCCGAGCCGACGCACAAGTCCGAGCCGACCTCGACGCACAGGTCCGAGCCGACGCACAAGTCCAAGCCGGCCTCGACGCCCAAGTCGGAGCCGACCTCGACGCACAAGTCGAAGCCGACGATGACGAACAAGCCGCCGCCGTTCACCGGGTGAGCGGGCCGGGCGCCGAGGCTATCGCTCGCTCGAGGCCTCGAGCGCACCGCCCGCGATCGCATCGCACAGCCGTCGATGGTCGTGAGCGGTCTGATCCGCATAGCTGACGGCGAAGTCCCCAAGCGCGTCATCGAACGCCCGGCCCTTGCCGATGTAGCCCGCGATCGCGATCGGATCGCCGGTGCGGGCGTGGGCCCGCGCCAGCGCCTTGCCGCACGCGGTCGCGAACTGTGCCAGCCGCGGCGCGATCAGCTCGCCGCGGGGGATCACCTTCATGTCGCGGAACTGACGTACGTAGAAGTCGTTGCCGGCTACCGACGTGAAGCCCGCGAAGATGTCGGTCGCGCTCTGAATCAGGCGTTTGCCGACGACCACCCGCTCGCCATGGTTCTGGTGGCGGCTGGGACCGCAATAGGCCTCGTACACCGACCTGTCGGCCTGTTTGATCTGCAACAGCAGCGGATCGGCGCCGGTGCGCCCCTCGAGCAGGACCAGGAAGACCCGCATGCCGACGCTCCCGACCCCGACCACCTGGCGCGCGGCGTCGACGAACGTGAACCGGTCGAGCAGGTGCCGGCGGTATTCCGGCAGCGAGGCCCGATAGGCGGCGAACACCTCGTCGACGGCCGACCTGTCGGCCTCGAGCCGAACCCTCAGCGGCGGGTCGTCGACGATCCGGAGATGGCCGTCGACACGTTCGGTGAGCTTTCGGGCGGCGCCGGCGCTGGTCCGCCGTCGCGCTTTGCGCTCGATGTGCGCCGAGACCTGCTCCTGCTCCGCGGGCGCGAACAGCGCGGTGAACTGTTGGGCGGTGATCAGGTCGTACCAAATGTCCAGTTGCCTGGCGCCGGCGTAGTGGGTGATTTGATCCCGATAGGTCTGCAGGCACCGGGCCACCGCTCGCTCGGCGACGCGCTCCTTCACTCCGCACTCGCGAGCGAGCACGCTGATGCTGGCGACGAGACGCGAGACGTCCCATTCGAACGGACCGGGCAGGGTCTCGTCGAAGTCGCGCAGATCGAACGACAGCTGGCGTTCAGGGGTGGCCCACAACCCGAAGTTGAGGACATGCGCATCGCCGCACAACTGCACGGTGAGGCCCGTGTCCGCGCGGGAGGCGAGGTCGGCAGCCATCACCGCCGCAGCGCCGCGATGGAACGTCCACGGAGACGTCGCCATCCGCGAATGGCGGATCGGCAGCAGCTCGGGCAGCCGGGTCGTGTTCTGCGCCGCGATCAGCGCGACCGGGTCAGTCTCGTCGGCCCGCCTCCAGGTGGCGAGCTCCTGGCGCTTGAGGCGTTCGCGCGCGGCCCGACCAGTCGCGCGCCGCTCGGCGGCGCTGGGGACCTGCGCGTGGACCGATGGAGATGCGGCTCTGTCGGTCACCCCGAGGGCGGGCCGGCCGGGTCCTCAGCGCTGTCGTCCAGGAGGTTGTTGAAGTAGTCGGCCAGGCGATTGAGGACTCTGGCGGCGGCGCCGAGCTCGTCGTCTGAGAACTCGCCGAGGGTCGCCTCCCAGCGGGGGTGCATTTGGGCGTGACGCTCGGCGACGACCGCGGCGCCGCGGTCGGTCAGGGTCGATAGAACCACGCGGCGGTCCTGTTCGGAGCGCGTCCGTTTGACGAGGCCGGCGGCCTCGAGGCTCTCGAGCATCTGGGCGACGGTCGCCGGGGTCAGGTCGGCGTGCTCGGCCAGCTCGCGGGCGGAGCGCTCGCACATGTCCGAGAGCCCGAACAGCAGCCCGTACTGGGCGAAGCTGAGCTGGCCGGGGCGGTGGGTCTCGCGCCCGCGCAGCTTGCGCACTGCGACCATCGCCCGTTTGAACGCCAGCCCCACCTGGCCCGCGGTCGTGTTGGGGTCAGCGGCGCTGTTCGCTGCCACTGGTCTCGCGGGACCAGTGGCAGCGCCGGGCGTCTGCGTGGGGGTGACCACGTCGCGGGGGGCGTCGGTTGCGCTCAAGCGAGCACCTCCGCCGCCGCGCCCGAGTCGATCTCGACGCGGTCGTGATCCTCGCTTGCGCCGGCTGTGGCTGCCTTGCGGGCGTTGGCTTCGGCGCGCATCAGGACCACGCAGGGGATGATCGCGACCGCGGCCATCCCGACCGACCACCAGAAGGCGGTGCCGAACGCGTCGGCCGCGGCGGCCGGGGTGTGCGCGTGACGTTCGGCGTTGGCGAGCACGACCGCCAAGATCGTAGTCCCGATCGAGCCGCCGATGCGGTTCAGCACGTTCAGCTGCGGAGTGGCGTGGGTCACCTCGCTGCGCTTGAGCGCCGCGAACGCGGCGGTCATCGCAGGCATGAAGCTGGCGCCCATGCCGGCGCCCCGGACGAACATCACCGCGCACAGCAGGGCAACGCTGGTGTGGGGGCCGATCAGGCCGAACGGCACCGTCATCACGGCGGTCGCCAGCACGCCGACGAGCGCCACCGGGCCGCCGCCGTAACGCTCGGTCAGTCTCGCCGCCAGCGGCATCGCGAACGCCATGCCGAGGCCCTGGGGTGCGGTCAGAAGTCCGGTTTTGATCACGCTGAAGCCGCGGAGCTCCTGCCAGTAGAGCGGCATCAGGATCATCGCCCCGAACACGGCGGCGCCGAGCATGAACATCACGATCGAGGCGGCGGAGAAGTGCCTGTTGCGGTACAGCCGCAGGTCCAGCAGCGGGTTCTTGATCCGGAGCGCGTGCAGCGCGAAGCCGGCGATCAGGATCAGGCCGGCCGCGACCGGCACCCAGACGTGGGCGTTGGTGAACGAGTGGTAGGTGCCGGCTTCGGCCAGGCCGTAGGTGACCGCCACCAGGCCGACCGACATCAGCGCCAGCCCGACCACGTCGAGGCTGTCGGCCTTCTCGCCGGTCTGGCCCGGCAGCAGCCTGACCGCGAGCGGGATCGCGATCGCGCCGACGACGATGTTCACGTAGAAGATCCAGTGCCAGTTCAGCGTCTGGATGAGCGTCCCGCCCAGCAGCGGGCCGAGCGTGGGGGCGAGCATCATCGGGACGGCGACCAGGCCCATCACACGGCCCATTCGCTTGGGACCCGCAGCGTCGGCCATGATGATCTGCGCCAGCGGCATGATCATGCCGCCGCCGACGCCCTGGAGCACGCGGAAGAGGATCAGCTCCGTGTCGGTGGTGGCGAGCCCGCACAGCAGCGAGCCGAGCGTGAACAGGACCAGCGAGATCAGGAACACGCGCTTGGCGCCGAACCGGCGTGACGCCCAGCCGGTAACCGGGATCACCGCCGCGAGCGACAGCATGTAGCCGGTGATCACCCACTGGATGTTGGTCAGGTTCGAATGCAGATCCTTGCCGAGCGTCGCGAGCGCAACATTCACGATCGTCGTGTCGAGGATCGACATGACGGCGCCGAGCATCGCGACGCCGGAGATGATCCACACGTGGCGCGGGATCCGGTCGGGGTCGGCCGCAACTGCGGCAGTAGGGGAGTTCGTGGGCATGAAACGTATGGTACCAAATGATTAGGTAGCCAACGATTAGCTACCGAACTTAATCAATCCGGTGCGTTGCGGCAGCGGGCCTCAGCCCGCGTGAGGGCTACGTCCGGGTGTCACCGCCCGGGCGCGCCTGGCCGCTGTACTCGGCGTTGGGGAGCATGTTGGTCGCCATCGCCATGCGGTTCGTGAGGTTGTACATCGCCGCGATCTCGGCCACGTCCCACGCCTCCTCGAGCGTGAGGCCGACGTCGAGCAACGTCTGCAGATCCGCCCGCGTCAGGTCCCGGGGGGTCAGGGTGAGCTTCTCGGCGTAGGCGCAGATGGCGCTGCGGCGGGCGTCGAGCCCGGCGCGCCGCCAGTCGTAGGAGATGCGCTCGCCCAGCACCGGGTCATCGAGCTCGGCGCGCAGCGCCGCCCCGTGGGCGACGAGGCAGTACAGGCAGCCGTTGGCGACGCTGACGACCACGGCGATCATCTCCCGGTCGGCGGCGCCGAGGTGCTCGCTGGGCTCGTGCAGCTGGCGATAGTGGGCAAACCACGCGCTCAACCGCTCCGGCCGAAACGAGTAGACCCGGAACACGTTGGGCACGAAGCCCAGCCGCTCGCGGGCCTTGGCGAACAGCCCCCGGAGGTTGTCCGGCAGCGCGCTCTCGTCGGGGACGGGGAACCAGGAGCCGGTTTCGTCGTGTCCGCTCATCGCTGCCCTGAACCTTACGCGCGGTCCCGGGTTGGGCGTCGGTGACCGTGAGCAGGGCTTCGAGCACGGCGCGCTCCTTGGTCGTCAGGTCGATCGCTTCGCCGGCGCGGGTGACGCTGCCCGTTCGTGGGTCGAGTTCGATCCCGTCCGCGTGCAGTGTTGGTCTCTGCGCGGTTGATTTGCGGCGCGCGAGTGCGCGGACTCGGAGTACGAGTTCAGGGTCAGCGTGCTTGCTGCGGCGGCGGTATGGCGATGCGGTATCCGATTCCGGGAGTCGTCTGGATGATCTGGGGTTCTCCCAGCTTGCGGCGCAGCCTGGCGATGGTGACTTTCACTGTATTTGTGAACGGATCGGCGTTTTCGTCCCAGGCTTGCCGAAGGAGCTGCTCCGTGGTGAGGCCGCGCGGGGCGGCCCTGAGGAGGGCTTCGAGCACGGCACGTTCCTTGGCTGACAGGTCGACTGGTCGGCCGTCGTGAGTCACTGTGCCGGCGAGCGGGTCGAGCTCGACTCCCGCTGCCCGTAACGTTCGGCTTTGGGCGGTGGGCTTGCGGCGGGCGAGTGCACGGACGCGCAGGATCAGCTCGGGAAAGTGAAACGGCTTGGGTAAGTAGTCATCGGCCCCGAGTGCGAGGCCTGCGACCCGTTGGTCGGCGGAGCCGGCGGCGGTTAGCATCAGGATCATCGTTGGGTCATTGCTCTCGGTGATCATCTGGCAGAGAGTGTCGCCGTGGATGTCGGGCAGGTCACGGTCCAGAACGACTACGTCGTAGGGGTTGAGGGTTAGCTTGGTGGCGGCTTCACGCCCGTCGTAGGCGACGTCGACCGCCATGCCGTGGTCGCGTAGCCCTTCGGCGATCGTGTTCGCGAAGCGTGGCTCGTCCTCGACGACGAGGATCCTCATCGGCTGGCTCCGCAGGGCTCAGCGAGCGTCGCTGAGGGCAGCGTGATCGCAACACGCAGCCCGCCTTGAGCGGCAGCTTGGAGGTCGAGCGTGCCGCCATGTGCGGCGCTGATCGCGGCGACAATCGCGAGTCCCAGGCCGTGCCCGTTCTGCGAGTGAGTGCGCTCCTGTGCGAGCCGACGGAACGGCTGCGCGAGCAGCGCGACATCGCGCTGGTCCAGCACAGGGCCGCTGCTCTCCACAACCAGCCGGCAGGTGTCACCATCGATCGCGCAGTCGATATAGATGAGCCCGTCGGGCTGGTTGTGGCGCACAGCGTTCTCGATCACGTTCTCGACCATCCGCGCTAGCAGCGTCTCGGCTCCAGTCACGTGAACCGGCGCGAGTGGGGCATGGACCGTGATGCGTTTGGCGATGATCGCGTCACGGCGTGTCGCTAATGCAGCCGTCACGATCTGCTCCAGCGAAACGGACGTTTGCTCGCCTACTGCGCCGTACTGAGCCCGCGCGAGCACCAGAAAGCTCTCGAGCAGCCGATCGGCACGGTTGAGGTCCTCGCGTAAGTTCGCATCCAACTTCGTCAGCTGGGGCGGCACACCCTCGGGCTTGCCGATCGCGACGTCGAGCGTCGTACGCATCATCGCCAGCGGCGTGCGCAACTCATGCGACGCGTTCGCCACAAACCGCCGCTGGGCTTCGAACGCGACTTCGAGGCGCTCGAGCAGCCCGTCGATCGTGCCCGCGAGCTGTCCCAGCTCATCGCGCTGCCCGTCCAACGCGAGTCGCTCGTGCAAGTTGGCCTCTGAGATCCGCTGCGTGGTGGCGGTGATCGTGCGCAACGGCGCGAGCACTCTGCCAGCCACCACCCAGCCCAGCAGCATCGACGCGACCACCATGATCGCGAGCGCGACCGCCGAGAAGATCACGAGCTGGTGCAGATCCGAGATCCGCTGACCCCTCCTCAAGACGCGGACCAGCGCACGCCCGGCTGGCGAGTGCAGCAGCAGCATTGGGTTGTAACCATGGGCGATGGGCGGCGTCGGGGGCCTAACCCGCACGTTCGCGACGAGCGCGTAGGTGATCGTCAGCAGCGCCGCGCCGCAAATGAGGAACAGACCGCCGTAGAGCAGCGTCAGCCGCCAACGCACAGTCGTTCGCGGGTGAGTCACCCCACCGATCAGCCGCCCCGGCAGCTCAAGCGCCGTCATCCCGACCGCCGATCCAGTAGCCGACCGGGGCTAACGCCCGGTTTTGCCGGCAGGTCGCACCGCGCCAACTGCGAGCGAACGACAGTCATCCACGAGGTCCGTGATGCAGAGCGCTACGCGCGCCACCGCCCGCGCCAAAGCCCATGCGGTCGAGGATGCCAGAGCGCAGGTTACGGGCGGATAACGCGATAACCGCCGTGTAACCCCCCAGGCGTACAACCCCGCCATGGACAAGCCATCGAACACCTATCGGCCGAGCGCCGCCTCACTCGCACTCGTTGTCGTCAGCTGCGCCGCAGCGATCGCCGCCTGCGGATCCTCGAAGCCGAGCAGCACCGCGAGGTCGAGCAGCTACTCGCGGGCAGTCAGCTACTCGGACTGCATGCGCTCCCACGGCGTGCCGAATTTCCCCGATCCTCTCGCGGGCGGCGGCTACCCTGCGTCCATCTCCGGGGTTGACTACCAGGCCCCCGCAGTTCAGTCCGCGCAATCCGCCTGCTTCCACCTATCCCCCGCTGCCAACCATCGCGGCCCAGCGATGACCGAGGCACAACACAAAGGCATGGTCCTCAACGCGCGATGCATCCGCGAGCACGGCGTGCCCAACTTCCCTGACCCCACAATCGCCCCAACCCACCCGATCCCGGGGCAAACCGATCCCTTCGTCCCAGGCGATATCAACACCCGCGCCACAGCGGTCGAACACGCCGCCGAGGCCTGCGCCCGCGTCGGCACCGAAATCCCGGGAGTCGGATCCGGCTGACCGAACCAGCGCCATCTACTCGAGGCGTCCGAAAGCACATGACGCGTTCACACACCCCTGCGGCGACACGGAGGTCGACAGCGGCGCGGTCGAGCGCGTGCAGGACTCGCTTCGGTACGGCAAAAATCCCGCGATTTGCGGGGCTTCCTTTCAAGCGGCTGAAGGGACTCGAACCCTCGACCTTCTGCATGGCAA
>Ga0123355_10017885_pt1 | contig 11219 bp, 9 predicted proteins | sample TergutEmb28metaG_3_FD_89872 | JGI IMG/M metagenome (GOLD analysis project Ga0123355, IMG submission 89872) | Embiratermes neotenicus P1 segment gut microbial communities from Petit-Saut dam, French Guiana - Emb289 P1 | ecosystem: Host-associated > Arthropoda: Insects > Digestive system > Gut ...
GCGGTGATAAAAAAAAAAAATTTTTTTTTTTTTCCCCCCCCCCCCCCCCCCCCAACAATTTGCGCCTATAAAGCTATTAATTCCTTTCTGCAGCAGTAGAACGTGATCAGTTGGTGACGCAGTGGCGTAGGTAAGGACCCCGCAAATCCCGTAGCGCAAAGGGCTGTGGTTCAAAGGGAACCCCACGAGTATGCAATACTGTAATTTATTATACGGTCTTTTGGACTGGATTGCGTTCTTCTGACAGAAGGCAATATTCTGGATCCCTGGTATGAGATCCGAGAGCAACTTTACTAATAATTACGGGTGTGGGTGGCGCGATTATTGAGTCACGGGGCCCTCGACCGGTTATTAAAGCCACTGTGACCAGGGAGACAAGCAGATTACGTCGACGTTAAATTACCAAGGAAGTATCCGGTGCGAGGTACTTGCACGTTAATTGTAGTTCGTTAGGCGCCAGCAGTCTCTTCGCCTGCCTACACGATGTGTCGATTACAGTGGTGAACTGTCGTGTGGGGTAGTGTGGATTTAGGGATTTGGGCGACGCAGTTAAGCTCCCTTTGACGTGGTACTCTCGCTTTACGTGAAGGAGGATCTGACGACCGGGCAATCGCATTGCGGCTATGACATCCGGTGTGGTGAAAATATCATTACCAAAATTTGGGCTACGTTATGGATGAGTACCTAGGTGTTCTGTGGGAAAATCTGGTTATAACTTACATTACAAATGGGACGTCGTGTCTATTGGTATGCATGTTTCATCCCTGAACAAACTGTAATTAAATATCGACCTGAAATTCCGTACAAAACAAAATTATCTGGCTGATTTAATTACGGTGCATGTGATTTCAATATTAAACCGGTTATAACATGGGGCTCAAATTAAACTTGTCAGGTTTCTTTAAAAAAATCAACCTCTGAAATATAAAGAATGTACAAGTATATATCTGGTCTGAGTTTGGTAAGTCTTTGTTCACTCCGTGTACATGGCGCCAATGGATCGATCACTTCATTCTGTCTGTAGCAATGAGTATCAGTAGGGACGGTGGAAGATGGAAGACCGCAGGGCTGTAGTTCGTGGCTGTCGGTGTTGAGACGCAAGGCATGCAGATTTCTCTTAGTTTCGGAATACCAGCTGGTAGCACTGTACGCAAAATCGATGTCTCCGAACAGTTATTCAGTTCACCATAAAACTAGTAACACGTGCAATTTCATCTTCAAAATGGACACACACTCCAGTTGACATAATCTGACGTTCGGAGGGGTTTCAACAAATTCAGTTGAGGGGGATCTGGGGGCGGGAGCCCCCTAGTCTGGGGGTTCTGGAGGTAGCTGTAATTTGGCACAAGACATTTCATACAGTAAAATTTTCTTAATTGTTGGTACTTTAAGACTTTTTACGATGACAACCAATTTATTTGTCATTGCTAATGTAAAACAATTGCGAACCTAGTTAGTTTTAGAATTTTACTGCCTTCTTTTCGAACATCTTGGGGTGCTGGCATCCTAAATTCAGCAATTTTTAACAGTTTTCACAATCGGGGTGAATTTGGCACGATTTTGGAGGGCCTTCGGAATGTCGGGGGGGGGGGGGGGTTGGCTCGGCCCCCCCCCCCCCCCTCGGTACGCCACTGAAGCTGACAGTAGCAAACGGGTAATTAACAAAGGTACTTCGGTTTCGGTAGTTCCTGGTTTCATCCTTGATCCTTTGTTAGGCTATACTAAATTAGTTTTCCACCGTTCTCTTTAGTTCCAAACCTTAAAACACCGAAATCGTAGACCGACAAAATATGGACGGACTATGTGACAGCGTAAAAACAGCAGATATGAAGAAGCAAACAACAGTTTTGTCAGATCAGAGACACTAAAGAAAGCATACTATTTATAAGATCCAGATTACATGGGAGGAGATTACATCTGGTCTTAAAAAATACGTGTAGAGGTTATTATTAAATCAAGCTCACAGCTGCTTCATTATGTGACTCCTATCACTGGTTGGTGTTAGAACGAGCCTTCAAATCCCAAACAATGCGGGGGAGTTACTGACCAGCTGAGAACCAAATTTTCACGTCTGCCGTATGCAGTTCGTACAGCTGATGTCAAAAAGAACACAGCGGCATTACTGAATGACTCTCGTGTTACTTAACCCTTTGGCCCTGGAGCTGGACATTTACAGTTTATAACACAATTTATGTAAAATGTGAATATTTTATGAACCAAGAAGGATAACATTAGGAGATACACGACATTTTGTGGAGGAATAAACGAAGATGGCGAGAGAGAGTCTAAAAAAAAACATATTTGTTGACTAAATATATAAAAAGCTTACTCTGGGGAGTAGCGATACGCCTGTCCTATATATAGGATGCATGGTGCCTAAAGGTTAAAGACGCACTCCAGCCGCATGGTGTCGAACGGTAGGACGACAATAATGAAACGATTAACTGTGAAGAATCCAGAACGAAATTACGAAGACCATCAATGACGATAAACTACAAACCAGGATTTCGATTTGAGGTACCTCAAGGCGAGATCGATATGTTAGCACGGCCACCTTCAGCACGCTGTTGAATAGACATATACCGGTCTGGGTGATAGGCGGGTGGTCCAGCTGCTTTTACATCAGCAGACGATAAGGCACTAAGCAATTGGTTACAGCGCCAATTGCTTAACGAAGCATTTACATATGCGCGTTAACAGTTCGGCGTCCCGTCCAGGAAGGCGGGATACAGGGCCAACAGAGGGCAATGGACACGCAGCTGCACAAGGCCACGTGGTCACATTACACGCCTGCGCAGATGGCACTTCACAACAAGCGGAAGAAGTGCTCGACTCCATTCAATTCCACGATTCATTACTCACATTTCAAAGCCGATGTACGCTTATTTTTCCAGTTTCCAAGTGTGGAGAACCTTTTGAGAATATTGCGACAAGTAATACAGGCAGGGTACATGAAGTGTTTCGAGTACGTCAAGTAACGCCCTATGTATCGTCCTGCACGACTTCAACTCACTTTGGCTGGTACGTTATGGAGTCTCGATCGGATATGCTTAAAGTTACAGCTGTCTTCAAGTACGAGTATATCTTCGTTGCGTATTACTTAGATAGTCGACCTTGCGATTTTAAGTGTTATTTAACGGCGCTGTTAATTGCTAATATAACACAGGGCCTGTGATGGATGAAAGGAATGGGCACGGAGCATTGATGGAATGATACCGACAGGGCTGAACCCAAGTACTCGGAGAAAAACCTGTCCCAGTGCCACTTTGCCCACCACAGTTCCTACACCGATTGGAGTGAGAACTGACCCGAGCTACCGCGGTGAAAGGCCGGCGAATAGTCCCCTGTGCCATGAACGGCCGGTCACTTATATTTCGTCACAAACCCTGAACAGAAGAGTCAACTCAGGAGCAAACAGGCATGGTTGGCAGGATAGTATTAGAATACTATTAACACATATACCACTTGGAAGACCCAGGCATAGATGGGAGGATAATATTAAGATGCATATTCAGGAAGTGGGATGGTGGAGGCACGGACTGGATTGATTTGGCTCAGAATAGGGACAGGTGGCAGCCACTTGTAAAGGCGCTAATGAACTTCCGGGTTCCATAAAATGCGGGTAATTTCTTGACTAGCTAAAAACCGGTTACCTTCTCAAGAAGGACTGTGTTCCATGGAGTAAGCAAGTAAGTAAGTATGTATATATTAGCACAAATACGCTCTACATAAGGGTATGTACTAGATTAAACTGTCTCCGAGCAGGGTCCAGTCGGAGCTCTTGTGATCATGGCCATGTTCCTTCGGATTACATAAATTGACTGCAATTTACTCAGTGTCAGAGACTATCGATTTCACAAACACTTAACTTAGTTCCGCTTTTACATTAGACCTGTCCCGAAGGCGGGAACTGACTGCCCCCGTCTTCGTGACAGTACAAGAAGAAGAAGAAGAAGAAGAAACCTCCTGCGCTACCTTGAATAAGTGCCGTCAGTGTTACGCTCTAAACAAACAACGCATAAACCAAACACGCAGCACTGTGCGTAAAAACGTAACACTGTGGCGCGTTCACGAAACCACAGTTGCTAAGAAAAAGCAGTAAGTACTACATACTGTGAGTATGTGTTTGTAGCCTTATTACTCAGCATGCAAAGCGCATGCGCCGTGCTATACTGTCATTGGCCTGCATGATTCTAACATATTTTTCCATATTATAACGACTTTCGGGGGGGGGGGGAGTTATTCAATATAAAATGTGTGTTTTGATTTTCTCTACGACTTCTGATGAAACATTTCTTATTCTGAAAAGAATTCAGCTGGATATTATCATAAATGTACACAGGTTTTCATGTAAAGTAAACATACCCGTTATTATAGTCAGATTTTAATAAAGCTTGAACTTTCTCGACAGATTTTCGAAAAACACCCAAATGTCAAATTTCACGAAAATCCGCCCAGTGAGGGCAGAGTTGTTCCACGCAGATGAACAGACTGACAGACAGATACGACAAAGCTAACAGTCGCTTTTCGCAATTTTGAGAACGCGCCTAAAAACTCTGTACAAAATGTTCAGCAGACAACGTGTCAAGTCCGTCAGGCGCTTTTCGAGGAAAGGGAAAGAGGTATGCACTCATAATTGCTTACTGGCAAGTAATTTTTCAATGTACATAAATTTGGCGCAAACCCACAGAAACCTTCGCCGTCTCTTGCCCATGGAATCTTCGCAGTGAATTATGATAGATCTATGCGGAACTAACAGTAACTCTTTCTAATGTATTACATTCAGCTCAATGCACAACGCCTTTTTTATGTTTTGCTGACCGTGCATCTCAGAATAATCTCGAAACATGTAGAGGCATATAATAAATTTATTATAAAACAAGAATTTGTGCATTAAGTTGGTCAATTACTATGCACAATGCCTTGATTACACATTCGTCAGCATTCTTCCGAAATAACTTATCATTACAAATAATTACAACAATTGTTGGTGTGTCTCTAAAAAGGCCTCCATCTTTCCCTTCAAAGTCAAACCTATCTCATCCCTCGACATTACAAAACCCGAACAGATCCAAGACATCGTTGAGTACACTAAGAACCATTCTGTCCCTTCACAAATACTGGGCTGCATCCTAAAATAGGTCACGATCACTTCCTTGAACACCATATTCCTGCATAACCAGGCACACAATTTCTCATTCGACATCATAAAAATCATCCAATTATATTGCGCGTCCTTCAATAAACTATGAAGCAATCTCTGTCGCTTATAATAAAATATTTGGGCAGCATATTAACACAAGCCACGGCTCTTTCCTTCTACATCATACCTAAATTACACAATTTCTTGTTTTAAGTCGTCAAACCCATTCAGATGAAAACCACAAACAGCCATCTAACCTCAACTCCCCTAAGAAAACCGCAGTTTATTGTCCTAAAATCGGCCACGCACTTCTCTTGTACATAATACCTAACTTAGTACACATTTCGTCTTACGTTATCTAAAAATGTCTTTTGTAAACGTCATTGAATAAAACATCGTTCCACCAGCACTGGTTTAGAAGCCAGTCAGGCTATGACTTGTTTTCTTCCGCATTTATGGAACCACAATATTTGGAGACCTATTACAAGTCTATTGGCAAATATAATAAAAGGACTGAGTAATGCAACTGGGGATCCTCGTACAAACTACTGAATTGTACAGTAAATATTTAATGAACCGCCAATGTCCTAGCGATAACAGACGGTTAGTTGTAATTGTTACTCGGTAATTACCAATATTCACTGGTTGAAATAACACATGCAAACAGAAAAGGAACCGAAGTGCGTTAAATTACATATTAGTTACCGTTAGTAGCTAAGCCTGTATTGCAGTTTATATACCAACCAGCTAGCCACGAACATTTTTACTTTGACTGGTCATTAAAACTGCGCGGTTTATGAACCGTAAAATACGCACAGACTATATCCAATTCCGCACACGATTGTAAAAATGTGCTTTACTTTGAACTGCGCTGAAATTTTACACTCAACGTATCAATACAAGCTTGAGAGATTAAAAAAAATACAGACGTGAGGAAAGACCTATGTATTTTGATCCTCAAAAAGGGAAAAATATACATACAAGATTTTAGCCGGAAAACTGAAACGATGAAAGAAATTAGGCGACTTTGGTCAATCAAATGGGCAATCAAATAAGAACTGCTCTTACAGAAAAAAGCGTAAATGTGTGAAATGGACTGACACTGATAAAGACGGGGCCCCCAGTGACGGTATGACTTGCCAGCTGGATGGGAGGAACAACAAGTGTGGAAAATACAAGAAGAACTGTCATGCACTGTCACAACAATACAGTGTAAGTTACATAACTGTAAATATACACCCTTTGGGAAAAAGTAAGTTGCGGCTTTCACTATGATGAGACAACAGTTTTTTGACAGATGAGACGAGAGACAAGAATGAAAGTCAATGCATTAGAGGGTTCTTATAAACTTGCCAACAAACTTCGGGTTCCGTAAACGACGGCGAATTTCTTGAACAGCTGGCCGACTAACGCTTTCACTTTCTAATAGACTCTGCGAGTTCGTCAGGCGACTCAACAGAGCGAGACACCTGTGCAGCTTATAGGCGACAAAGTTGGTGTGCTCTTCTTAGGCACGAGTCTTGCAGCGTGGCGATCTACATGCGACACTCACCAGTTGTATGTTCCTTACACGCTGTCTGAGGAGACGTTCTTCTGTAGCGAATTTTACTTTGTGGCAAGTAAACTGCTACATTTGCGGACCGCGGTGCTACATTTGGAGGACAGCTTTGTGTCGTGCTCAGACTTGGACACTTTGGAAAATAGATCAGAAATACCTTGAAAATTTTGATATATGATGTTGGAGAAGGACGGAAGAGACCAGTTTGAATTATCGTGTGACAAATATAGAAGCATTTCATAAAGTCAAGAGGGAAAGGTACATCCTACATACAATAAAACGAAGGGAGGCTATCTGGATTAGTCACATCTTGCGTAGGAACTGCCTTCTAAAACACGTTAATTAACGAAAGACGGAAGGGACGGGAAGATGGGGAAGAAGACGTAACCAGCTACTTGATTATCTTAGGTAAACGATAAGACACTAGAACTTGAAATAGGAAGCACTAGATAGCACTCCCTGGAGTACTCCATTTGGTAGAGGCTACAGACCTGTCGGCAAGGCAGACTACGCAATGAATGAAGACTTGCCAGGGCTCCATCAAGCTCTGTACGAAGGACCTGCAATTTGTGTGTACGCGCACTAAATAAACCAACGTGTTGATACTGCATCCAGTTCGCTGGGATATTTTTAATAACATTTACTTGGTTGTCGTGTATTGATACGTCAGAGTTCATAATAAGCGTTGTGTAATTAGGAAAGGCCCTTGACCAAAGCAACAAAACCACAGTTTCAGAGTAATCCGCTGTAAACACCGGTGGACAACATTCACAGTACAGCCTCGCTGCATAACTTTCAAACAGGCACACAGGCACAGACAAGCAATCACGTCATATCAGACACACAGTGACGGAGAGTCGCCTCTAATCCATCAACTTCATGCATCCCGCACAGGATGCGAACTTGATAATTAATGATCTTGTCGTCACACCAGCGGGCCTTTGGTTCATAGGATTTCGTAACAACACGAGCGCCCATTACGTACATGTCCTTTGGTTTACTCTTATAATAAAACCAACGAGATGCACGAATATATCAAATTTATTTTAGGATTAGGATTCTACATGTTACGGACAGTTTCTCTGTCCAACATCAGGAGTCTAACACTGTAGGCCTACACACAGCAATACACACAGGTCATGCTGACTGCTTGCTAGCAAGCAGTAAGCATAACCTGTATGACATGTACCTGTTGCTGTGTGTACAGTGCTAGACTCCTGATGATGAACAGAGAAACTGTCCGAAACATGTACAGTCCTATTCCAAAAATAAATTTGAGTTATTAGTGCATCTCGTTGGTTTTGTTATAAGAATATTTCACGATGCAGGGTCCTCTGAATGTCAAATTCATGTCCTTTGGTATAATGATATTAAAGTGTTTTTGTTATTGCATTTTAAATTATGTTATCATTTTACTTGTTTAACAACCAACAATATATGAATGTGAAATTTGTTCTCTCACATTAACATAAGGTGGATACGAAGAGGAGAAGCCTGATGAGCGTATGTGAACTGAGGAGGAGGTGGAGGAGGACGAAACAGTAAAAATGAAAAGAAAAATGGCACGCTAAGGAGATTCACAAAGTGCACTCTTCGCCTCGCAACTTTATTAAGGCATTCAAATTAGTCTGATAAGATGGGTGGAATATGTAGAGTGACATGCATAGCAGTGATGAAATATGCACACCGAAAGGTAGTTGATAAAACTGTAGGAAAGGGATAACACGAGAGACATAGACGCAGGTAGTAGGAAAATATTTAGCCCTATTTTAAATACATATGTTTGATGAGTATGTAAGTGCGAAAAGAGTTCAAGTTGTTCAGGACAGTGCCGTTAGTTGGTTCTTGGGACCATGGTACTTCATGCGCGCCTTCCATAACGAGAAAAATGTCTTCACCCGCTGAGCAACAACCACCTTCTCAGAACGGCTCCACAGTAAGATTATCTTTTAACTGCGACTTAGCTTAAGAGTATATCAAACATTTGAAATAATATGGGCGCAAGTTTACAACCGCGGTAATTCGTAATCAGTTTCGGACATAATCTCCATAATGGCGAGAAAAGATGAAACATGAATTGCCTATGAAATGAAACGCTGCCCACTGCTGCTATCTTATGAGTCTGAACAGAGTCAGTCCTTTACGAAGCCAATCAACAAAACATTTGCCTCCCAACAGCAAATTCAGGACAACACCTACTGCATTAAGCTGCAGCTCTCTAGGATCTGCACTGTGTCAAGATCAGTGGATTGGCAGATACATTTCGTCTGTCGCTGCTACACGCAGTGGCCACATCCCAACGACAGCACGACAGGAAACCTACACGATGGGTACACAACAAAGCGAAGTCATTGCGATGTCTTTAAGCGGCTGCCTTGCCCTCCGTTGGAAAAACTTCTTAATTCCTACGTATTTCCACCTCAGTGAAGGGATTATAGCTCCGATGCACTCTTCAGAACACACGTCACTTAACAGCTGTGAACTCCGGTGAAGCAACAAATATATCCGCCAATAAGACACTTTCTCCAACAGAAAGTCAACAACAAATGTTTAGAACAGCTGATCTCCAGGGATACGCAGGAAAGTGGGACTCTTCTGATGCGAAGCAAGATTAGCTACTGTTTTTTTTTTTTCGCGCGTTAAGTTTGGACGTTTAATGAGGCAGACGTACAAAGGGGCCGCCCGCAGGCGTCTAGTCTAATAATGAGTATGGATAATAAATTTTAAAATAACCATTGTCAGTTTTCAACAAACCTACATTACGCTGACAGCAGAAACAAACCATGCTCGCTACGTAGTAAGGGAAGGTTGTGGCGAAGGACACACTAACAAACTAATCTACTTATTCACTAACTTGCCCCATGTAGCAGAGTCCTTCCTCAGAAGCTAACCGGTTCTCAGCTAGTCGAGAAATTCCCCGCAATATATGGAACCGAAATGTTCATTACCGCATTTACAACAGCCTGCCACCTGTCCCTTTCCTCAGCCATATGAATCCAGTCCATGCCTCCCTATCCCACTTGTTGTAAGAACAGTTTTAATAATATTCTCCCACTTACGCCTAGGACTTCCAATTGACTCTCTCCTTCAGGTTTCCCAACCAAAGCCCTGTATGCACCTGTCCTGTCTCCTACACGTTCCATATGCCCCGCCCATCTCATTATTCTTGATTTGATCACCCGAATAATATTTGGTGAGGAGTACATATAATAAAGTCCCTCGTTATATATTCTTCTCCACCCCCCTGTTACCTCACCCCTCTCAGGCACGAATATCTCCCTCGGCACCTTATTATGGGACATCCTCAGCCTATGTTCCTGCCCCAGTGTGAGCGACCAAGTTTCACACCCATACAATACAGGCAAAATCACAGTTCTGTGTATCTTATTCTTTGTATTTTTTTACATCAAGCTGGAAGACGCAGGAGTTTGCACCGAATGACAGCAAGTAAACAACCATAAATCCAGCAGTGGGTATAGTGAGATATCTGGCCCTCAACTTGTCACTCACTGTACGACTTAACTAAGGACATCGTGCAACTGATACTAAATCCTGATAAGACACTATTACTATTCCTCGCTCGGGTGTGAAGTCGAAACAGGAAGTGATCTCGAAGACGACGTTCATTATTTCACCTGTCTGTGTGACCGAATGTTGACTGGGGCTTACAGATTCTCACGGTCTATGACTCACCAAGCCACATGGCCAGTGAAGATCCAGAAGTAGGTTCAGAAAGGCCCGCACCTCACCAGTAGACCAAAAGTGGCATAACGAACATACGGCCTCTTTCTTTGCTGTTATGTATAAGACCGTGCCCTGCTGCAGTTCACATTACCGGCCCTACCTTAAGAAGACTACACATAAAACGGCACATACCGACGGCCTAAGCAGGCATCTAACCAGCAGTTTCGGTGTTCGAACGAACCAACTGCCGTGTATGTTTCAGGTCGTGCGGACATAAACTGCCTTGCGGAGGATTTTCAAAATTTCCCTCTGTTTCGGCGGGCAAATTTCGGGATAGCACTTTCTGCTTGGACAAGAAGGCTCCATCCCATCCTTTGGAGTGTGCGATCGCTGTAATAACCTTCACTGCGCTTCAGTTTGTGCACTAAAGAACGTCTTCTGAACTCGGTGCGTTACAGAGAGTCGAATGATACAATAATTATGAGCCCTTCATGAAAATGTACGTTGAAGTAAGTGGCTGCGGTCGAAACTCCATCACGTAACTACATGCAGGTTCGCATTCTTAATGCCGGCACAAGAAAGAGGCCAGCTTATGATTCGACTGCTGTACTCCCGGCAAAAGACTCTGCTGTGAACAGAAAACAGTGCGTCCAGTGCTCCCCCCACCCCCTTCAAAGGCGGTATGGATGTGGCAGTGATGAGAGGAATTCCGTCTCTGCCTGGAATTAAACGTCGCCTGGCAAACCCGAAGCCAGTTACTTACTTACTTACTTACTTACTTACTCCATGGTGCAGAGTCCTTCTTGAGAAGCTAACTGGTTTGCAGCTAGTCAA